>Ga0209585_10000065_pt1 | contig 37581 bp, 40 predicted proteins | sample NGEPerone_FD_185491 | JGI IMG/M metagenome (GOLD analysis project Ga0209585, IMG submission 185491) | Arctic peat soil microbial communities from the Barrow Environmental Observatory site, Barrow, Alaska, USA - NGEE Permafrost154B-one... | ecosystem: Environmental > Terrestrial > Soil >... | reverse complement strand
GTATTTAAGGTCAGTCCTTTCTTCCATAAAATCGCCCGACTAAGTAATTCCGTACCGTTATCCGCAATTATATTAGTAGAGGTTGGGCTGTAAATATAATTTTTCAGTTCCGCCTAGGTCACGGAGTCAACTGATCCACAGGATATACCAACCGCGCCAGCTAAAACTTTTAGTTCGCAATTTACAACTGCAATTGTTATGCCATCAACCTGAGTTTGAAGAAGTCCATTCATAGTTGAGACATTGATAAATTTTGCCACCCCTACTCAAATAGACATAGACTTTGGACAGCCATCAAAAGGTTGTCCCCGTATTGAGCTTAAGCAAGTCTCGACGAAAGCTCAAAAAAAAATCATTCAGTCCAACTGGGGCCGAAATTGATGTAAGTGAGCGCTCCAGGTTCAAAAGGTTATTATCTGATCCCAAACGATAAGTAAATGTGTAATCGTACTCATCATTTTGACTACGGATTATAATCTCAGACTACGTGATGGCAACTCGCTGCAATACTCCTTCAGTCTGTATCTTATATTTCTTGGTCGAATAAAAGAAATCTGCCTACCACCAGCGCTCCTATCGGTTTAAATAACCCATGTGTTGTTTTATATTCCTGTAATTATCTTTCTATTAATTGCTTAGTCGTTATTGTGCTAGTACGGGAAAACGCTTGCCACAATTAATCTTTCAAAAATTGATTTGCAATACCTTCTGTTTAACTTGTAAACAAACTCATTGAGGTAACGTTGCAAATTAGAACCCTTTATCTTATGGAATACACCAAGGAAAGTTCTTTTTTCTTTTCGCGTTACTAATGGCGATATGTACCCATCGTAATGTTTCTTTGGTCACCTGTGCATTTGATTTTTCCATTAAGTGGACCTCTACTTACTTGCAGATGTCGATGAAACTGGAGCTCTTGTCTGTGAAAACGATGCTTTTTTTATCAATTGATTCTTGTACAACCTTTGTTATGGATTCACCCGAGTGATTATCCAATACCTGCATCTTAAAGTAGCGGCACGACTTGCTTTTTTTGCCTGTTTCCAGGTCTTCGAGTGGAACAGATTCGGCCATTACAGCCACATTTTCTTGCCGTTGGCTACCTTTACCTCTCTTGAGTTTAGAGCGGACTCTACCGGAAACTTCTGTCTCAAAAAAGCCTTCGTCCAATTCCACCATGTCGTTCAATTGGTATAGGCTATTGCGCTTGCCCATTATGTCTCTTATTCGGTTCATAACAGATAAAACAGTATTATATCTGGTATGTCCCATTTGTCGTTTTATCTCACAGGCTGACATTCCCTTTTTTGTAGATGTCATAAATAGCATGATTAAAAACCATTTACGTATGGAAAGGTTCGAATTCTCCATCACTGTTCCACTTCGTAGTGTGGTTCTGAAAGAACAGGAACTGCATTGAAACTGCCACTTACCAGTAAGCCAGTCCTGTTTCTTACTTCCACAATGTTTGCAGGTTACGCCTTCTCTTAACCTTATATCTAGCAAGTACGCCTTATAAGTAAACTCGTCCTCAAATTTCTCAATAAATTCCAATATGTTTATATCCGAAAATTTTGTACCGCAAAACAAATCAAGTACTATGACAAAGCAGGTCATACAGGTAAAATAGCGACCATACAAATTAAACAATTATAGATCCATTACTTATTCTTTATAAAGTAGATGAAAAATAATTCATCATTCTCTTTTTTTATCCAATGGATAAAATTGAGACTGGATGCTTTATCAATCAAAGGTACAGGAAGGAATGGAGCAATAAGTTGATAAATTTCATCTTCTTTTTGCTTTTTCAGGTCTTCCATAACCTGGGCTACAGGATGTTCGCCATTTGCAAGCATTTCTCTTACATCTAATCGTACAGTTACTTTATCTGCATCGAACCAGGCTGGTGATTGGTAATTATATTGATGTTCATCAGTATTAATTTTTTCAGCATTTTGTCCAATCTCTTGGCGTAACTGATTTACGAGTAAGCCAACATTCACATTCCCAATCAAAGCAGCTTGTTGCAAACTGGTCACTTTTCCAACTGTTTTGCGTAATACCGGATTTCTTAGTTTCTCGAAAGCAGGAACATAGGCTATCAATATGTCTTCCAGTTCAGGATATGCCTCTATAATATCAAAAACTTTGGTCTTGGGTGTTATAATCAGTTCTTCTTTTTTCATTTTAGTGTATTTGTAAGTTTGTTTTATTTGTAAGAAAGAATTCTCTGTTCGCCTTCTAATTCACGATAGGGAGTAATATTATGAGAAACTTCAAGTGTTCCAAGGTATTCTCCTTTATCATTCCGCAAGGCAAAATACTCAATATGAATCATCCTTCCACCCATATTTATCCAAAATGGTGCGCTGTTTTGTCGTCCACTTTTAAAATCGTCTATAATCTTATCCACTATATGGGCGCTTGCAGGCGGATGGCAATGGCGAACATCTCGATTAAGTATAGCTCTGTTACGTTGGAATATCCGTTCGGCGCTTTGTGAAAAGTACTTCACTTTATCATCTTTGTCCACAAATGTTATATCAACCGGCAAGGTATTTAAAATGGTCATAATTTCTTCGGCAGAAAAACTTCCACTTGGTAATTGTATATGACTTCCGCTTTTTTGTGATTCGTTGATGGATTGTTCTTCTGCCCAATCAGGTTTCCATGTAACTAATGGATCATATAGGCAAAAACCAATTTCGAGCGATTGTTTGCTTATTTCATACCAATCAGCCTCAGTGAGTATATCCAATGACATTGGAAATAAAATTTCCTCTTCTTTGGTTATCATTTCCTTCGCACCTTCCGTTGCAATTTCGAGTACTAGCTCAGCAACAGCCCCGAACTCTTCTTTCGTCATTTCAGTTGAATCTAACACTTCTATACTCCCTTTAATCAGTTCACGGATTTCGTCGTGTTTTCCCCACATAACTTTAGGTGGTCCGGTAATTTCCATTTTTTCAAGGTATGGAAAAAGAAGATATTCTTTCCGTTGATAATGTTTATCAACATCATAAAGAGTGTTGAACAGACCTCTTAGTTTAATTATTTTGTTAGTAATCGTTTCGGAAGGCTCAATTCTGATTTCTGAAATTAGGGCAAAAATTGAATTTGTCAACTTTCTTATTTCTTCATTTTCCTTCCGGAAGACATCAACTGGATGACCTTCTGCAACTGGTTTCAATGCTGAAAGGTCAACACGACCTTCGAGAACTGCCGAATGTGCATCACATAAATCAAGAATTTCTTCTTCAGGTAATCCTTCTGAAATTAGTTCCTGTTCCACTTCAACTACTTCGCCATACGGAATTTGGCTTAATGAAAGCAATAGCTCGTTTTGAACAGCTTCAGTCGAACCTCCATGATGAATCTGCAACAAAATTTCTTTTAATTTATCTTTTCTACTACGGGAATTGTTAATAAGCTCACTCATTTTTTATTTGGGTTAATATTTAAGTATCTATTTCGTAATTAAAAGTTGAATAAAAACATACAAGAATATGAAATCCATATTCCTGTATGTTTTAAAACTCTATTCCACTTTTATTTTTTTTGCAAAGAATGTTTTTTGTACCAAATCATAAAAGATTAATCCTCCACCTATAATCATTAATCCATCTGGAAGAATACGAACCCACATCCAGAATTTAAGTACTTCTATGGCTTCTCGGGTACGGGCAAAAAAGTAACCTGATTCCATGGCAACCTGAGCCTGATGAATTCCGATAATATAGGTTGGTACAGCATATAACAATGTACCGATTGTCAGAATCCAGAATCCATATTTGCTGAATTTATCACTCCATACATAATTATTTGCCAAAGCATTTGCTCTGGAAGTCAGGTAAAGAAACGCGATAGAAATATATCCAAATGCTCCCAACAAGGCAACATGTGCATGAGGCATAATTAAATAAGTTCCATGTGCATAATAACTTATAGTAGGTGTGTTTATTACCATGCCAAAGAATCCGGCACCTATCCAATTCAACACTGCGGAACCTGCAATCCACATAAAAGGGACACCGAAACTAAAGTTTTCGCCTGAATGTAATTTCTCACGCTGATTTTTTATTGCTTCGATAATCATTAACGCAATTGGTAGTGGTTCAAGGGCAGAAAATATACCGCCTATTGCAATCCAATACTCATCAAGACCCTGCCAAAAATAATGATGGCCTACACCTAATGTTCCACTTAAGGAAATAAGAAATATCTCGAAGAACATGACGCGAATGGCTGTTTTGTGCGAAATTAAGCCCAGGGAAACGGTGAAGAATGCAATAACACCTGCCGCAAAGAGTTCAAATGTAAGCTCTACCCACAAATGAATTACCCACCAACGATAATAATCATCAATGGTGAAGTTTGGAAATATTTTGTTTATTGGCATCATTCCTGCCATATAAAGCGTAGCTATTGCAAAAGCCGACCAGATAATAGTATTTACAATTGGATTATTTGATGCTGCTTTTCGGATAAGTGAAAATATGAGTAAAAACCAAAATACCAGTCCAACTACTAATCCAATACTCCAGACACGACCTAAATTGAGATATTCTCGTCCCTGATTTCCTAACCAAAACCAGACATCACGCATATGACCGGTAGCACCCATGTACAACCCGATCATACTTCCTACTGCCACCACTAATAATGCAAGCCACAAGACATCAACCAACCATGGATATTTATGATCACGATTGGCAATCCATGGTGCAATAATCAATCCACCCACGAGCCAACCTACAGCAACCCATAAAATGGCTAATTGCACGTGCATCGATCGCAACACGTTAAAAGGTATGATAGACTGCGATAAAATTAAATCCTTAGCGGGTTCAGTATATATATGTGATAAATAGCCTCCAAGTATTAATTGAACAAAGAACAAACCCGCTACAATTGGAATATATTTCAATAATTTTTTTTGCGATTTATACATTGTTGTAACAACCAATGGTTTTTCCAATTTTTCGTCCGGATCTTTCTTAAACAGATATTCGTACGATAGAAAAATAACGACAATAGTCATTGTCCAAAGAATTAGAAATTCCCACAAAGAAACTTTGTGCGAATTGAATGTTAGATTTTGATCCACCAAAGGCTCTGCAGGCCAGTTATTCGACCAGGTTCTTATGGTTCCGGGTCGAAACGACGAAGCAACTAACTGACCCCAATCAAAAAAGGCTGCAATTTTCACTGCTTCTTCAGGTTTGATTACTTCTCCTTTAAATCCACGTTCCGGATCACCGTTGACTAACATATTCGTAATGTATTTTACATTCTCTTTATAGGCTGCAGCTGAGGCATCCGTGTAAACAGTAGTTCCAACCAATAACGAAGTCTGCTTTTTTACATCCTGTATCACTCGGACTTTAACAGCACCTCTTTCTATTTCTGTCAAGTCCTTGTTTTTCTTACCATACAACTGTTCTCCATAATAATCGTAGAGATAAACTGCCCGGTAATGAAGCATATCAGTTGTAAAGTCGGGCCCAATATAGGCTCCCATTCCAAGCATTGATCCCCAGTCCATTAGGTCGAATTCCTGAAAATAGCCTTTCCCGGCTACCACATCATCGTAAGTATAAAGAACTTCGCCACTTTCCGATTTTACTTGCTGTGGAATAGGTGGCACTTCTTTTTGAAGGTTTGCCGTGTAGTAAATTAAAGCGGAAACCATAACAAGAGCAATTATCCAAAAAGCTGATGATAAGCCTTTTCTGCTCATAAATTTATCAAGAATAGATTCTTTCATTGAATTTTTAATTTAGATGAATATAATGTGTTAATTTTTGAGATTCTCTGCTGACTGATGTCAAGCATCAAAGAATTAACGGTTTGTTCTGCACGGGCAACGCATAAATTTACCGCTTTTCCAAGTTATTTGTTTATGGGCTCTATAATTTTTTTTATACTGAGGGACTATTAACCAGTTTAATGGCTTCGGCTTCTACTTCGGTATGCAATATCTTCGATTGTTTAAAACCTTCAGCTTCTTTAATCTTAGTGCGTTTTATACCATCGGCTACGGTTTCTGCAGCTGTTGCCGAATCAATGGCCGCTATTTTTTCATTTTCAGCTTTTACCACTTTATTCATGGTTTACTGCACATCCTTTGGCGGATCGATTTCTTTTAACTCTGTGCGCATAATCTCAATACCCCAGCTTCGGGTTTCATTATGAAGTGTTTTTATAGAGTTCTGCATTAATTTTCCCGCATTCGCTGTTTGCCGACTTAAGCGTAAGAGCTCCGATAATATTTCGTAGCGTAGTACGTGCTAAATTAATGATCTGCGATCTGTAATTATTAACATTGTAGATCGATTCTTTAACACTTTCTTCATCAGATTTCACCCTAAAATAAACTTGTGCATCAACGCGTGCATTCAGATTATCGTTGGTGATTATTTCCTGTGGTTCAGCATCAATCATTTGTTCAGTAACATTCACCATATATAATCTATCGATAATTGGAATAATCCAGTGAAATCCAGGATAGGCAAAATTATGGTACTTTCCGAGCCGTTCAATCAAACCACGATGAGTTGGCCGCACAATCCTTATTCCTAAGAGAGATAGGGATACAACAGCAATTATTGAATACGAATAGTACATTTTATTTTCCTTTCCATTTATTAAAATACTCTGTATCAATTTAATAGTTGACTATTTCTGTCTCCTATAGATTAATTAATTCCATTTCATCTATCGCCAAAGCAGCATGAGCATAAGCGGCTCCTGCCCGCATTTCCGAAGCTACCCAAATGGCTTCCATAACTTCTTCTTTGCTGGCTCCTTTTCTCAAAGCCAATTTCGTGTGGCTGCGTATGCAATACGGGCATTGGGTTACATGTGCCACAGCTACGGCAATAAGCTGTTTTGTTTTTTCAGATAGTGCACCTTCTTTAAAAACTGCTTTTCCGAAATTGTGGAATGCTTCTGACATTTCAGGCGCCAAAGCCACTCTTTTGTCGTAAATCTCTTTTGTTGTTTCAGGATAGAGCTGATTACTTTTCATGGTACTTTATTTTATTGTGTTTAAATAATTGTGCATAAGAATTTCCGCACCAGATCATGGAAATGTTAGCGGTTAAAGAGTTCTTTAAGAACAAGCGCTTCATTGTGCTCTTCATCTTTTGCACCAAAAATCAGGGTCACAACTCCATTTGTTAGCTGTTCTTTCAGCATTGCAACTGACTTTTTGTTTTCGTTGAGTTCAGCCAGATAGCGTTTTTTGAATTCATTCCATTTCTCAGGGTCATGATTAAACCATTTTCGAAGTTGTGTACTTGGAGCAATATCCTTCAACCATAAATCGATGCTCGCTTTTTCTTTTGTCAATCCACGTGGCCAAAGTCGATCTACAAGGATTCGTATGCCATCTTCGTCTTCCGGCTTTTCATATACCCTTTTGATTTTAATCATTTTAGATTGAATTTTCAACTCACTAACCCTTGATCATAGTCAACAGCATTTTGAACTGTTCAACAGCCTGCAAGGCATGTGATACATTTGCCGGCATAATAATGGATTCGCCCTTTCGTACTACATTGGGATTTCCTCCAATCGTGATTTGTGCTTCACCATCCAATATCTGAACAATGGCATCAAATGGTGCGGTATGTTCAGTCAGGCCTTGTCCTTTATCAAAAGAGAATAAGGTGATATTTCCAGACTGATTTTTCAATACTTGTTTGCTTATTATCCCTCCGGATGAATATTCTACCATTTCTTCCAGATTTAGTACTTTTCCTTTGCCAAATAGTTCTTGCATAATTTATTGTTTTATAGTATTTTATATTGATTCTTCAGTTGTATATCTAATTCGATAATTCGAACATTCGTTGAATAGGTATTCTCGCTTTTTCCATGATCAATGGGTTTATGTTTATCTCAAATTTTTCCTCATTCAGGCTATCGTATATTTTTTGTAAATCATGGAGTTTCATAAACCGACAATCATTACATCCACATGTTGAATCAATGGGTGGAGCCGAAATGAATGTTTTATTCGGATTCTGTTTCCGCATTTGATGAAGGATGCCCGATTCGGTGGCCACAATGTATTCACTCCCAGGATCTGTTTCGGTGAACCGTAGAAGAGCCGACGTTGAGCCAACGAAATCGGCAGCAATTAGAACAGGCCGTTGACATTCGGGATGTGCAATCAATTTGGCCTTTGGGTGAGTTTTTAGAATGGCCAGCATCTTCTCCAGTGAAAATTCTTCATGAACGTAGCAAGCCCCATCCCAGAGAACCATTTCTCTCCCCGTAATGCTGTTGAGGTAATTCCCCAAATTCCGGTCGGGCGCGAAAATTATTTTTTGATCTTTTGGAATGCTCTCAATTATCCTAACCGCATTCGTTGAGGTGCACGTAATGTCGGTCATTGCCTTGATTTCTGCTGTCGTATTCACATACGATACAACAATATGATCAGGATATCTTTCCCTAAATTCTTGAAATTTGTTTGCTGGACACGATTCTGCTAATGAACATCCGGCATTTACATCAGGGATAAAAACCCTCTTCTCGGGAGATAAGATCTTAGCTGTTTCGGCCATGAAATAAACTCCGGCAAATACAATTATTTCAGCCTTTGTCTCGGCCGATTTTCGCGACAGATCAAGGCTATCGCCTACAAAATCAGCGATCTCCTGTATTTCAGGAATCTGGTAATAATGTGCCAAGATAACTGCGTTTTTCTCTTTCCGTAGTTTCCTGATTTTATTTATAAGGATTTCGTCATTCTCTGAATTATTCTTATTCCATTGCATATTGTTTGTTATTGTATTCAAAATTCTTGTGGCTTAAGTCCGTTTTTAAACGGCTACTACATTACAATTGAGCCAAGCTAACGCGAACGCGTAATATTCATCATACATCGGTCCCGGCATTCCATTGACGGTGATAATTCGGTCGATTCGAACTTTATCACCCGTATCGAAAACCAAATATTCTTCAAAAGCCTCTTTTTTTGTCAAACCGGTAATTTTACCTTTTGCTTCTTCTACTTTGGTTTCGTTTCCGAAATAGAATACTATGCCAAATTCTTTTTGCTGTTCTTCATAAAGAATATCATAGAAAACGGGATTAACCGGACTAAATTGTGTTTTCATAAATGCATTTTTTATATCCTTTTGTTTTTCAGATTGAAATCGGGAACGAATTTCTTTCCATCTAATAACTTATATTTATCAGGTCTTTATCGATGCCCTGTTCCAGTAATTGATCACTGATCTGTTCAGCAAAATTACCCGGGCCACAGATGTAAAATGGTTGCTTGGACCTCGAAATCTGATCCTTTAGAATTTCCGGATTAATGTGACCGTATAAAAAATTGTCTTTTTTCTCACGCGTTAAAATATTAATGAAATTTGTCCTAAGCATTAGGCTGAGTTCTTCGTACATAAGAATATCCTCATGGGTTTTATTAACAAAAAGTAATTTACTGTCAGCTAGCCGTTTTTCGACATTCAATTGTCGCAGAATGGCAACAAATGGAGTAACCCCAGTCCCGCCTGCAATAAACATTCCAGGTCCCATGTTTTTATACGAATCCCAGGCATTTCCGATTATTAGATGGTCGCCTTCATTTAATTTCGATATTTCCAGAGTCATCCCATTGTGTTCATCGTAAACTCTTAATATCAGTTCGAGATACTTTTTGCTGCTTAACCCAGTTAAGGTAAAAGGGGCATTTTCTCCCTGAAAACGCAGGTTTCCTAGTGAAACTTCAATCGCTTGCCCGGCATAGAATTGATAATTCGGTGGTCTCTCTAACCGAAGGCAAAGTACGTCGTGTGTTAACCTGCTCTTTTCAATTATTTTAACAGAGTGTAACATTTCACATTTTATTTTTAGTCATTTAAGTAATTAAAAAGATGCAGGTCAGCCCTTGAGTTCCGACAATGATCTCCGCTTTGTAAATTTCTTCATTATTCATGATGTTATGAATTTTCGCGACAATACGTTACAATTGATTCGACGTGGATTTTGGTTGTGTTTAAAATGGGAATACCGGCATAAGTTTCCGAGGTTAGAATTATCGGGAACTCGGTACAACCCAGAATCAGTGAGTCGATATTTTGTTCACGTACCATTTTTTCTATAATTCCTGTCAGGATTTCGCGTGTTTCATCTTTGAAAATTCCCAATTCGATTTCGCTGAACAGTTTGTAATTGATTAACTCTTTGTCTTCATTACAGGGCATAATCACTTCAATACCTTCTTTCTTAAAAACATCAGGAAAGAAAGTTGCATTCATGGTAAATTCGGTTCCAAACAATCCGGGGCGTTTTAAACCTCTCTTTTTAGCTTCTCTACAAGTAGCTTCAACAATGCTAATCAGTGGAATTTTCGATTTCTCTTGCAGTTCATCGAATAACTGATGGGGTGTGTTCGCACTCAGTGCTGCAAATTCGGCCCCGGCCAGTCTCAGGCTTTCAATCCTTTTTGCCAGATAATCCGTTGCCTGTTTGTACTTTTTCACCTTCATAAACCCGATGAATTCGGACATGTTTACGCTGTAGACAATGATCTCAGGATAGTTTAAATCGCTGTTCTCTATTTTGAAAGCATTAATTATTTCTTTGTAATAATATACTGTTGCCTCGGGTCCTAATCCTCCTATAATTCCGATTCGTTTCATTTATCAATCTTATTTAAAATCTGTTTAATGTTGCCTCGTGTTTGTTAATTTTATTGGCGAGCGACTGTATAGTCTTTTCATTAACCATTTTAAAAAATGAATCTCTAACCGGGGCAAAATCATCATGCAACGGACAGGGATTATTGGTATCACAGCGTTTTAGCCCGAAACCACATTTTAAAAAATACTCTTTACCTTCTATTGCTTCTATCACTTTAAATAATGTGATCGGATTTGCTGGTTCAATAAAGAAAAAGCCACCACCCGGACCTTTTATCGAAGACACGATATTAGCACGGGTTAAGTTTTGTAAAACTTTTCCTGTAAATTGTTCCGGTGAATCAATCATTTTAGCAATTTTCTTAAAACCAGGCCTTTCCCCTTTTATATTTTGTATGTAGATATAAACTAAAGCCCTTATTGCATATTCAGTCGTTTTTCCTAGCATAGTAGCTACATTTTAAATTTTTAAACGAAGTTTATTGTAAAAATTCAATATTTGAATCCTGTGACAATATTATCAACGCTTTAAATTTTGCCTTTACGGAAAGAGAATGGTTTTGGTGGGCTGGAATGATAACCGAACTTCCTTCCAGAAGTATATGTTTTATTTCGTCGATTTTGAGTTGTGCAAAGCCTTCCTGAACGATTACCATAGCTTCTTTGGTGCTGTAATGCAATGGCATTTTCATGCCTGCATGGCCGGTCACCTGATAAACCTTCAATGATTCGCCGGATTTAAACGTAGCTAATTTGGGTATTTTTTGTGTGTTCATATTGAAATTTGTTTTTCGAGTTCAATGGCTTTGGAAATTAAAATATTGTTTTCCAGATGAATATGGCGATGCAAATCATTTTCAAAATCGCAAAGCTGCCTCAATGTTACTTCATCAGCCATACAAGCATCTTCAGGAGACTGGTAATTCATAGCAATAATCATTAAGTTTCTATCAGCAAAGGTAAAAAATGTTTTCTATATAAAGACATACGTGTCTTTATATATTTTATTTTAATTACTTTTACAAAGTCAAACCTTAAAAAATCGTATTAAAAATGATAACACACAATTTAGGATATCCGCGGATTGGAAATAATCGGGAACTTAAAAAAGCGGTTGAAGGGTATTGGGCTGGAAAGATCAGTTATGAACAGCTCATGCAGATTATTTCGACAATTAAACAGAAAAACTGGCTGACACAAAAGGAGTTGGGCATTGATTTGATTCCATCCAACGATTTCTCGCTTTATGACCATGTTCTGGATTTATCGTTTGCAATTAGCGCAATTCCTGATCGTTATGCGCAACTTCCCCGCAATTCGGATCAATCGAAACTGGATCTTTACTTTGCAATGGCAAGAGGTTACCAGGATGGGGTAATTGATATTACAGCCATGGAAATGACCAAATGGTTTGATACAAACTACCATTATATCGTACCCGAATTTTACAAAAATCAAAAGTTCTGGTTGTCGAATTTTAAATTGATTGATGAATTTCAGGAAGCAAAGAAATTGGGGATAATTACAAAACCTGTTATTCTTGGACCTGTTTCCTTTTTACTGCTTGGCAAAGAAAAGGAGGAAGGGTTCGACCGGATTGAATTACTGGGGAATCTACTTGAGGCCTATTTCGAAATGATTTCACTGCTCGTTGATAATGGTGTGGAATGGATTCAATTTGATGAACCTTTTTTGGCGTTGGATTTAATGCCGGAACAAAAGGAAGCTTTCAAAATTGCGTATTCACGAATCAGGAAAAATTTCCCTTCTGTCAAACTTTTACTATCCGTATATTTTGGAGGATTGACGGATAATGTGGAGTTGGTTGCCGGCTTGCCAGTGGATGCCATTCATCTTGATTTGGTGAGAGATCCGGCACAACTTGAGATCATGATGAATCTGGTTTCCGGCGAAAAGAAGTTATCGCTTGGGCTTGTGGATGGACGAAACATCTGGAAAAATAATTATGAAAATTCGTTGAAACTTATAAGTCAGGCTATTGAAATGATAGGAGAGGAAAGGGTAATGCTTGCCCCATCCTGTTCTTTGCTGCACGTTCCCTGTGATTTGGAATTGGAAACTAATGAGGAAGTCTTGTCTCCTGAAATTAAACAATGGCTTGCTTTTGCGAAACAAAAACTTGAAGAGATCGCTGTTTTGAATCAATTGTCGAAACCTAAAGAAAACAGAACAACAATGCAACTTTTTAAAGAGAACAGGGAAGCCATTCAAAGCAGAAGAACGTCGGGTTTGATTCACAATGACCTGGTTAAAGAGCGTATTGACTTCATCGAACAATTTGAAGGAATGAAAAGGCCGCCCTTTCCACTTCGGAAAAAAGCACAGCGAAAATGTTTCGAGTTGCCACCCTTTCCAACTACAACAATTGGTTCATTTCCGCAGACTGCGGATGTTAGAAGTTGGCGGGCAAAGCTGAAAAAAAATGAACTTTCAAGCGATGAATATAATCGGCTTATTCAGGGTGAAATTGAAAAAGCGGTTCGCTGGCAGGAAGAAATTGGTCTGGATGTATTGGTGCACGGTGAATTCGAGCGAAATGATATGGTCGAATATTTTGGAGAGATGTTGGATGGTTTTGTATTCAGCAAAAATGGTTGGGTTCAGAGTTATGGTTCGCGTTGCGTAAAACCTCCTATTATTTTTGGTGATGTTCAGCGACCAAACCCGATGACCATTGACTGGATTACTTACGCACAATCGCTCACTTCGAAGCCTGTTAAAGGAATGTTGACCGGACCGGTTACAATTTTGAAATGGTCGTTTGTAAGAGATGACCAACCACTTTCCGTAACATGCAATCAAATTGCATTGGCGATCAGGGACGAAGTCCTTGATTTGGAAAAAGCTCATATTCATATCATTCAGATTGACGAACCCGCTCTCAGGGAAGGATTGCCGCTTCGAAAAAACGATTGGAAAACGTATCTTGATTGGGCAGTAAATGCATTTCGGCTTTCGTATGCCGGAGTGAAAGACGAGACCCAGATCCATACGCACATGTGTTATTCGGAGTTTAATGACATTATCGATAGCATTACAGCCCTGGACGCCGATGTAATTACCATTGAATGCTCCAGATCGCAAATGGAACTGCTGGATGTTTTTGGGGAATACAAATATCCAAACGACATTGGTCCAGGCGTGTATGATATTCATTCTCCGCGTGTTCCCACCGATACAGAAATGACTGATTTGCTAAAAAAGGCAACCGCAGTTATTCCATCCGAAAATATTTGGGTCAATCCGGATTGTGGCCTAAAAACCCGAAAATGGGAAGAAACGAAAGAAGCATTGGTTAAAATGGTTGAGGCTGCCAAAACCATCAGGAAGTGTTATCGGTTGTAATAGTTGGTATATGATCCAAGTGCTTAATCGAATTTAAAAGAGGGATTAAAATGACCAGACATGCAAAATTATTTTGACAAACAATTTGAGCTAAGGTATTTTGAAATGAACAAATTCGGGGAGGCTTCATCTACAACCATTTTGACTTTGCTTGAAGAAACTGCTGCTGATCATTGTTATTCAATAAATCACGGTTTGTATGAACTTGAAGCTCAAAATATCGGATGGGTCTTACTTTCCGGGGTAATGGAAATGGATCACTATCCTAAATACAAAGAAAAAATTACCATTAGAACATGGTTGTCAAGCTATTCCACAATTAGAGGAATCAGAGAAAATCTTATTTATAATGAACAAGGTAACATTATTGGAAGAGCCAAAGGACTGTGGGTATTCTTTGATATTAAAAGGAGAAGACCTATCCAAATATTCGATGACATAAAAGAAAAATGGGGCAGCTATCATGAAGAATGTGTAAATCACAATATTTCGAAGAAAATGGAGGCAATTGATTCAGGAAAATATGCCAGCGAATTTAGAATAAATCGATTCGATGTTGATACGAATCTGCATGTAAACAATATCAGGTATTTGCAATGGATGATAGAGTCTATCCCAAAAGATATTACAGACAATTATGATTTAAGTTCTATAGATGGGCGCTTTATTGCAGAAGCTCATTATGGTGACACAATTATTTCTTATACCGAAAGGGACATTCATGAGAATTCTTTTGCCCATACCATAAAAACGCAAAGTAACAATAAGGTTTGCGCCACAGCAAAAACATTATGGAAGGAAAGAGTAAAATAGCACAAACATATAAAATGTGATTTAAAGAAATTAACATCATGTTATCAGGAATAGTATTAAAATTTGGCGGAATAGTGTGCATTGCATTCCTTCTCTATGAATGGTTGGGCAAGAACTGATGCTAATTCAAACGTTAAATTTGTTTTATTCATATTTCAATCAATCTTTAGAAAAACGATAAATGAAACGCTATTACGTTGGCGGATGTATTAAAACTGACGCTCCAAAACAGAATGAATTAGTATAAACAGATATTTATGTGCCACCTATTTTTGAAAACTACTTTTTTGTTTTTAAATGAAAATAAATTTAGAAAATTGACCTATTTCCATTACGGGATTTTAGATGGGACAATGCTCTTGCAAGGATTACTGGTTCTGGTATTCTACTATTTAATATAAATTAAAATAAATAAAAACGTAATGAGAAACAATCATATCCTGAACAACGGTATCCCCATTTCAATTTCATTGAATCCGGTGTTGGAACAAGAGCATTTTCAGGCCAAAAAACCCTATGATAAAAAGCGCATATTTACGATCTCAGCTTTATCCGTTTCAATTGCCGTCTGTATCAGTTTCATTGCCAAGTTATTGGTTTATCTTATCGACCTGGTTACAAATATTTCGTTTTACGGAAATTTCTCCATCGAGCCATCAAGCCCTGCTAACAATACTTACGGATTATTTGTGATTGTCATTCCGGTAATCGGGGGACTAATTGTAGGATTAATGGCTTTTTATGGTTCAAAAGCTATTCGCGGACACGGCATACCCGAAGCGATGGAACAAATATTAACCAATCAGAGTAAAATTAAGCCTTCTATTATTTTTCTGAAACCGCTTTCTGCTGCCATATCGATTGGTACAGGCGGACCTTTTGGAGCCGAAGGGCCAATTATTGCAACGGGAGGTGCATTGGGATCTACCTTAGGTCAACTACTTAAAATAACAGACAACGAGCGTAAGATATTACTTGCAGCAGGCGCTACGGCTGGTATGGCCGCAATTTTCGGAAGTCCGATTGCCGGAATTTTTCTCGCAATAGAATTATTACTGTTTGAATTCTCTCCGCGGTCAGTCATTCCCGTGGCAATGGCTTGCATCACCGGAGCGGCAGGGCATCACTTATTCTTTAAGGCAGGGGTGGTATTTCCATTAAAGAGCGCCATCGAATCAGCATCCAATTCGGCACTTGGCTTTTATGGTATAATGGGTATAGTAATTGGTTTTGTATCGATTTTAGTTACCAAAATTGTTTATTTGATTGAAGACGGATTTGAAAAATTACCCATCCATTGGGCTTGGTGGCCAGCTATTGGCGGTTTGGCAGTTGGAATTGTTGGCTACTTTGCTCCCCGGACACTGGGAGTAGGATATTACAACATTATAGATATACTTTCAGGAACAATGTCAATCCATATTTTATTGTCCTTGTGTTTTTTGAAATTTATCTCTTGGTCTATTTCATTAGGCAGCGGCACATCAGGCGGAACACTCGCTCCATTGCTCATTATTGGTGGAGCAACCGGGGCGCTACTTGTAAGCCTGATTATTTATTGGTCTCCTGCATCAGGTATTACACTTCCATTAGCCGCATTAGTGGGTATGTCTGCAATGTTTGCAGGTGCTTCGCGGGCATTCCTGACTTCCATTATATTTGCTTTGGAAACAACTGGTCAATCCAATGCCTTGTTGCCTTTATTGGCAACCTGCACAACGGCTTATTTCATCTCCTATTTTTTAATGGAGAATACCATTATGACAGAGAAAATTGCACGAAGAGGAGTTAAAACACCTCATTCTTATGAACCTGATGTACTGGAGAAATTAACTGTTGAGCAAGTTCTAACTGACAATGGAATGGTAATCAGTGAAGAGAATAGCATTAGAGAAGTTCGGGAATGGTTAATCAGGGAACAGAACTTTAAATCAAATTATTTTATCATTTCAAGCAATGAAAGAGAGTATAAAGGAATATTGAGTTCTTCTATTTTATTTAGCAATCGTCATTCGCAGGAAAATTTAATTGGAACACTTATTAAACGCAATGGCATTTATATTGGACTGAATGATACGTTACTGACTGCAGTTGAAACCATGGCGAAAGAAAACATTGATGTCCTGCCTGTTGTTTCGAAAGAGAATACAAAAATTATTGGTATTCTTTCTTATCACGATATTATTGCTACATACAAGTACGGCATTGACGAACACGAGAAGAAACAACCCCACATTTCATTAAAACGGAATGGCCTGAAAATATTATTGCGTGGACAAAAACTGGTATCTGGTATGAAACGAAAAGATAAATAATATCTGCCAATAGCACTTATAAGAAATTGGCGATTCAGTGGTCAAATGAAGCTTTGTATTTCGAAATCGCCAACTATTTATAGCTACAACTTTATACATAGAGGCCGGACAAGGTTTAATAGAATATAAAAGAAAAACTCAATAAGCTATGGATGATTTTCTTGCTGCACGATTGCAAATGACCGTTTCATTTGTATTTCACATTGTTTTTGCTTGCATCGGTATGACAATGCCCTGGTTAATGTTTGTAGCCGAACTGAAATGGATAAAAACCGGCAGTAAGTTTTATCTGGATCTGTCGAAAGCATGGGCTAGGGGAGTCGCCATTTTTTTTGCAGTTGGTGCAGTTTCAGGTACGGTTCTTTCGTTTGAGCTTGGGCTGCTGTGGCCAAAATTCATGGAACATGCCGGAGCCATTATTGGGATGCCATTTTCATGGGAAGGCACTGCCTTCTTTCTGGAAGCAATTGCTTTAGGCATTTTCCTGTATGGAAGAAACCGTGTGAACAAAAGGATTCACTTAATTTCAGGATTGGTGGTTGGAATTGCAGGCGTGGTGTCGGGTATTTTTGTGATAGCTGCTAATGCATGGATGAACAGTCCTTCAGGCTTTGATTGGGTGAATGGTCAGGCAATCAACATTGATCCGGTGAAAGCCATGTTTAACAAGACATGGTTTCAGCAGGCGCTGCATATGACCATTGCAGCATTTGCATCTACCAGCTTTGCGGTGGCTGGTGTACATGCCTTTATGCTGCTTCGTCACAAAGGGAATAAATTTCACCGGAGCGCAATCCGGATTGCGCTTGCATTTGGAGCGGTTGCCGCAATTTTGCAGCCCCTGAGCGGCGATATTTCAGCCAAAAATGTAGCGAAACTTCAGCCGGCTAAATTAGCTGCAATGGAATCCCTGTTCAAAACCTCAGAGCCCGCATCATTGGTTATTGGCGGAATCCCTGATGAGGAAAAAGAGGAGGTCAAATACGGTATTCATATTCCGCACTTGCTGAGTTTCCTGGCTCACGGAGATCTTAATGCTGAAGTGGAAGGATTGGATAAAACCAGTAAAGAAAATTGGCCTCCGGTAGCCATCGTGCATTTTGCTTTTCAAATCATGGTTCTTATGGGAATGCTGATGATGGGAGCGGGTATTCTGTTCCTGATTTTCAGTTTCAAATGGAAAGAGAATCTGAATAAACGGTGGTGGCTTCAGTTGCTGGTTTGGCTGACTCCGGTAGGTTTTATTGCAGTGGAAGCGGGTTGGATTGTAACGGAGGTCGGCCGCCAGCCCTGGATTATCTATGGAATCATGAAAACCAAAGATGCGGTGACACCCATGCCGGGAGTGCAATATCCTTTTTATCTGATCACACTGATTTATCTGGCGCTGACCTTCCTTGTTTTTTTATTGATGCGCCGACAAATTTTGGCTGTTCATACGAATTCTCAAAATATCAATGCTCATGACTGAATTTATCATCTTGGTTTTAGGTGTGGCGGTTTTGTTTTACGTGCTGCTTGGCGGGGCCGATTTTGGTGCCGGAATTGTAGAATTGGTTACCGGAAAGAGAGGCATTGATACAATTTCGAAAGCTATTGCTCCGGTCTGGGAAGCTAATCACATCTGGCTCATTTTGGCGGTTGTGATTTTGTTTAATGGATTTCCACTTGTATATACTACTCTTACGACTTATTTACATCTACCTCTGTTTATTATTCTGCTTGGAATTATCTTCAGGGGAACGGCTTTTACTTTTCGGTATTACGACACCGTAAAGGATAACACACACAAATATTACACGCAATTATTCCGAATATCGAGTTTGTTGACCCCTTTTTTTCTGGGCGTAACGCTTGGTGCTATTATGTTGGGGAAAATTCCGGTTCAGGTTGACGGAACTTTTTATGAAATTTTTATCGCACCCTGGTTAAATCTGTTTTCGGTTACAACCGGTATTTTTCTGACCCTTTTGTTTGGCTGGCTGGCTGCTATTTATCTGCTTGGTGAAGCCAGGGATGATAAATCATTTCAAATATTTGCCAAAACATCGCGCACATTTTTTGTTCTGTTGGTAATCTCAGGATTGAGCGTTTTCCTGGTGTCAGAAATGTACGATTTGAATTTCTTCAATAGATTTCTTCACTCATCGGTCGCCATTGGGTGTGTAGTCGTGGCCACCGCAATGATTCCTCTTTTATGGGTCGGAATAAGGCACCGGAATAATTTGCGGACAAGGTTTCTTGCCGGTGTGCAAACAGCTTGCATCTTAACCGGGTGGTTTGCAATTCAATTTCCGGTCATGATTTATCTGGCTGACGGTTCAGCGCTGACGATACAAAACAGTCAGGCTCCCGAAAGAACCATGTCCTTGCTTGTCTATGCTTTAGTTGCAGGTATTTTACTCATATTTCCCGCGTTTTATTATCTTTTTAAAGTATTCAAGTTCAGCCAAAATAAACAGAGCTAACGGAAGAGTTTTCAAAATTCAGAAAAGTCACATCATGAAAAAAAAAGTAAAAAGTAAATCTAAAATCGTAGAGACAACTAATCCGAAAAAACCTGAAACTGATAAAAACGGGTTAAAGACAGAACAGAAATTAAACATGAAAATAACCGTTAAAACCTATATGGAACCGACTCGTCCTTATTTTTCTTCACCGTGTATGCTTTCGGAAATGGAAGACGATGAGGATTTTCTGAATCGGTAGTGCAACCTTCCGATTCAGACCATACCATACTGATGTTTTTTTAATGACTTAAGTTGCTTTGTATAGTGGCTTTTTCCAGTCTTTTCTTCATTTGTAATTTCTGTTTCATTAACGAAACTAATGGTTATAGCATTGGATAACCTTCAATATCCACCTCGTGCATCATTTGATAAATGTTTTCAAAAATTAATTCCACGTTTGGTTTCGTGAAATATTCCCCGTCGATTCCGTAAGCCGGACGATGTTCCATGGCAGACAACGTTCGCGGGGAAGTTTCCAGATAATTGAATACCTGCTGCTCCTGCAATACTTTTTGCATCATGTATGCAGTGCCGCCACCTGGAACATCCTCGTCAATAAAAATCACTTTATTTGTCTTTTTTACCGATTCGAGAATCAGATGATTTACATCGAATGGCAATAATGTTTGGACATCGATAACTTCAACTGAAATATTTTTGATTTCCTTCAGGAGATGAGCCGCCTTTAACACATGATGAACGTTCCATCCGTATGTTACAGCGGTTATATCAGTTCCTTCATGAACGATTTCAGGAACACCCAGCGGTACTCTATATTCTCCCATGTTTGATGGCAGTGGTTCCTTCAGATTATATCCTTTCAATGGTTCAATCACCAGGGCAGGATCATTTGCTTCGAGCAGGGTATTGTAGAATCCGGCAGCTTGAGTCATATTTCGCGGAACACAAAGATAAATTCCCCGGAGCGAACCCAGAATGAGTTGTATGGGTGAACCTGCATGCCAGATCCCCTGCAATTGATGTCCCCTGGTTCGAATGATAAGCGGTGCTGCCTGTTTGCCTAAAGAGCGGTATTGCATACTGGCCAGATCGTCGCTAAGGGTTGACTGCGCGTAGATTAAATAATCGAGGTATTGAATCTCTGCAATTGGGCGGAACCCTCTCAGAGCCAATCCGATTCCTTGTCCGATTATGGTCGTTTCACGTATTCCGGTATCAAAAACCCGATCAGATCCATATTTGTTCTGCATGCCTTTCATTCCCTGGTTTACGTCGCCCAACTTACCGGTGTCTTCGCCAAAAGTGATCAAGTTCGGATATTTTTCGAACAGAGCATCGAAGTTCTGATTAAGAATTTGTGAGCCGTTTACTTCAATTAAGTTGGCAGGATACCTAATCGGAAGACCTTCCACCAAAAGCGCTGAATCTTTGCCTTCCCTGTAAAGGTTGGTATTATAGAATTTATTGTTTTGTTCACCAAATTTTGCGGACCATTCCATAAGTTCATTTCGTTCGTCAGTAAGGCCATTTGCCCCGTGCATTTCAAAAAGTATCCGTTTGGCAAAACTGTAAAAAGAACGACGAGTCAGGAATATCTTGAGTTTAAGGGATTCAAGTTCGTCCGTATAATTAAATTTTCCCGATGATTTCACATTCATCTGTTCAACAATGCGTGTCAAAGATTTTATTTCCACCGAAAAACTATTCGTATAATGTTTCCAGGCCTTATTTCGGGCAATTTGAGCTGTTTTGACAGCTCTGTTTTCAATTTCTATCAGGGTATCCTGATCAGATTTCCCGGTTTCGAGCAACCACTTTCGAAACTGTTTCAGGCAATCAAACTCATTTTCCCATTCAAGTCGCTCTTTCGATTTATAATGCTCATGCGATCCGGAGGTGGAATGGCCCAAGGGTTGGGTTAATTCCTGAATGTGAAACAATACTGGATTCTGAGTCTGGCGGCAGTGCTCGATGCCTTCCGAAAAGGTTTGCAGCAACCTGGAGTAATCCCAACCTTTGCAGGTATAAATTGAAATTCCGTTGTATCCATTATCGTTTTCAAAGCCTTTTAATGCTTTTGATATGCTGGATTTTGTAGTTTGCAGTTCAATCGGCACACTAATTCCAAAACCGTCATCATATACAGCCACAGCCAATGGAACCTGCATAACCCCGGCAGCATTAATTGTTTCAAAAAACATTCCTTCCGATGTACTTGCATCGCCAATAGAGCCAAAAGCCACTTCATTTCCATCGACATTGTTCCGTAAGTGTCTTTTCAATTCGGGATTTTGCCTTACTAATTTTGAAGCCTGGGCAAGCCCCAGCAACTTGGGCATTTGTCCTGCAGTTGGCGAAACATCTGAAGCCGAATTGAATTGCTCCATCAGGTTTTGAATCTTGCCTTCGGAATTTATATTTGTTGTACTGAAATGATTGTTGAAATTTCGTCCTCCGGTTGAAGGGTTGAAACCTGCATCCGTATCGCCGTACATCATGGCAAAGAATTCTTCAGGTTTCAGTAAATCCAGCGCCAGCATAAATGTTTGATCCCGGTAGTACCCTGATCTCCAGTCGCCTTTTCGGAATGTTTTGGCAAAGGCAATCTGGGCCAGTTCTTTACCGTCTCCAAAGATCCCAAAATGCGCCCGTCCGTTGTGAACCTCCTTTCTACCCAAAAGGCTCAACTGACGGCTCAAACAGACCATGTAATAATCATTTAATGCGGTCGCTATCGCTTCTTCTTTAATTTCAACCAGAGATGTTTTTCCCAGATACATAAGTTTCAACAGGTTTTAAATTTTCATTGTTCTAAAATTAGAAGGCCAATAATTTGGCGATTAAACCGACAATTATCGCAATTGTGAATGCCAGCGAAGAAGTAATGAATAATCATTGTTTGTGTTTTGTTATAACTGGTCGAATATTTTCTTCATCCAATGTGGGCTTCAATGAAATGGATATTGATATGCCCTGCAAAAAAATATTGGAATGCTTCATTTATCAGGTCCTTATGTAAATTATTTATCTGTTTGCAGTATTTTAACATTACCGTTATAGGGTGCAAGCTAAAACTCTTATTGTGCAAAAGTTAATGGTTCAAACATTGTCGGTTTGTTTTCTTTTGCTTTTCACAAAGCTAAAATTATTAAAAGATCTTTATATCCTTTTGTGAGATATTTATATTGGCTTATCTATTTCTTTCCGCACTATCTGAGTTTTGCATATGGAGAAATAAAGGTTTAACCTAAGGAATTTAGCGTGCTTTGCCTCTTGGTTCCAGTAGTTAAGGCACTAAAGTAATTTATGAATGATCCGGAATATAACAGAACTTGAACGATTCTATTTCCAAAATATTTTTATTGTATTTGAAATACCATTTCGTAATTTTGACCCTGACTTGATTGAATATGTTAACAAATTTAATGTTTAGCCTATTTTGTTTCGATTGCATATTAGGTAGGGCTTATTGGTACTAGAATCCCGACCCTGTTCAATCTCGAAACCAATTTCAACAAGGGACTTAAAAAGAACCTTGATATCACATTTCCCAATTCGGGCTGCATCTCCAATACTGGATCTTGAGGCCAATATCCCACGGAGCAGAGGATTTCTCAATTTGCTAAAATGCGGGTTGACAGAAACGATTGCCTCAATCGTATTGGGGTTATCTTTAATAAGAACTGATATTTTTGTTTCGCTGTTAATTTTCATTTCTCCAGAATTTAATTATTCAAAACTTCAGAATCCACCTCTCGATAATGCAACGCCCAGGAAGGCAATAATCATGGCCAGCAACAGGTTAAGCATTCCGGTCCACCATGCCAACGATTTGAATTTATTTCCTGAGAAATGCATGTTTAAGGTTCCTGTAAAAAACAGGATAATAATGGCAAGCCATCCATAAAACCGGAACCTGATTCCGGTTTTATGGAGCAACAATACACGGTTTGGTTGTTTCTTGATGTCTGGCACTAATATTAGTGGAATAAAAAGCATACCTCCTAGCCAAAATGCTGCACAAATTACATGCACAAAAACCGAAATTAAATAAGCTGTGCCCATGCTGATTTGGTAATCTCCTGATCCGTTTTAAATAAACCTCAAATCTGAAAAGTGGAGTCACCTGTTCTTTTAAATTGAACGCTTTTATTCCACTTTTAATTTACTGATTTTTACTTTCCATACTTCAGGACCTTCTTGTAAATACTCCCAACCAAATTCTTTTCCTTTTTCGGCAGTAAACTGGTAGTACAGCGGTTTTGGGTCGTGATCGTTGTGGAGAATGAAAGATTCACCTAAAGCCAGATCCTCATATTTCTGAAAGATTGTTGGGTGTTTAAATCTCGGTTCAATCTTTGTTACATCTAAAGTTTCCATAATTAAATATTTAAAGGTGTTTATATCTTTTTACTCTGCAAATATATAAATTAAAAGAGGGAACAATCTTTAAAGATGTAAACACTACATTGACTTTGTCCATTTTTATAAGATCGTGCTATCAAGATTCCCTTTCTCAATTTTAATAAGCATGTTTGTAAATTCCAATGCAAGATCAGTCAAAATATGAGCTATTTCAAAAGGGAAAAATGCCAGACAGTTATCAAATAAATTTTATATTATTATCATAAAGATAAACTATTATAATTTCTGGATCTCTAAATTATGGTACTGAGTTATTTCTGAATTGAAGACATAAATACTTAAGCTCATTATTCCCATGGATGCCTATATTGTTTCCTATTGACGATCTGTAAACATATATACAATAGTTATTATTCACTAACAAAAATAATATAAGAAAATTTCAAGGCAAATATATTGACCAATTTTAAAAAAAATTTAAATCCATGAACGGGAATTACAAATCTGCTTATAATACCTTCATAATAATATTTTTTAAGCAAATATTTTTTTTTTTGAGATTATTTCAATGTTTCATCTTTTTCTACGGCAAGATTCGATGAGTTTGCAACAAATGAAAAAAACTCGTCCTTATTATATCAGGACGAGTTTTCAATGAAGTTTATCATAACTTCATTCCACCTTAACTTATTAAGATTTAGGCAAAAGATCTTTCGTATTCAATTTTGAAGGTGAGAATATCCCAATTACACCATTGAGTCCAACACTCATTACAATGTTGAAGAAAAAGGCAAGAAATCCGACAAGTAGAAGCCCACCGCATATTGCAGCCAAAACCATATAAGTGTTAAATTCTCCATGAATATAAAGAGATCGACGCAACATGCCTTGAAGTCCTGCCATGCCCATAAATGCACCCATTCCAATGCCTCCAAACAACTGCGCCCAGAAGTGGAAATTGGCCAGCTTTTGGCTATAGAGTTTAGCTCCGTTTGTGAGGATCGGGAAGAGGAAGTAAATAGCCGAATATAATGTCATAGCAAGGCCAACCAAAATAGCAACATGCACATGTGGACCAATAACCCATTGTGTATTGTGCAATATTCTATTTAATCCAATGTCAGCCTGCATTATACCGGCAGGAACAGCAAGCGCAAAACCAAGCAGACCTCCAAGTAAAAACTTTAGCGGATTTGTCATCTGAAGGGGGCGCGCACTCCATAGTGTATAGAGGGTTATGAAAAATGCGAGTCCCTGAGTGATCAATTCGAATGCAGTTACCATCTCTCCGGATACAACCTTTAGTATTCCTGGTTGTGCCTGGTCGCTCAATAAGTGATGTGACCACACCGTCCATGATACAACGAGTTCCACCAGCAGGGCAATACGGGCAACATTCTCCATATAAAGTTTCTTACCGGTTATAAGTGTTGCAAGCAAGTACCATGTTCCGGCAACAAATATCAGTACAAGACCATCGGCTACAAGATCAAGTCCCCACCAAAACCAGTTTTTATACAATAATGCATCGATAGCGGTTGATTTCAGGTCGACTCCAAACAAAGCAGCCAACATGTAAACAAGGATGAGTACACCGGTGAAAAGGATGATGGCGGCATTAAACGCCACGTCAACGGTTCCCTGAGCAATTGCAGCCACAGGTAGCGAAACCAGTTGTTCTGTCTTTTTCTTTCTGAAGAGGTTGCCAAAAGCCGTAATCCCCAATGCTGATTTTAGAATTTCCCCGCTGGGTTGTTGTGCCCAACCTTCGGGTGTATAGGTAAGTGTTTTGAAGATATTGATCACAAAAAACACGGTGCCAAGCATAACAAGAGCAATGCCGGTGATAAAGAAGGTTCCGCCTATTACGCTGAATTGGGTAAAGTCAGCAGGCAATGGCCAATACAGGGTGTATAATGGTGCATAATGCGTTATAAATCCCGCGAACCAGAATATGAACGTACCGCATCCAATATGGACTAATGTCCAGTTCCCTAATTTGATGCTCCACAATGGTTTTTTCATAAGGAAGGGTACAAGAAACAGGAATGCCCCGAATACGATGGAATAGGTTGAGCCGAAAATTCCCACCAATGGATGAGCGGTCATGATGGCAAAGAACTGTTTTGATTCTATTCCCGGAATTGGTTGAATCTCGTAAAGGCGCATGATCATGCCTTCGATCACTGCAAAGGCATAATATACCAACCCTACTACAACGAATCGAAGGGTCATTTTTTGCATTGGCGTCATGCTGTCAGGCTTAAATACGCCTTCTTCGCCATGTAGAAATGTTTGTGTAAAATTCATAATATCAGTTTTATAGGAGTTAGTTTGTTAATTACTTTGAGCGGTTTCTTCGTCTGTTACAATAATGGCATCCTTCACCAGCATATCAACTCCAGCTGGTCCTGAGTACTCAGTTGAACGAATAGTATAAACGCCTGGCTTGTCAAATTGCCAGAGAATATCATTCATGTGCCCAGGCACCACTTGCATTTGAAAGACCATTGAATTATCCTGGCGAAATAGGCCAAATCCATAGGTAAGGTCATTAGAGGTGACTTTGAACAAGGCTTTTTCGTGGCATTTAATAACAATTTTTTCCGCAGGAAGGATGAAGTGATGCTTTTCTGCCACGATATCAAACACTTTGTCCGCTTTGATTTCGGCCCGGTTCATGTCAATAGGTGCCCACGGGATGGTGTTGTAGGTTACGATGTGCAGCGAAACCCCAAGCACGATTAAAAATGTTACGAATGAATAGAAAAGTGTATCTTTAATAACGCCTTCCTTCCCCTTTCGGGTGATTTTGTATGCGAACCATCCCATAAGCGCCAGGATGGCCAGACAGTAGAATGTGTAGGCCAGTGTCTGGCCACGTAACACCATTGTTGAGTCAACCATAATTCTTCGTTTTTAAGTTTAACAATAGAGAATCTGTATTTATAATAACTTGAGATTTTTTTTGATATCCAATTGATATTTTTCTTTGAGATCAGCCAGGGATGTATTTGAAAGAATATCGACCATCTTCGAACGTGCATCCATCCATGAATCATGCATAATACACGGTTTATCAACAATACAACAACTGAAGCCAAGAATGCAGGTAAATATCGCATCCGATCCTTCAATTGTATTAATTATCATAGCAAGACTTATTTCTTTTAAATCTCTGGCAAAAACAAATCCACCATTTCTACCTGAAGTACTCTTTAAAAATCCGTGTTTGGACAAATCGGTTAGTATACGACGGAGGTAACGACGTGGAATATTTAATTGTTTGTGAAGGTATTCGGCAGAATACATATTTTCATTCCGGGTTGCCATAAACCCAAGAATTGTAAGTGCATACTCAGTGGTTTTATTCAGTATCATATATTACTACCTTTTTGTAGTATTTAAAACAAAGTTAAAAAACAAATTTGCATTTCAACATTTATTCTGTCAATAAATTACACCCAATAAATATTGGAGATTAGCCTGTTCAACAAGAATATCCTTTTCAACGCTTAATAACTGGATTTTCACTTTGGTGATATTTAATTGTGTGTCATTCAGTTCAATAGTTGTGATTACATTGTTTTTATATCCAACCATTGCAATCTCATATGCCTTGTCTGCTACCTTAATGTTATCCATCACTGATTCCCGCTGCGATTCGAGGGAATGAATATGTTCTACAGAAGTCAAATACTTATTTTTGAACTGAACCTTGAAACTTTCTTCGTACCCCGCAATTTTTTCGATACCAGCTCTTGTTTCCTGAACTTTACCTTTTGATAGATTACCGTCAAACAAATTGATTTTTAAACCAACGCCTATGGCATAACCTTGTCGCCATGCCTGATCGAAAGGCGGGGTATCCAGACCGTGGTACATATGATAGTTGCCAAAAGTGAAGAGGGTTGGCAAATTCTCCGCTTTATCAACTTTCTCTTTGTATACGAGAACTTTTTTCATGGCTTTTAATGATTGCATTTTATTATTGCGAATGTCAATACTGTCTGATAGTTGTTCTGATGAAAGAAGGGAATAGTTTATCGAAGTATTGATTGAACCAATACAAGTAATGGAGTCCGTTTCTGTGAAATTTAGTAAAGCGTTTAATGTGAATAGTGCAATTTCTTTTTTGCTTTTAAGTTCAATGAGTTGACTATTGAAATCTGTACTTTTAGTTTTAAACATAAGTACATCAAATTCGGAACGAACACCCTCCTGATATGATTTTTCAGCCAGGCTGAGGTGTTCCTGAATTTGATTTAATGTTTTCTCATAAAGCTTCAGAAGTTCATCCAGGAAAAGTATGTTATAAAAGGCAGTTTTAACATTCAGACTTAAATATCCTTCTGTTTCCCGAAGGTCATTCAGGTATGCTTCTTTTAAAGCATTGGTGCTTTCAATAGCATTTTTACGTTTTCCTCCGGCATACAAAGTGTAGATCAAATTCATATCCATCGTTAAAACATCCCGGTCAAGTATTGGGAAAGGTGCTTTTGCATGCATGATGATGTCTTCGCCTGTTGGTGTTCCATTGTTCATTACCGGAACACTTGATCCCTCAAGTGGAAATAATCCAGAAGTATTATTGGTATAAAAATATTTTGAAAGTATTTCAGCCTGAGGTAAAAAATTAGAATAAGTCTGAATTTTTTTTGCATCAGCTTCCTTGATTTGACTCTGATTAATCTTAATGGAAGGATTATTATCTAAAGCTATTCGTATAGCATCATCAAGGGTAAGCGCCTTTTGTGCAAAAGATGGTGAATTCCATAAAACGAATGACATCAGTAAAGAAATGACGATACACTTTTTCATGATTGAATCTCCTTAATATTTAATTTATTATTTTCATGTTTCGATTTTTCTTCGCGATGTTTTCTTTCAAATTGACCAACAATTATGGACACAATTGACAATGAGAAAAATAATCCTGTGAATTGCCAGAGTTTGTTCATAAAAGGTTGTGCCACAGCCAGTGGCTGATGATGGTTAAATACCAGATAAAGTGCTTTTAAATAATATCTTAATGGGAACCAACCTCCGATTCGGGTTGGCAAATCAGCCATTTGTTCGAATGGCACCATGTATCCTGAATACATAAATGCGGGGAGAACGATAAGTGTGATAATGGCAGCTAAGATTCCACTATTGTTAATGTTTAAAACAAGAAAATAGGAAATACTTTCCATTGCAATTGTGAATAGGAAGATAACTGCTATCACATTCCAAATTTCGGACTGATCAAATGGAACACCGAATAATAGCATTGTAGAATAGAATGCAATAGAAATCGATGTCCCTGCAACAAATCCAGAAACTATCGCCGCCCGGATAAGTTCTTTAGCCGGAATTTGTCTTGCATTTCGAATAAATGGAAATTTTTGTTTCCAGATTTTCAGGCTTCCAAGTAAAGCAAAAAGTATAGTAATCATTGAAATAGTTTGCATGGCTAAACCCATAAATGCTGGAAGTACAGAAGCTTCCATACTGAGAGTCGGTGAGTAATAAACTCTTTCGGCAACGCTAATTAGAGGTTCTTTTGAATGTCGGCTATTAGGAATACTACCTAAATCTTCCACCCGAACATGCAATGCAAGTTGACCATTGATAGTCGAAATAATCTGGTTTAATTTTGAAAGAGCTGTACCCGGAATTGATGGATTTGCAGTGCCATTTAATGCTGCCAATATTCTGACTCCAAGATTATTCTGGATGTCATGATAGGCATCATGAGGAATAACTATACCCATATCTATTTCATTTCTGTCAATCATCTTTTGTAAAGAAAGATAATCAGCAGGCTGAGCCACAATCTCATAGTAATCAGTAGCCCTGATATTGTATAATATTGAACGGCTGAGTGAGGAATGATCTTCATCCACAATGGCAATATGAATGTTTCGAGGTGCCGTTTTGTAGTACATTCCTGCCATCATACTGAAAAACAATACCAATACCAATGAAATAATGACCATCCGCATAAGAATCATCATTATAAGCTTGAGTATTTTCATGTCTATAGTTTCTTATTAAGTTTAAGATTTTCAGTGATTGGGTCTTTCAGTGTAAGATATACATACATCCCAGGCTTGCTGGTAATAATTGAGGTGTGCTGAGGAGCATCTATTAATTTCATCTTTACGTCAAAAGTCCTAATATCGCGTTCATCCCTTAATGTCGTAGGAGTATGTGTGGCAAACTCAGCAAAAGGTAGAGTTTGAATCACTTTGGCTGAGTAAATTAGTCCGGGTGTATTGCTTGTTATTTCAAATTGTTGCCCTAAATTAATCAGGTTCATATATTTTTCAGGAATACTAAATCGTGCCCAGGTTCCATCAGGATCAGTAACTATAACAACAGCCATTCCGGGAGACATCATTTGTCCGCTTTCCAATACCTTAACATTTACGATACCATCGATGGGAGAGGTAATATCCATATCTTCAATTTTGGTTTTTAATGCCAAAATATTACTTCTAAGCACCTCATAAGATGTTTCTATCTCATCAACTTTCTGCTGTGGAAGGGCGCCGGCTTGAAATAAATGTTCTATTCGCGTTTTATTCAAAATGATGTTTTTAAGTTGAAAATTAAGTGCAGCCATGTTTGCATCTAATTCCCTTGTATCAAGTTGGGCAATTTTCTCTCCTTGTTTAACGGTATCACCTTCATCGACATAAATTGCTGTAATTTTCCCTGGTAATCGGCCAGTGATATTAACCTGGGTATTTTCAACATAGCCCATAAATTGATGTGGAGTCGGCTCTTTTTTGTCAGAGTTTGTACAGGAAAAAATGATGATTATTATCAGCGACAGTGAAACAATCTGGAATACTTTTGTTTTCATAATGTTTTATGTTATTTAGTTTACTTTATTTAAGGTCAAAATAATAATCAAGCTGTATTAAAACTTTATATTTGGTTAACCAACTCTTATTTTGGTAGATGGAGTAGGGGACACCGACACGTATATCGAAGTCTTTCAGATAATTATACCAGGCACCAACAAAAAGGTTTGCTTCATAATCGTCAGTATGAGAGATGGATGTGCCATTTCTTCTATCTTTAAAATTCCATAAACCGTAAGCTCCGCCTTCAAAACCAAAATTTCCATAATCTGTTTTGATTTGCTTTTGAAAGGTTAAATAAGCACCTGCTTCATCACCTATATTTAATCCTTGAGTATTGTTGGTGCGATATTCATAATAGACGGAATACATCATCTCCAGGTTGTTGAATCGATGTAAACCGGTGACATCACCTTTAAACTTGTATGCCCCAAGACCAAGCGGGTAATCATTTGAACCAATATTTTTGAATTTTCCGGTTGGAAAACCAATCGTTATGCCTGAAGTCAGGCTATTTTCAAAATTTTTCGATTCAACCAGACTATAAACACCCCCTAACGCAAAATCCCCAAATCCCTTGCCGATAATAGTTGCTGATGGTGAATAATGATGAATTGACGCCATTGGTAGAATGGCAAATAAATTAATACGATCGGTCAAGCCATAAACTATGTTACCAAAATAATAGGCTTCATTTAATACTGTGTTTTCTGAAACACTTTCAGTCTTGCCACTTTTGGGATTAAAATATTTGTAGTATTCCGGATATTGAGCCTGTAAACTAAAAAGTATTCTTTGTTTATTTAGGGTTACTGGCCTGAGATTTAGTACTGAGATGAAGACTGGTTTCTTAACGAATCCTGAATCAATTTGTAGTTCGGGATTTTGCCCGATAGATTGCATTCCTGTAAATAGTAATAAGCTGAACAACAGAAGAATAAATTTCTTTTTCATCGTATATATATTTAAGATTAATTGATCTAAATCTAAGTGAATGAGTACTTACTTACAAATTGAGTTAAATTTTTTTTTGTGACTATTTCCGGAGCATTTTCAATATTAGTAGTATCATTTGATTGCAAAAATTATCAAATTGAAAACCTTTTCCACCTATTAACATTTCCATATTCATTGCAAGTGGAATACCCATATACATCAAAGCAACGCTTTCCACGGCGACATTTTCGTCCCAAATGCCTGATTCAATTCCATCTAAGATTATTTTAATCACAAACTGTTTTTGATCGTGAAAGATTTGTTGCAAACGTTTCTTAAGTTCCGGGTCGTTTTTATAGGATGCTTCAGAAAAAAGCAACATGTTTATCCCTTTATTATCAGTATGATATTTTATAGTAGCACTTAAATATTTAGTTAAACGGATCGAAGGTTCTTCATCAGACCCTGCTATTTTTTTAAGTTCTCCAATAAAATTATCCTGAATATCGTTGAAAATGGAAATTATAATGTCCTTCTTAGTTTTGAAATGCCTGAAAATGCTTCCTTCACTCATGCCAATACGAAGGGCAAGATTGCGGGTTGACAGATTTTTCAATCCATCAGTTGAGATGATATCGATTACCGCCTGTTTGATTTGTTCCTGACGAATATCTGTACTTTGACGTTCCATAATGAGGTAAGTGAATATTTACTTACAAATATAAGTGATTTTTATATAAATAAGAACAATGCACCATATTTTTTTTAAAAAATATTCGAAAGTCCGAATCACAATCAGTTAACCTGGGTTTACGAGTGGGTAACAGATTAGAAATGAGTGATTTTTGTTATTTGAGCTAAAAAGCTGCGAATCAGTCCTTATTTAATAAAGTTACAAATTGTCTACCGTAATCGATACTCTTCTTCAGTGCATCATCGTCCGGGGACCAAATAAATCGGAGAGGTTCCATTAAAATTTCAAACCCGGATTCTTTCAATGTGTCCTCGATGACTTTTGTTGATACATCGTGCCAACCATAACAACCAAAAGCTGCAGCCTTCTTATTTATAAATTTCAAACCTTTTACCATTTCAAGCAATCCGGCGATGGATGACATAATGCCATTATTTACGGTGGGAGAGCCAAACAGTACTGCTTTTGAACGAAAAATTTCCGTGATCATATCATTTTTATCATTCTTTGCAGCATTGTATAATTTAATGGCAATATTCTTGTCGGTTGCATTAATTCCTTTTACGATATTTTCGGCAATTGCACGGGTTCCGTTATACATCGTATCGTATATTACCGTTATCTGGTTTTCGCTGTAGTTATTGGCCCATTCTGAATATTTTGCAACTATTTGCATCGGATTATCCCGCCAGACAATACCATGACTCGGGCAAATCAGGTCAACTGGAAGATTTAAAGCCACAATTTCGTCAATTTTTCTTGTAACCAGTTTGCTGAATGGGTTAAGAATATTGGCATAGTATTTTATAGCCTCGGCATACAGTTCATATTGATCCACCCGGTCGTTAAACAACATTTCTGAACAAAAATGCTGACCAAAAGCGTCATTACTGAACAGGATGTTATCCCCGGTCATATAGCAGAACATAGTATCGGGCCAGTGAAGCATCGGTGCCTGGATAAAAATTAATTCCTTTCCGTTCCCCAGAGGAAGTTTATCGCCGGTCTTAACTGGTTTGAAATTCAATTCCTGATGATAATGGCCTTTTATGGATTTTACACCGTTTTCGGTACAATAAATGGGAGTTCCCGGGATAAGTCTCAACAATTCGATTAAAGCGCCACTGTGATCTGGCTCGGCATGATTGACAACAATATAATCGATAGTTGACAGCTCAATTTCAGACGCAATATTTTTAACAAACTCATTTGAAAATGGCTGGTAAACAGTATCAATCAACACCGTTTTTTCTTCCCTGATAAGATAAGAATTATAACTCGAGCCACGGTGTGTTGAATATTCGTAACCGTGAAAACTTCGCAATTCCCAATCATTTTTACCCACCCAGTAAACATTATTTATAATTTGCTTTTTCATACGTTTTATTATTTTAATTGAACAGATTTCAACTAATTATAACAATGCTTGTTTGCGATTTGTTAATCATGGATATTTTTTAATTCATTTATTCGCTTCTTCAAAAATATCTTCAATATCAGGAATGAAACCTCCACAAGTGGTCCCAGCAGAAGTTTCATTCTGCACTTCTTCAACTGTTTTAAAGCCTTTTACTTTGATGGCTTTCACTATTTCACTTTTCATTATGTTGTTGCAATGGCATATTTCAATGTCTGGTATTTTGCTAAGTTTTCGACTTCATCATATCCTGAATTGCCTGTCTGTTTTGATTAGCAGTTGGATTTGGAGTTTTAATTACTAAAATACGAAAGTTTTCGCTTCCTACATTATACAAGCAATGTGGAATGTTTTTAGGACTATCGATCAGCATGTCTTTGTTTACTGTTTGCTCTTCATCACCGATTTCAACAATGCCTTCGCCTTCCAGAACATAAAAAAATACGTCAACAGGGGTTGTATGTTTTTTTAAGCTTTCTCCTGGTTTAAGAAGCATATGGACTACCTGTACATATTCATTTTCATGAATTTTTTTTGCTTCCACACCATGTGGATTTCTTGCTGTTTCAATTTCTTTATAGCTTATCGTTTTCATTTTTTGCAAATTTAAGTTTCATTTTTCTTTAGATCAAACATAATGGTCCGATAGGCAGTATGTAACTGGTTATTCAAGTTTGCTAATCCAGGTATTTTTTTGCTAATTTTTCCAATAATGTATGAAGTTCTTCATGTTTTCCTTCACCGACTACTTTTTCTTCATGTTCTTCAAACTTTTGTAATAGTTCAGTTTGTGTTTCTTCCGGTAAACGTTGATCACCCATCATGAATAAGATATTGTTTTCTTTTTCAATATGATTTCTCATTAACGTAACATAGGATGAAGCGGCATCTGCGAATGCCTTAAGATCAACTTCAAGTCCTAAAACGCCATCTTCCATTTGCCGGATATTGAGTCTGCCTTGTTCATGTTCCTGAAGCATTGCACCTATAGGTCCTCCATTTTTAGGGATTCCAATATCTTCAAGGGCGGGGAAGTAATAAATTTCTTCTTTTCCGTGGTGGCACTTATCCGCAAATAAGATAAGAAAATCTACCATTTCTTTCAAATCGTTTGCATCAACATTTTCATTCCTTTGAATTTTTGATGCTATTTTCTCTAAAACATTTAAAGCTATTATAACGGCTTCATGTTCATGTTTTAAATCTTCACTTGCTTTTTTCATAATTCAATCTCCTTTTTTTGTGAAATAGTACACAAAATTAATTATTTCTTCTTAAAATATAAAGCGCCAAAGAGTCCTGCAGTGATGAAAAAGAACCCTGACAAGATCCATGGGATATGGGATGTATGGCCTGATGTTACATCGTGCCCTTCAATACCTTGAACACCGGATGCTGTTTTTGCATCGCTTCCTTGGCCTTTTGCAGCATGTCCTTCTACCTCTCCTTCGGCAAACTTAAAGAACTGTACATATGCTTCGATATATTCTCTGCCAGCCGCTACATTATTTACATCAAATTTTCTAAGTGACATTACTTTTTCGAAACGGTTTGTCAATTCCGACATATTTTCTTTTGCCACCAAGTCTTTAAGGGGAGACAGATTTCCCAACTCAATTGATTTATCAGCAGCAAGTATTTTCTTATCGATGGGTGTGCCTGATGGTTTCACCCCGGTAAAAGGCACTCCTTCAGCAGCTCTGTGAATTCTTACAATGGTTTCAAAAAAGTACTTTTCTGAGAGATCCTTTGCGTCAGGGCTAAGCACTCTAACTTTCATCATCTGGTTAAAAGCATCCTTGATTTCTGTTTCATTCGCGGCCGGAACCCATTTGAGTACAAAATTTACATTTTTTTGACCGATTGCTTTCTGTGCATCTGCAATCAATGGTCCATCCATTGTATCACAATGAGCGAATGTTGTGTTTGCAGAGAAAAATAGGACTGAGAATAAAAAAGGGAGTAATATCCTGAATTTTAAGGTTCTTTTTATCCCAATTTGGCTTTTTTCGTTGTCTCCTGTATTTTTTTTGATTTTTGTTTCCATGATTTTTTGTTTTTAATTAATAATTATCACAATTACTATTTAAAATGGTTTCATTCTGTTGCTTAAGCAAACAGAATGAAAATCATTTTAAATTCAATAATGTCATAAATGCGCGCCTTCTTTAATATGGGCTGGATTATGAACTTCTTCCTCACCTTCAGCATATTTGAAGAATTGTACGTAAGCTTCAATATATTCTCTTCCGAACTCAACATTATTAACGTCGAATTTCTTTAGCAACATTACTTTATCAAAACGTTTCTTCAATTCTGCAAGCTTATCTTTCGGTACTAAGTCATTCAATGGAGAAAGGTTCCCCAATTCAATAGATTTATCAGCAGCAAGAATTTTCTCGTCAATTGGAGTACCAGATGGCTTTACCCCTGTATAAGGTACTCCTTCACCACTTCTGTGGACTCTAACTAATGTTTCAAAGAAGTAATTATCAGAAAGTTCCTTGGCATCAGGACTAAGCACTCTAACTTTCATTGTGAGTTCAAATGCTTCTTTTATTTCCTTTTCGTTGGCAGCTTGTACCCATTTAAGAACATAGTTAACATTATTTTTTTCTATGGCTTTTCTTGCGTCAGCGACAACCGGTCCATCCTTCGTGTCGCAATGAGCGAATGTTGCGGTTGAAGATAAAAATAGGATTGTGAATAAAAGTAAAACTGAGATCCTGAATTTTATGGTTCTTTTTGTCCCATTTTGCTCTATTGAGTTGTCTCCTGCATTTTTTTTAATTTTTGTTTCCATGATTTTTTGTTTTTAATTAATAATTATCGCTATTGATATTTAATTTCTTTCAATTAATTGGTTAGTTTTTATTGCTTCGAATTCTAACAAAGCGAATAAAGCTTTTGCCCCGTGTACTACTGATGGTCCACCTCCCATATAAATTGCTGTCCCTATGGTTTCAACAATTTCATCATGTGTTGCACCTTTTTCAATTGCATCGTGAATATGTATTGTAATACATCCCTCACATTTTGCATTTATAGAAATACCCAAAGCGATCAGTTCTTTAAATTTTGATTTTAAAATTCCATCCTTTGACCCTAGTTGATGTACTTTCGAAAAAGCAGTCATCATTTCAGGATTTTCTTTAGCATAGTTACCAATCATGCTGCGGGTTTGCTCATAAACATCTGAATAATTTTTTGTCATGATTTTTCTCCTTTTTAAATATTGATTGTGAATGATTTCCTGAGCAAAAGTATAGCAACACAACAGGCCATGCGCTCTATATTATAAAGTGGGACTTATATAACAGCCTATTTAGGCACCGATATATAAAGTGGGACTGTTAAATTTATAAAGGGAGGTTCTATAATTTAAATGCCAGTATATCAATTATATATGATATATTTGGTTATTGAAAAACCCGATAACATCAAGTAATGTCAAAAAAGTATAAAAGCACTGGTAAAATAGGTCTATTCGACAAACAGTTTGCGGCTCAACAGCTTACTGAAATGGGAAATCCATTAGAAGCAATCAGTAAAGTATTTGATTTTGAGTTTTTTAGACCAATCTTAGAAGAGAAGCTTTTAAATACCAATAAAAAGAATAATGCTGGTGCCAAGCCCTTTGATTTAGTGTTAATGTTCAAGATCATACTTATACAACGATATTA
>Ga0209585_10000064_pt1 | contig 37625 bp, 45 predicted proteins | sample NGEPerone_FD_185491 | JGI IMG/M metagenome (GOLD analysis project Ga0209585, IMG submission 185491) | Arctic peat soil microbial communities from the Barrow Environmental Observatory site, Barrow, Alaska, USA - NGEE Permafrost154B-one... | ecosystem: Environmental > Terrestrial > Soil >... | reverse complement strand
GTGTTACCGCCGTGAGAGGGCGGCGTCCTAGGCCCCTAGACGAATGCGCCACGCAAGTGGGGCTGCTGCTCTGCCCGGTGTCGCCGTCTCGCCCCGAGCAGAGAATTGGCTGCGGGACGAGGATTCGAACCTCGGTTCCACGGTCCAGAGCCGCGTGTCCTACCGCTCGACGATCCCGTAGCGGCAGCGGCGAACTAGGGTAGCACAAGTGCCCCCGGCGGCAAACCCTGCCGGACTGGTATGCTTTCAGCGGCCGGCCACTGGCCGAACGGAGGGCTTTTATGCGTCGCAGCGCCGCCCCGCACGACCACAGCACCCAGCACATCACGAACACGGACACGTATCGCCTGCGCGTGGCGACCGGCGACGGCTACGTGGCCGTCGGCTGGGACTACCCCGGCAGGACGCTGCTCGAAGTGCGCATCCTGAGGTCGGAGCGGGGGTTTGCGGACTCGCCGGACGTGAGGGAGGTCGGCGAGGGTGCGGCCGGTCAGATCGTCGTGTACGAGGACGTCACCGGCTCGTTCCGCGACATGGGCCTGCGCAACGGTCACCAGTATTCCTACACCGTGTACGCCCGGCATCCCGGTGGCGAGTGGGTCCGCTGGAGCGGCTACGAGCTCAGGCCCGGAGCAAGACCGACCAGCGTCTGGCAGGTTCTGCCGAAGCACGTGAAGCGTGGCCTCCGCCGCCTGCTGCCGGCCGCCGCCCTGCTGTTCTGCCTGGCCGCCGTGGCGGCCGCCGCCCTGGGCAGCGCCGCGGCGGCCGAGGGCGCGACCAAACCTCCGGACAAGCAGTCCGGCGCGGCCATCGCCATCGCTCAGGCCGACCCGCGGATCGCCGCCTTGCTCGCCGGCGCAGACTGGGGCGGCGCCGACGTCAAGCCGTGGGGCGGCACGACCGAGGCCCCTGCCGGCGCCACCGTCACCGTGGGCTGGGCGGCCGCGAAGCCACGGAGCATGGCCGGCCTGTGGCCGCTGCTCACGTCGATGAGCAACGACCAGCCGGTGCCGCCGTACGCGACCGTCGACCAGCGTCTGCGGGTCGACGACCTGACCGCGCTGCAGGTCGACGTCCTGCTGCAGGAACGCCGTGTGCTGCAGGTGCTCCCCGTCGACGGCGAGACCCACCTTCATTTGCTGGAACAGACCTGGCCGCCGTTCTCGTGGTTCCCCTGGTTCACGGCGCGGCCCTGGGTGCTGGCGCCGCTCTTCATCCTCGTCGGCGCCATGATCGTCGCCAGGGCGTGGCGGCGCTCGCGGGCCTGGAACCGCCGCCTGCCGTCGATGAGTCGCCACGACCGCCAGTTCATCGGCCGGCTCAGCGTGATCCTCTTCCTGCTCGCCGGCCTGGCGTGGCAGATCTACGAGGCCATCTACGCGGCTTCCTTGCCGGCGGTCGACCCCACGGGGTTCAACGCCGGCGACCTGGCCGCCCTTCCCCTGCTGCTCTTCCCGCCCGCCTTGTACCTTGCGGCGCTCGCTCTGGAGCTCACACCGACGTCGCACCGCGTGGCCTGGGGCCTGGTCGCGCTGGTGGCCGGCGCCACCACCGCCTACAACCTGGCCACGGCGATGACGGGCACCGCCACCAACCTGAACCTCACCTACTACATCCTGCTCGGCGTGCTCACCCTGCTCGCCGTTCCCCGGGCGTTCAGCGCCGGCCGCATGAGCTGGAGCCGGAACAGCATGCCGCGGCACGCCTAGGCGGGCGGCCGCAGGCGTACTAACGCTCGATGAGCTCGATCGAGTTGCCGTCGGGGTCGGCGACGAAGGCGATGCGCGGTCCCGAGCCGGTCGGATGCTCCGCCGGCGGCCGGCCGACGTCCGCTGCGCCGGCCGCGAGAAGCTCCGCGTACGCGGCCTCGAGGTCCTCGACGTCGAAGGCGAAGTGCCCGAAGCGGGCGCCGCCGTCGTAGGGCTCGTCCTTGCCCCAGTTGTAGACGAACTCGATGCTGAAGTCGTCGCCGGGGCGTGTCATGAACGCCAGCGTCGCCTGGTTCCTCTCGAGCTCGTGGGTGCGGCTGAGCTCGAGGCCCAGCGCCTTGTAGAAGTCGATCGCCGCGTCCAGGTCCCTGGTGCGCGTCGCCACGTGCGTGAATCTCATCTCGTCCTCCTTGAGGGCGGGCGTCGGTCGCCCATGACTCGCTCCGGTATACTCCTTCCCATGTCTATCACCGCATTCGGCGACAAGCTACCCCGGTTCGGCCCCGGCGCCTTCGTCCATCCGGACGCGACGGTCATCGGCGACGTCGTGCTCGAGGAGGGCGCCAACCTGTGGCCCGGCGCCGTGCTCCGCGGCGACGTCGAGCGCATCCTGCTCGGCAGCCACACCAGCTTTCAGGACAACTCCGTCGCCCACACCGACCCCGGCTGGCCCATCGTCGTCGGGCCGGACTGCATGATCGGCCACGGGGTCATCGTCCACGGCGCCACCATCGGCGCCCGCTGCCTCATCGGCATGGGCAGCACGCTGCTCAACGGTTGCGAGATCGGCGACGAGAGCATCGTCGGCGCCAACAGCCTCGTCACCCAGGGCAAGAAGTTCCCGCCGCGCAGCCTCATCATGGGCTCGCCGGCACAGGTGGTGCGCGAGATCACCGACGACGACCTCAAGCCGCGCGCCGAGCTGCGCGAGCGCTATGCGCGGCGCTCGCTGCGCTACGCCGAGCTCGGCCTTGCGGCCGACCTCTCCGCGTTCCGCCGCTAGCCCGGCCCGCCCACCGGGCTCAGGGCGCTCTGCCAGCGGGTATCTAGGCCCCATGGCCACTATCGCCGCCGCCGACACCTTGTTCGCCGCCGACCGCGCTGCTTGGCGCGCATGGCTCGAGGCGCATCATGCCATGGCCACTGTCGTGTGGTTGCTCCTCCACAAGAAGCACGTGGACGAATCGAGCGTGACCTACGACGAGGCCGTCGAGGAGGCCCTGTGCTGGGGCTGGATCGACGGCCTCACCAACCGCTGGGACGAGCGCAGCTACGCGGTGCGCTTCACGCCGCGCAAGCCCGGCAGTGTCTGGAGCGAGAGCAACATCGCCCGCGTCGAGAAGATGATCGCCGAGGGCCGGATGACCCCTGCCGGGCGGGCGCTCGTCGATGAGGCCAAGCGGCGCGGCACGTGGGACGATGCGGCGCGACGCGCGGCCGCCGGGCTGAAGCCCGGCGAGGAGGGCTAAGCAGAGAGGTGCTGCCGCACCGCGGCCACGAGCCGCGGCAGCACCTTGCCGCCCGGCCCCTTGAGGAACAGGTCGCAGCGCTGCGCGAGCGCGTCGCGTTCCGGGTTCACGTCGATCACCGTCGCGCCCGCCTCTTTGGCGATCAGCGGCATCGCCGCCGCCGGGAACACGACGCCGGACGTACCCACGACCAGCATCACGTCGCAACTGGCGCTGAGCTCCCGGGCGCGGTCGATGGCATCGTCGGGGAGCGCCTCGCCGAACCAGACCACATCGGGACGCAGCAGCCCATCGCATTCCGGGCAGCGCGGCGGCTTCTCGTCCTGGCCGGCGAAGTCGTCGAACACGAAGCCGGTGTGCCTCTCGCTCAGGCACTTGAAGCGGAACATGCTGCCGTGGAGCTCGATGACGTCGCTGGAGCCGGCGCGCTGGTGGAGGCCGTCGATGTTCTGAGTGATGACGTATACGACGGGCAGGATCGTCTCGAGCTCGGCCAGGGCCTCGTGCCCGGGGTTGGGTTCCGCGGCGGCGGCTGCCCCGAAGCGGTGTTCGTACCAGCTCCAGACGAAGGCGGGATCGCGGAAGTAGGCCTCGGGGGTGGCCAGCTCCATGGGGTCGTACTGCGCCCACAGCCCAATCTCGGGCTCGCGGAAGGTGGGGATCCCGGATTCCTTGCTGACGCCGGCGCCAGTGAACACGGCGAGGCGCTTCGCGCGCGCCACCACGCGAGCCGCGGTCTGCAGATGGTCGTCGGGCCGGCGGTCGCTCACTGGGCCTCCTCGGACGGTGCTGTGGGCCGCCAGAGATTGTACGCTAGCGGTGCAATCCACCCGCGCGCGCAGGCGACAGGATGTGAGGATGCCCGATTCCAACAGCGAGCAGTCGGCGCCGCCCGAAGAGCCGAAGGCCGAGGCGGCGCACGAGCAGCCGGCCGGAGGCGCCGAGGCGGCTCACGACGAGGCCGCGTTCGAGCCGGCCGGGCCGGAGCCGGAGCTCGCCCTGCAGCGCCCCGGCGGCGGGCTGCGCCTGCTCGCCGCCGTTGTCACCCTGCCCTGGATGCTCGGCTACGGCGTCACCGGCGCCTGGGCGATCACGCGCGGCGCCCGCGGAGTCGCCGCCGGCGTCGAGCACGTCGACGTCGGCTACACGCGCCTGGTCACGCCGGCCGGCGTCATCTACGTCGGGTCGCTCCTGCTGACCGCATTCGCGGTCCTGCTCGCCTGCTCCATCCTGCTGGTCTACGAGCGGCGCTCGCCGATGGTCTGGATCCCCGTTCTCCTCGTGTCCGCCGGGCTCTCGGCCGGGGCGCTGTGGGCCGCCGCGCGCGGCGGCCTCAACCCCGGCCTCTGGCTGCTGTTCTTCTTCGGCCTCGTCTACGTCGTCGTGGTCGCCGCAGTGCGCATCGCGCGCGTGACGCGTGTCGCGCGGCATGGCGGAATCGCCGAACCATGAACGAGGCTTCCACATGGGCGCCCGCATCGTCGCAGAGCTCGAGCAGTGCTCCTTCTCGGGGACGCGGAAGGCGCTTATCCAGGCCTTCCGCGTCATGGCCAGGGCGGTACCGCGCGCAGGTAGGCTGACAGATGCGTCGGCCGGGGCCGGCCGCTGGCTCTCCGGGCCCGGGCCGGCCATCAGGTTCTGACCTCCCCACACATTGTCGCCCCCAGCCTTGGGTGCTAGCGTTACGGTCCCACTTGTAGCGCCCGTGGCAGGTTCCACGGGGGAGTGCCTGTAGCGTCGCCGCGACCCGGCGGGCCGTCCCCGCCGGAGCACAAGGAGGGCCACATGCCGGAAGAGACTCACCAGCCGACCGTCGAGGAGCTCAAGGCGAAGGCGTACCAGCCCATGGAAGACGCCATGAAGCTCCATCCGTTCTACAAGGGCAAGATCGAGACCACGCTCAAGTGCTGCGTGCGCGACTTTCAGGACTTCGGCATCTGGTACACGCCGGGCGTCAGCAAGCCCTGTCTCGACATCAAGGACGACCCCGAGAAGGTCTACGAGCACACCAACAAGGGCAACACGGTGGCCGTGATCAGCGACGGCACCCGCGTGCTGGGCATGGGCGACATCGGTCCCAAGGCCGGCCTGCCGGTCATGGAGGGCAAGTCGCTGCTCTACAAGTACCTCGGCGGCGTCGACGGTTTTCCGCTCATGGTCGACACCAAGGACCCCGACAAGCTCATCGAGTTCGTCAAGCTCGTGCAGCCGGGCCTGGGTGGCGTGAACCTCGAAGACATCTCGCAGCCCAAGTGCTTCCGTATCCTCGACACACTGCGCGAGGAGTGCGAGATCCCCGTCTGGCACGACGACCAGCAGGGCACCGCTTGCGTCACGCTGGCAGGCTTGGTCAACGCTCTCAAGGTCGTGGGCAAGAAGATCGACGAGGTGAAGATCGCCTTCATCGGCTCGGGCGCCGCCAACGTGGCCATCAGCCGGCTCATCTTCTCGTACGGAGCCACCCCGGCCCTCTGCCGGGTGGTCGACAGCAAGGGCATCCTGCACAAGGGCCGCGGCGACATCGAGGCCGTCAGGGCCGAGTGGGTCGACAAGTGGAAGTACTGCCAGATCACCAACGAAGAGCAGCGTGAGGGCAGCATCGCCGACGCGCTCAAAGACGCCGACGTCTGCATCGCGCTCAGCAAGCAGGGGCCTGACACGATCGAGAAGGACTGGATCAAGCCGATGGCGCCCGACCCGATCGTCTTCATCTGCGCCAACCCCGTGCCCGAGATGTGGCCGTGGGACGCCAAGGAGGCCGGCGCCGCCGTGGTAGCCACCGGCCGCAGCGACTTCCCCAACCAGGTCAACAACTCGGTCGGCTTCCCGGGCATCTTCCGCGGCACCCTCGACGTGCGCGCCAAGACGATCACCGACGAGATGTGCATCGCCGCGGCGGTGGAGCTCGCCAAGGTGGCCGAGGACAAGGGTCTCAGCGCCGACTACATCATGCCGACGATGGACGACTGGGAGGTCTTCCCGCGCGAGGCCGCGGCGGTGGCCATGAAGGCGATCGAGCAGGGCATCGCGCTGCGCTCCGACCTCACCTTCGACCAGGAGGTCGAGCAGGCGACGGCGATCATCGCCCGTGCTCGTGGGCAGGTGCAGGACGCGATGGCCATCGGCTACATCAAGATGCCCGAGGGTGACAGGCCACCGGCGCCGACCAGGGCGGCCATGAATGCCGCCGCCCGCGGCAGCGTCGACTACGCCGGCGAGGCCATGGACAAGGCCGTGGACGCCATCCAGCCGGCGGCGCAGAAGACCGCCGACGCGGTCCAGAAGGCGGCCGAGGCGGCCGTCGACGCGTTCAAGAAGGCTACCGACCGCAGCAAGAAGGACGACGGCGCCGGCGGCGGCGAAGCCGAGCCCGCCGCCGGCGAGAAGAAGGACCAGGAGTAGCGAGCAGGGGGTGGGCGGGGCGGCTCATTCGGCCGCCCCGCCCCATCCACTCGCTTCCAAGGAGCCGGCCATGAACCACTGCCCCGATTGCGGCGTCACGCTCGCGGCCGGCGCCGCCGAATGCTTTCGGTGTCATGCGCGCTTCGGTGAGCGTCCTTCCGCAGAAGAGGTGCGTCGCGAAGCGCGCCGCGGCGCTCTGCAGGGCACCCTCATCGCCGCGAGCATCATCATCGGCGTCATCATCGGCGGCACGGTCCTAGTCGGGATCCTCATCGGCGCGATCGCCCTGACGTCGATCACCGGCGGGCTGGCCCTCGTCGCGTCGTGAAGAAAGGAGACTGCTGTGACTCGAGTCCGTGACCTCGACGTAAGCGAGATCGCCGCGGCCGTGAAGGACATGTGCATCGCGGCCAACTACGATCTGCCGGGGGACGTCTACGACGCGCTGAAGGCGGCGCGGCAGACCGAGGAGTCGGCGGCCGGCAAGGAGGTCCTCGGCCAGCTCATCGAGAACGCCGACATCGCCGCCGCCGACCGCGTGCCGATCTGCCAGGACACCGGCTACGCCGTGCTCTTCGCCGAGGTGGGGCAGGACGTGCACCTCGTCGGCGGCGACTTCGACGACGCCATCACCGAGGGCGTGCGCCAGGGCTACGGCGACGGCTACCTGCGCAAGTCCGTCGCCGAGGAGCCTGCGCACGCGCGCCGCAACACCAAGGACAACACGCCGGCGATCATCCACACGAGCATCGTGCCGGGGGACAAGGTCCGCATCACTATGATGGCCAAGGGCGGCGGCGCCGAGAACATGAGCAGCCTCAACATGCTCAAGCCGTCGCAGGGTTGGGCCGGCATGAGCCAGGCCGTCGTCGACACCGTGAGCCGCGCGGGCAGCAACCCGTGCCCGCCGGTGGTCATCGGCGTGGGCATCGGCGGCACCATCGACCTGGTCACGGTCCTGGCCAAGAAGGCGCTGCTGCGCGACATCGGCAGCGTGCATCCCGATCCGCGCCTCGCGGGGATGGAGGCCGAGCTGCTCGAGCGCATCAACGCTCTCGGCATCGGGCCGCAGGGCCTCGGCGGCAGCACCACCGCGCTGGCCGTGTTCATCGAGGAGATGCCCTGCCACATCGCCAGCATGCCGATGGCCGTCAACGTGCAGTGCCACGCCCAGCGGCACAAGACCGTCGAGCTCTGAGGAGAGGGGAGGAACGATGGCCGTCAAGAAGATCACGACCCCCCTTACGGATGAGGTCGTCAAAGACCTGCGCGCCGGTGACGCAGTGGAGATCACCGGCGTCGTCTACCAGGCGCGCGACAGCGCCCACAAGAAGCTCGTCGCGCTCATCGAGGCCGGCGAGGAGCTGCCCTTCGAGCTGCAGGGCGCCGTCGTCTACTACATGGGGCCGAGCCCGGCCAAGCCCGGCAACGTGATCGGCTCGGCCGGCCCGACGACCAGCGGCCGCATGGACGCCTACGCGCCGCTGCTCATGAGGCACGGCCTCAAGGGCATGGTGGGCAAGGGCCTGCGCACCGCCGAGGTGAAGCAGGCTATGGTGGACAACAGCGCCGTGTACTTCGCCGCGACCGGCGGCGCCGGCGCGCTGCTGGCCAAGCGCATCGTCGGCAACGAAGTGATCGCCTGGCCCGAGCTCGGCGCCGAGGCCGTGGCGCGCCTCGAGGTCAAGGACTTCCCGGCGATCGTGGTCAACGACTGCCACGGCGGTGACCTGTACGAGGAGGGGCGCAAGCGGTACGCGAAGACCGTCTGAGCGTGGCGGGCCAGGCGGCGGCGCCCTGAGGGGCGCCTCGAAGCCTGCAGCCGACCACGCAGACAGTGGTAGAGCGGGGCGGGCGGCCGGAAGGGCCGCCCGCCCCGTTTCACAAGCGCTGCGACCTCGACCTCGGCTTCGACATCGGCTCCATGGCGATCGAGATGCGGCATCCCGGAGTGGAACAGATACAATCCGGGCATGGAGGGACCGTCGTGACCGCTTGGGTGTTCCCTGTCGGGCGCATGCTGGGCTTGGGCACCGCGGCCGGCACGCGGCCGTCGCTCACACTCGCCGTCATCGGCATCATGTACAAGCTCGACTGGGGCGTCGGGCTCAACGCGACCTTCGGCATCCTCGGGCACTGGCTGGCGATCATCGTCTTCGTGGTGCTGGCCATCTTCGAGTCGAGCTTCGACAAGATACCCAAGCTCGACCGCCTGCAGGGCCGCCTCACGATGCCCTATCGCGTGGTGGCCGGCGGCGTGGCCGGCGCCTGCACGATCCCCTTCGGCTGGCAGGGCGTCGTCGTCGGCGCTGTCGTCGGGGCTCTCGCGGCATGGTTCGCCCTGTACGCCAAGCAGCTCACGCGGCCCAAGACGGTGCCCAGCGACGCCGTGCTCAACCTCATGGGTCTGTGGGAGGACCTGGCGGCGCTTGCGGGCACGCTGCTGACGCTGCTCTTCTCGCCGGTTGGCTACGGCATGGCCGGCTTCACCGCGGTCGCCTTCTGGAGCACGCGCTACCGGCGGCGGGCAAAATACCGGCACATGCGCCGTCCGGGCCGGCGGGCGTAGCCCCACCGGCGCCCGGGTGACGCGAGGTCGACGATGAAGCAGGACACATCCGAAAGTGGGGCGCGGCGCGTGCGCATGGTCGACGAGCAACTCGTGCGGCGCGGTATCCGCGATGAGAACGTGCTGGCGGCGATGGGCTCTGTCCCGCGTCACCTCTTCGTGCCTGCCGCTTTCGCCGGTGAGGCCTACATGGACACGCCGTTGCCCATAGGCCTGGGGCAGACGATCTCCCAGCCCTACATGGTCGCGCTGATGACGGAGCTGCTGGGCGTGGATGTGCGCAGCCGCGTCCTCGAGGTCGGCTCGGGCAGCGGCTACCAGTCCGCGGTCTTGGCCGAGGTGGCGGGCGAGGTCTTCGCGCTCGAACGACTCGCGGAGCTCGCCGAGCGCGCGCGCGACACGCTCGCGCGCCTCGCCTACGCCAACGCCCACACCGCCATCGCCGACGGTACGCGCGGCCGGCCGGACCTGGCGCCGTTCGACGCCATCCTGGTGGCAGCCGCGGCGGCGGAGGCTCCTCCGCTGCTGCTGCGCCAGCTTGCCCAGGGCGGCAGGCTGGTGGTGCCCATCGTGCAGCCGCGGCGGGACCAGGTGCTCACGGTGTTCGAGCGCCGTGGCGACAGCTTCGTGCAGCGGCTTCATACACGCTGCCGCTTCGTGCCGTTGGTGAGCGACCGCGACGCCGGCGAGCGCCCAGGCGGTGGAGCCTCACCCGGCGCGTCACCGCCCACGGACATCGGGGAAGACTCAAGAGGAGCGACGGAGGAGATGACGATGAAGGCGGTCGACGCGCGCGTGCACGGCACGGTCCAGGGCGTGTACTATCGCACCGCCGCCCGTGCGGAGGGCGTACGGCTGGGCCTCCGCGGGTGGGTGCGGAACGTGAGCGACGGTACCGTCGCCCTGCGTCTGCAGGGCGACCCCGCCGCCGTCGATGTCATGCTGGGCTGGTGTCGCCTGGGTCCGCCCGCTGCGCGGGTCGACTGGCTGGATGTGAGCGACGCTGCGCCCGACGAGGCCTTGAGTGATTTCGAGGTGAGGTAGATGGCCGTCACCGTCGATGATGTGCGCCGTGACCGCGAAGTCCAGGTCTTCGTCGCTCTGGCGAACGAGAACCTCGGCGTCCTGGGCTATACGGAGCACGGGCCGCGGCACGCCAGCATCGTCGCCGGCATCGCCGCCAACGTGTTGGCGCGCCTCCACTATCCGCCGCGGCAGGCCGAACTGGCGGCCGTGGCCGGCTACCTTCACGACGTGGGCAACGGCATCAACCGGCTGGATCACGGCATCGCCGGTGCGCTGTTCAGCCAGCACGTGCTCGAGCGTCTCGGCATGCCCGCGGAGGAGTTCGCCGAGGTCATGTGCGCCATCGGCAACCACGAAGAGGAGTACGGTGAGGCCGTGAGCCCGCTGGCGGCGGCGGTGATCCTCGGCGACAAGTCGGACGTGCATCGCAGCCGCGTGCGGATCATCGACCCCGACACCGACGATATCCACGACCGCGTCAACATGGCCACCACGCGCTCGTTCCTGGCCGTGGACGCGGAGGCCAAGACCATAACCCTGGAGGTCGAGATCGACACGACCATCATCCAGGTGATGCACTACTTCGAGATCTTCCTCAAACGCATGATCATGTGCCGCCGGGCGGCTGAGTTCTTTGGCTGTGCCTTCTCGATCGTGGTGAACGGTGCCCGGTTGCTGTAGGCGCCTGGGCTCGTGACGCCCCGCCGTCTAGGCTCCCGCGCCGTCGTGTGCTATACCTGAGGACAACGCGACCAAGCGGAGGTGCTAACGGTGGGCAGAGCCGAGAAAAGGGCGAACAAGGCAGAGAAGAAGGCCGCCAAGAAGGCCGGCCGGCGCAGGCGCCGCGGCGGCTTCGTGCTCGGCGCCGTGGCCGGCGCCGCCGCCGGTCTGTTGCTGGCGCCGCGCAGCGGCAAGGAGACGCGCGCGCAGGTGTTCGGCGGCGAAGGCGGCCTGGGGGACCAGGTAGGCCGCCTCAAGACCGCCGTCGGCGCCGGCAAGGAGTCGGCGGCCGACCAGTCGGAGGCGCTCAAGCACAAGATCGAAGAGACGCGCGAGCGTCTGCGCAGCCAGATGGAAGAGGGCGGCGAGGACGCGCCCGGCGGCGATCCGGTCGAGTGAGCTGAGACCTCTGCTCAAGAACGCGCTGAGGGCGGCGGCCGCGCTGGACGCGGGCGCCGCCCTCAGTCTCGTCTACATGCTGTATGAGGCGCAGTGGGTCCGCCGTGTCGACCGGCGCCTGCCGGCGCCGGATGCCGCGGCGGACCTCGACGGCCTCACCATCGTCCAGCTCTCGGATTTCCACGCCGGCTTCACGCCGAGCTTCAACCTGCGCGCCATGCGCAAAGCGGTGGACCTGGCGCTGGCTGCCCGACCCGATCTTCTGGTCATCACCGGCGACTTCGCCTGCGGGCCGCACGGGCGGGCCGAGTTCCAGCGCCAGCTGCGGCGCCTCGCGTCGCCGCTCGGAGTGTACGGGGTTCTCGGCAACCACGATCACGGGGACAGCAAGGCGCCGTTCGTGCAGCCCACCGACCCGCGGCTGCTGGAGGAGTGCGGCATCCGTCTGCTGACCAACGAAGTGGTGGCCGTGCCGTACGGGGACGCCTGTGTCGAGATCGCCGGCGTCGACGACGCCGAAGGCGTGCACGACGACCTGCCGGCCGTGCTCGCTGCGCTCGAGCGTCGGCCGCGCGGCCTACGCCTGCTCCTCACGCACCACGCCGGGGTGGTCCTGCAGACGGCGCCCGGCGACTTCCATATGGCGCTGGCCGGCGACACGCACGGCGGCCAGATCTGCCTGCCGTTGCCGGGGCGGCGCATCCTGCTGAGCGACCCGTCGGCGCGCTTCGCCGAGGGCGCCTACGACGTCGGCGGACGACCGCTGTACGTCACCCGGGGCGCGGGCACGAGCATGTTGCCGCTGCGCGCCTTCTGCCGGCCGGAGATCGTAGTGTTCCACGTCGAGGCCGGCGCCGCGTGAGTCGCCGCCGCAGGATGCGCCACACGGTCGCCATCCTGACTCTGGCGGCTCTGCTCTGCGCGCTTGCCCTGGCGCTCGCCGCCTGCGGGGCCGAGGACGATCCCTTCGAGGGGCTCTACTGGGAGCCGGCCACCGCGCGCCGCGTCGAGATCAGGAAGGACGGCGACTCGTACCGGCTGTACTACGGCGCGGGCAAGCGCCCCTACCCGGCGACTCGCGTCGGCGATGAGCTGCACATCCGCGAGCCCATGGGCGGGACGATCGTCGTCAAGACGACGAACGGCGACGGTCTCGACCTGGTCATCGGTGGGACGTCGTCGCGCCTGAGGCCGGTGCCGCAGCACCAGTAGCCGTACGCCGCCGCCCGCGGCGCGCGGGCTCTACGCCCGGCGCGTGAACGGGCGCGCCAGCGCCGGCGTGACGTTGTCGATCGCCGCCGTGGGGCACACCTCGGTGCAGGCGTAGCAGCGCACGCAGAGGTGGTCATCGAACACGGGGGTCGGCGCCAAGGTGATGGCCGCGGCCCCGCAGATCAGCTCGCACTCGCCGCACTCGATGCAGGCCTCGGCATCGACCAGCCGCGGGCGCGCCGTGATGAGGTTGCGGGCGGCGCGGTGCAGAGCCGGGGGCAGCAGCTCCTGGACGTCACGGCGCACTGGCTTGAAGCCGCGGTCGGGATCGATGGGGTCGCCCTCGAGCCGGTAGGGGTCGTCGAGGTCGACCAGGCCGCGCCGCGCCGCGGCTGCAAGGGTGTACACGGCGCGCCGCTCGTGGGCGGTGCGATCGGCGAGCGCCGCGTCGAGGGCGACCGCGTCCCGGGCGGCGAAGAGGGACCCCAGGTCGCGAGGCGTACCGCTCCCCGGGCCCTGGCCCTCCATGGCGATGATGCCGTCGATGATGGTGAACCGTGGGTGCAGCGCCAGGTGCAGGTCCAGCAGCATGTCGGCGAAGTCCTCGCGGCGCTGGGCGCGTACGTGCAGCTTGGCCTTGGCGAGCCCGGGGATGCAGCCGTAGGTGAGCTTCACGCCGCCGGTGAGCCGCATCAACTGGTGGGTCTTGAGCACGCCGACCTGCACGATGGCGTCGGCCTCGACGAAGGCGCGGCCGACGGGGAAGCGGCGGTAGAGCCGCGCCTCCGGCGCTGCGGCGACCGCCTGGTCGTCCTCGACGTCGACGATCTGCACGCTCTCGGCGGAGCACACGTCGGCGATACCGCTCATCTTGTAGGCGCGCGCGACCTTGGCGGGGCCGTTGAGACCGCCGGGGCTGTCGGCCACGAACGGCTCGGCTCCGGCGCTCTTGAGCGCCCGCAGCACGCAGCGCAGGGTCTCGGGATGGGTCGTGACCGCTTTCTCGGGCGGGGCGCCGCGAAGCAGGTTGATCTTGACGGCGATGCGCTCGCCGGGCGCGGCGATCGCGGCCCAGCCGCCGAAGGGCGCGACCAGGCGATCGAGAGACGCGGCCAGGCCCGGGCCGTGTGCGGCACGCAGGTGGCTGACGACCGAGGGGCCGCCGGCGCTCACCGCTCCGGCTTCTGCGCTACGACGGCGATGTGGTAGCGGCCGACCTCGCCGGGCTGGTAGACGGCGGTTTCGCGCAAGCCCAGCCTGGTGAGCGTGGCGCGCACGTCGGCGAGCGCCAGCACGTGGTCGTTCGGCGGCCCGACGGGCCGGTCCATGCGGGCGAACTCGGCGTCGACCAGGAGGCCGCCGGGGGCGAGCAGGCGCACGACCTCGTCGAGCACCTCCGGCTCGTCGTACACGTGGTGCAGCACGTTGATCATGAACAGGCGGTCGGCGACCCCGTCGGGAAGCGGCACCCGGCCGCTCTCGTTCAGGATGACCTCGACCCGCCCGGCGGGCGCGTGAGCGGCGAGCTTGGCCTCGAGGCGGTCGAGGAGCTCGCTCTGCGCGTCGACCGCGATCAGAAGGCCGTCGGGAAGCGCGTCGGCGATGGGGAGTGAGTACATGCCGGTGCCGGCGCCGAAGTCCACGACGGTCTCGGCCCCGGTCAGGTCGAGAAGTTTGACCAGGTTCGCCGGCGGCAGCTCGACGAGCCTCTCGGGGTTCTCGAGCTTCGACGCGTTCCTGGGGTCGAACTTCTCAGCCACGAGCGACGGAGCCTATTTGACGCAGCGCGCGTACTTGAGAAAGGCCTCGAGGGCTTTCTCCACCGCCGCCGGGGAGGCCACGTCGTCGCCCGTCTCCTCGATGAGACACTCGCGCATCTTCAGCGAGATGAGCAGGACGCCCACGCGGTCGAGCGCCGCCTTGGTGGCGGCGAGCTGGGTGAAGATCTCTTCGCAGGAGCGACCCTCTTCGATCATGCGCTGCAGTCCTCGGGATTGACCCTCGACCCGCCGCAGGCGATTGAGAAGGCGCCCTGCCTCTTCTGTTCCCGCGTACTCCTCCACACGAGCACTATACCCCCTGGGGGAGCCCCTGCCAATCAGGAGAAAGCCTGAGAGTGAGTCACGAGGCACCGTCTGCGGGCAGGGGTACGGCGACGGCCCGGAGGCCGGCGAGCAGATCGTCGGGGAACGCCATGCCGCCGGGTCCCACGCCCAGGCGCGCCTTGGGTTTCACAGAGCCGTGGTAGTCGCTGCCGCCGGTGGCGACCAGCGCGTACTTGCCGGCGAGGACCAGGAACGCCTTGACCGCGGTCTCATCGTGCAGCGGGTAGTAGCACTCGAGGCCGACCATGCCTGCCTTGACGGCGTCGCGAAGAATATGGTCGAGGCCGGCCGCGTCGGTGCGGATGATGCCAGGGTGAGCAAGGACCGGGAGGCCGCCGGAGGCGCGCAGGAGGCGCACCGCGGCGCCCAGCGACAGCCGCCGCCGGTCCACCCAGGCGGGGGCGCCGCGGCGCAGGTAGAGCTCGAAGGCCTCCGTGATCGAGCTCACGTACCCGCGGCGCACCAATGCCTCGCCGATGTGCGGGCGGCCGACGCTGCCGTTCTCCGCCGCAGCCGTCAGATCAGCGGCGTCGAGGACGACGCCGAGTTCCGCCAGTCGCTCGACGATGCGTGCATTGCGCTCGTCGCGATAGACGCGCAACTCGGCCAGCTCTTCCTTGAGTCCGTCGCTCGGGCAGCCGCCGAGAAAGTAGCCCAGCATGTCCATGGTGACGCGCTCGTGCTCGAGGTTGATCTCCACGCCAGGGACGACCTCGATGGCGAAGCGCTGGCCGGCGGCCAGCGCTTCGGGCAGGCCGTCCACGGTGTCGTGGTCGGTGACCGCCACGGCCGTGAGGCCCATGGCGGCGGCCTGCTCCACGAGCTGCGTGGGGGTCAGGGATCCGTCCGAGAACGTGGTGTGCGTGTGCAGGTCGATCATTCGGCTAGCCTACCGCAAGGGTGGCGCCGGGCCACGCCGGACGGCGCGGCCGCCGGCGCTCCGCCGCCGGGGTAGACATGTCCCGGCGCGGGTATGAACCGGGTGGCGTGCGGCCCGGCGAAGCCCCGGCCGCCTGCCTCGCCAGCCCGGTCACTGCGTCTCCTGGAGGTTGCGATGCGCATCGGCATGATCGCCCCGCCCTGGTTCCCCCTGCCGCCGCAACGCTACGGCGGCATCGAGTTCGTCGTCAGTCTGCTCACCGAGGGTCTGGTGCGCCGCGGCCACGACGTGACCTTGTTCGCCAGCGGCGACTCCACCACGCGGGCGCGCCTGAGCTACATCTTCGCGCGCGCCCCCTTCGAGCAGATCGAGAACGGCGGCCACCTCGAGGTGATGCACAGCCTGGAGGCCTACGTGAGAGCGCCGGAATTCGACGTGATCCACGACCACGACGGCCTCGCCAGCCGCGCCATGGGCGCCTTGGTACACCGGCTCGTGGGCACTCCGGTCGTGGCCACGCTTCACGGCCCCGCCGACGCCATGACGCAGGAGATCCTCAGCTCGCTCCGCCACGGCCTCTCGTTCATCGCCATCTCTGAGTATCAGCGCGGGGGCTTCCCGGACCTGAGCTTCGTCGGCACCATCCCCAACGCCATCGACGTGGAGCACATGCCGTTCAGCGCCGAGAAGGACGACTACTTCCTGTTCATCGGCCGCATGATCGCCAACAAGGGCGCCCACACCGCCATCGAGGTGGCGCGGCGTCTCGACACGCGCCTGATCATGGCCGGCAAGGTCAACGAAGGGTCCGAGCGTCAGTACTACACCGAGCAGGTGGAGCCGTTCCTCTCGGACGACATCCACTTTCGCGGCGAGGTCGACCACGAGACCAAGGTCGCGCTCTACAAGCGCGCGCGCTGCACGCTGTTCCCCATCCAGTGGCCCGAGCCCTTCGGTCTCGTGATGATCGAGTCGCTGGCCTGTGGCACGCCGGTCATCGCCATGCGCCAGGGCGCCGTGCCCGAAGTCGTCGAGCACGGACGCACGGGGTTCATCGTGGAAACGGCCGACGAGATGGTCGAAGCGGCGAAGCGCATCGACGAGATCGACCCGGCCGAGTGCCGGCGGGCGGTCGAGCAACGTTTCGGCAGCGACGCCTTCGTCGCCGCCCACGAGAAAGCGTACCGGAGGCTGCAGGAAGACGCGCCGCCTCAGGAATCGGGGGCGGCGTCCGCCTGAGCCCGCGCTCTGTCCTGGGCCTGCGCGCCCACGGCGGCGTACTGAAGCACGCGTAGCTCGCCGTCAGTCATCTGCATACGGCCGCCGCATCCTTGTCGCTGACGCGCCCCGGCGGTAGGCTTCGGACGATGAAGCTCCCCTACGACGACGTCCACCTCATCGCCGACCCGCTGTACGGCTACCTGCGCATCACGCTGTCGCGCGCCGGCGAGATCGCCGAGGCCGACGTCATCGACAACCCGTGGGTGCAGCGCCTCAAGCGCATCCACCAGCTGCAGAGCTCCTGGTGGGTGTTCCCCGCGGCCGAGCACAGCCGCTTTGCCCACAGTCTCGGCACGATGCACCTGGCCGGCGAGCTGGCCCGGCAGACGTATCCCACCCTGGCCGAGGCCGAGCCCGGCACGCCGTCGCTGCCGCTGGTCGAGGAGACGCTGCGACTCGCCGGCCTGCTCCACGACCTCGGCCACGGACCCTTCAGCCACTTCTGCGACGAGGAGTACTTGCAGCCCGTCTTCGGCATCGACCACGAGCAGATCTCGCAGTACCTCATCATCAACGAGTTGGGCGGGCTCATCGCCGCGCTCGGACGCAGCCCGTCGGGGGCCTTCGCCGCCGGCGAGGCGGTCGACCCCTGGCACGTCGCCTTTCTGGTGCGCGCGGAGGAGGGCGACGTGGGCGGACCGGCCGCGGGGCGCTCGGCCGCCGACCCCATCCCGCGCTGGGTGCGCCTGCTGCACCGCGCGCTCTCCGGCGCGGTGACGGTCGACAACATGGACTACGTGCGCCGCGACGCCATGATGTGCGGCGTCGCGCTCGGCTCCGTGGACGTCGAGCGCCTCATCTACTACACCTTCTGCACCGCCGAGGGCCTCACGTTCCACAAGCGCGCCCTGAGCACCCTGCGCGCTTTCCTGAACGCGCGCTTCTACATGTACGAGAACGTCTACTTCCACCGCGTGGGGCACGCCATCGACCTCCACCTGCACGAGATCTTCCGGCCCACCATGGAGCTGGTGCTGCCGGCGAGCCCGCTCGACGACCTGGCCGCCTACCGCCGGCTCAGCGAGTGGTCGCTGTTCACCACCGTGGAGTCGTGGCTCGACGATCCTCTGGCGAGCGAGAAGCGCGAGCTGGCGGAGCAGTGGCAGGCGATCATCCACCGGCACGTCAAGTACAGCATGGTCTACGAGCACCACGTCGAGCGTCAGCAGCCCCTGCCGGCGGCGCGTGACCTCACCAGCGTCGAGTTCCGCGCCGCCATCGTCGAGCGGCTCCCGGCCGAGCTCAAGAACCTTGACTTCGTCGTCGATATCGCTTCGCAGGACCCGCGGCCGCTCAATCCTCTGGTGGGGCCCAAGCGCATCGCCGTCTACGACCCGGCCACGGATGCCATCGAGGAGCAGTTGCTCAGCGGCATCCTCGAGTTCGTGCCGGCCAAGGCTCATCTGTACCGCGTGTTCGCCGCCGGCCACGAACGCGAGCGCGAGCTCGCACTCGCGGCTCGCGCGGTGCTCGAGGAGGCAACGCCGCAGAACCTCACCAACCTGTGACTCGTCCGGAGGGATCATGATCGAGGCCGACGGTCAGACGCAGACCAACGTGCAGGTCACCCGCTTCACGTTCCTCAACGCCGAGTACACGCAGATGAAGTACGGGTTGGGTGGACTGACGCTCGACTACGTGGACGCCCAGGATCGTCCCTGAGAGGCAAGGCCGCGGGAGCGGCCGCCGGTCTCAGCCGTCTTGGGGGTGCGTCATGTCCTCCGGGCGCACCCAGGCGTCGAACTGCTCGGCCGTGACGTAGCCCAGGCCGAGCGCCGCATCCTTGAGCGTCAAGCCCTCGTGGTGTGCCTTTTGGGCGATCTGCGCCGCCTTCTCGTAGCCGATGTGCGGGCTGAGCGCCGTGACGAGCATCAGCGAATCGTCCAGATGCCGCCTGATCACCGGCAGGTCGGGCTCGAGGCCGCGCGCGCAGAAGCGCTCGAAGGCGCGCGCGGCATCCGCGAGCAGCCCGGCCGATTCCAGCAGGTTGTGGAGCATCACGGGCTTGTAGACGTTGAGCTGGAAGCTGCCCTGGGAGCCCGCGAAGGCCACGGCGGCGTCGTTGCCGTAGACCTGGACGGCCACTTGCGTGAGAGCCTCGGCCTGCGTTGGGTTGACCTTCCCCGGCATGATCGACGAGCCGGGCTCGTTCTCGGGGATCACCAGCTCGCCGATACCGTCGCGCGGCCCGGAGGCGTACAGACGCACGTCGTTGGCGATCTTCATGAGATCGCCGGCCAGGGTGCGCAGCGCCGCGCTGGCGTTTACGACGGCGTCGTGCGCCGACAGCGCGGCGAAGAAGTTCGTCGCGGGGCGGAAAGGCTTGCCGGTGAGCTCTTCGACATGATTCGCGGCCACCTCGGCGAAGCGCGGGTGCGTGTTGAGGCCGGTACCGACGGCGGTGCCGCCGAGCGCCAGCTCGTGGAGCGACGGCAGGGTGGTCCGCACCGTCGCCAGAGCCTGGTCGAGCTGCGCGACCCAGCCACCGATGACCTGCCCCAGAGTCAGCGGCGTGGCATCCTGCAGGTGGGTGCGGCCCACCATAACGACGGCGGCGAACTCCTCCGCCTTGGCGTGCAGCGTGTCGCGCAGGGCGGTGATGACCGGGATGAGCTCGTCCTCCAGCTGCTCCACGGCGGCGATGTGCATCACCGCCGGGAAGGTGTCGTTGCTGGACTGCCCCAGGTTGACGTCGTCGTTGGGGTGGATCGGGGCGTCGGTGCCGCGGGCGACGCCGGCACGTTCGTTGGCGCGGTTGGCGATCACTTCGTTGGCGTTCATGTTGCTCTGCGTGCCGGAGCCGGTCTGGAACACGACCAGGGGGAACTCGGCGTCGAACGCGCCGGCGATCACCTCCTGAGCGGCGTCGGCGATGAGCGCGGCCTTGTCCTGCGGCAGCAAACCGAGCTCCGCGTTGGCCCGCGCCGCCGCCAGCTTGAGGATGCCCAAGGCGCGGATCACCGGTCGGCCCCAGCGGAAGCGGTCGGCTCCGATGGGGAAGTGCTCCACGGCGCGCTGCGTCTGCGCCCCCCAGTAGTGCTCGGCCGGCACCCGGACCTCGCCCATGCTGTCGTGCTCGCTGCGCCACTGATCGCTCATGTCGCTAACACTACCCGGCTGGTAGCGAACGTAGTGCGCCGGCGGCGGGGACGAAGCTCTCGCCGCCGCCGGCTGTCCCGGCTGCCGCCGCGATGGCTGCGGCTGAACGCCGACCCGGCTGCCCCTCGGCGCGTCACGCAGCCCACTCGCCCGAACAACTGGCGAGCGAGCGTTTCTTCGGATAGCGTGACGGCGTCATGAGCATCTTCACGAAGGCGTTCAACAAACTCGGGGGCTACGACGATCTGGCGGCTTGCTTCCCCGGAGGGCCGGAGCCGCAGGGCGCGCGCTGGGACCGGCGCTGTGTCGAGTTCGGGCGTACGATGCGCTACGACTGGTGCGTCACCATCAGCGTGGCGCAGGACGGCCTGTGGCTGCAGGCGCGGCCGCCGGCTCAGGGTACGCAGCCGGCGATCTTCGTGCCCTGGGCCGAGATCCACGACGTGCGGCCGGTGCGGCTCTACTGGCGTCAGGCGGTCTGTCTCGCCTGCGGCGAACCTCCCGCCGGCACGATCACCGTGTGGCAGCCGGTGTGGGACGCGGCGGGGCCGCTCTGGCAGGCCGCGTGGCAGACCGCTCGGTGAAGGGCGGCCCGGGCACTCCGCCAGAGGCGGCCGCTCCCGGCCCCGAGCCGCGGAAGTGGCCACGGCGGGTCATCGTCGTACGCCTCGGGTTCCTCATCCTCGCCCTCGTCGGCCTGTACATCGTCTGGCCGAGCCTCATGGAGGTCTTCTCTTCGTGGCCGCGGCTGCTCGTGATCGAACCCTGGTGGTACGCCGGCATGGTCCTCGCTGTGGCCGGCAGCTTCTTCTGCATCTGGCTGCTCTACCGGGTGGTGCTGCATGTGGACGACTGGTTCGCCGTGGCCGCGTCGCAGCTCGCGAGCAGCGCCTTCGGGCGCATCGTGCCCGGGGGCGCTGCCTCAGCCGGGGCCCTGCAGTATCAGATGCTAGTGCAGGCTGGGGTGCGCGGCGGGAGCGTGGCGACCGGCATCACCGTCGTGAACATCATCAGCGGCGGCACCATCCTGGCCCTGCCGCTGTTCGCCCTGCCAGCACTGCTGGGCAGCATCCAGATCGAGAGCACGTTGCGCCGCGTCGCCCTGCTCGGCCTGACCATGCTCGTGGTCGCGGTCGCCTTCGCCGTCCTCGTGCTCGCCATGGACCGGCCGCTGCTCCTGCTCGGCCGCGTGCTCGACCGTCTCACGACGCTGCTGCGCCGCCGCCACTCGCGGCCGGCTGACTACGGCGCCAAGCTGATGCGCGAGCGCGACACGGTGCGCAGCGTGCTCGGAGAGGACTGGTGGCTGGCGCTGATCGCCGCCCTGGGTCAGCGCGCCCTCGATTTCTCGGCGCTCCTGCTCGCCCTTTATGCATCCGGCGCCCGCGTGTTGCCGCTGCTCGTGCTCCTCGCCTACGCAGTGGCGCAGATCCTCATGATCATCCCGATCACCCCGGGTGGACTCGGCTTTGTCGAGCTGGGGCTGGTCGGCTTCCTCGGTCTCGCCGGCGTGGAGACGGGGCCGGCGCTCCTGGCGACGCTCGCGTATCGTCTCGTGTCGTACTGGCTCCCGCTGCCGCTCAGCGCCGCAGCCTACGCGTGGTTCGGCCGTCGCTACGGCCGCGCCGCTGCGGCGCCCGACGCGAGCTGAGCAGAGTCAAGGCGGTTTCGCCGCGCCGCGGGTACCCGCTGTCATGATCGCATCCGCTGCCCTCGCCCGTAGCGCCGGACGTGCAAGTAGTAGGCGACCGCGCCGGTGGGCATCGGCAGCCAGTACGTGGCGAGTCGGTAGACCAGCGTCGCCAGCACGGCGTCGCCGGTGGAGATGCCGGCCAGCCCCAGCGTGGCTATGAGGCCGCCCTCCACGAACCCGAGGCCGCCGGGCGTGAGCGGGATCATCCCCAGGAACGCGGCCACCACGTAGGCGAGCAGCACCACGGAGGCTCGCGGTTCGGCGCCGACGGCCGCCAGGGCGACGATCAGCGCCGTGAGGTCCAGAAGCCAGTTGCCGGCGGCGTACACCAGGGCCTGCCACCAGCCCGAGCCCAGCACGCGACGGATGAGGTCGCGCTCGTCGACCAGCCGCGACGGCAGGTCGGTGAGCGGTGGCCGGCGCCGGAGCACGGCGTTGCGCAGTCGTTGAGCCACGGAGCCGACGGCTTCGAGCGGGCGGTCGGCGAACAGCAGGACCGCCCCTCCCGCCACGGCCGCCACGCAGGCGCCGATGGCGATGGAGCCCACGCGGAACAGGCTCCTGTCCACGGGAGCGCCGCTGAGCAGGATCACGGGGACGCTGAGTACCGGCAGGCCGAGCAGCGTCGCGGTCGAGATGAGCGAAACCGCCGTGACGCTGGTCGCGGCGCGCGCGGGCGCGATCCCCGCCTGGGCCAGCATGTCGAACTGCATGGCCCCGCCGGCCGCCGCCCCGCCCGGGACGATGCGGCTGAAGGCATTGCCGGCCAGCTGCGCGGCGGCGACGGGGAACCACTCCCTCGTGCTCAGCGCCAGGCGCAGCAACGCCCACATGCAGGCGAAGCTGGCCGCCTCGGCGGCGACGATGGGGATGCCCCATAGGGGGCTTACCGTCCTCAGCATCGGCCCGGCCCGGAACACCGTCGCCAGGCTCGGCCACACGACATAGAGTCCCACGGCGGTGACGGCGAGCACGACGATGCGCTTCACGGTGATGCCGCGGGGCTGGGTGGAGGTGGTCCGCGTCACTCTGGCTCCTCCCGCACCGGGGTCAGAGGACGTTCGAGAAGAGCCGGGCCGCCTGGTTGCGGAACCTCCTCAGGCGGCGGACCGTGAGCACGTCGTCGAGCGTGACCTCATGGCAGTTCTCCATGTCGGCCGTGAACGCGGCGGCGCACTGCTGCGCGAAGTCCTTGTCGAACACCCAGCACATGAGCTCCTTATGGAGCTTGAGGCTGCGCTGGTCCATGTTCATCGTCCCGACGGCGCTGACGATCCCGTCTACGACGATCGTCTTGGCGTGGAAGAAGCCGGCCTCGTACAGGTACACCTTGCCGCCGGCCTCGATGAGCTTGCGGTAGTACGTCTGGGCGGCGTAGAGGGCGATCGGCTTGTCCGGCACGCCGGTCATCATGAAGCGCACGTCGATGCCGCTGAGGGCGGCGTTGATCATCACGTCGTAGATGCTGTAGTCGGGGATGAAGTACGGCGACTGGATCCAGACCGACTTCTCGGCCTGCCCGATGGCGACCATGTGCGCCCGGCGCGCCGCGCTCCAGGGGTCTTCGACCCCCTGCGCGGCGATCTCGACCAGCGTGCCGCTGTCGACCGCCGTCGGGTCGGGCGCCGGCATGTACTCCTCGGCGAACAGGTCGTCGTGGTTCTTCTTGTGCTCGAACCAACGGGACGCGTATAGGTTCTCGAGCCCGGCCACCGCCTGCCCGGTGAGGCGCAGGTGCGTGTCGCGCCAGGTGGCGAAGCGCTCGCCTCCGTCGATGTACTCCTGGCCGACGTTCATGCCGCCCGTGTAGCCGATCTCGCCGTCGATGACGACGATCTTGCGGTGGTTGCGGTAGTTGATGCGCGCCAGGTCGGTGACGTCGGCGCGCACATTGGCGCCCGCCCTGGCCAGCTGTTTGAGCTCGCGCTTCTTGAACGAGATGCAGCCCATCCAGTCGTACATGATGCGCACCTCGACGCCCGCTGCGAGACGGTCGAGGAGGATGGGCACGATCTCGGCGGTGAGACGGTCCTGCTCCCAGATGAAGTACTGCAGGTGGATGAAGCGCTGCGCCCCCGCGAGATCCTCTTTGAGGCGCGCGAACTTGGCCTTGCCGGTGACGAAGAGCTCGACCGACGCCGCCGGCAGGATCTGCGAGACGTTCTCGGAGGCGATCGCCCGGGAGATGGGCAACGCGATGGTGCCGGCCCATTCGCGCTCGAAGCGCTCGCCGGCGGCGGCATTGCGCGCGTAGATCGGCGCCATCTCCTCGCTCTCGACGCGCCTGAGCGTTTGGATCCACCCCTTGCGCTGGGCGACGACCTTCCAGTCGCGGCCGAAGAAGATGTAGAAGAAGACGCCGATGAACGGCAGGAAGACGAGGATGAAGAGCCAGGCCAGCGTGATGGACGGCTCGCGGTCGTCCATGATCAGCAGGATGACGATGACCGCCGAGTAGATGAAGAAGAGGTACTCCAGCCAGCCGGGCAACAGGTTGACGAAGATGGACATGGGCGCACGGTACCTGATGCCGGGGGTCGTGTCACGCAGGAGGCGGCGGAGCCGCTCGCGAGCGCCCCGCCGCCCCTGTTTCGCGTCAGATGATCCGGCGCGACCGCTTGGGCCGGAACGCCTCCGCCAGCATCTCCTTGTCGAACGCGCCCGTCTCGCCGCCGACGGCGTACTCGTAGACCGCGGCGGAGTAGATGCCGCGCAGCGTGGCGCCCAGCAGGCTGATCACCATGATCGCGATGACCGCCACGGCGATCACGGCGATGCCGAGCATGACGATGCCGACGCTCATGACCAGGACGCCAAGCCCGACGCCCACCACGGCGACGGCGAAGCCAAGCAGGCCGAAAACCAGACCGATCCCGGCGCTGCCGATGATCTGCTCGCCCCAGGTCTTCTTGAGCAGACCGGCGCTGCGCTTGATCGCCGTGACCGGTCCGACGCCCTCGACGACCAGCACGGGGATGACGAGGAAGGTGATGATGTTCCACGCCATGCCGCCCAGCGCCGCGACGATGACGCCGGTGATGCCGCCGCGTTCGCGAAGGAGCTGCAGGACGAGGCCGACGGTCGCGGCGATCGCCGCGTAGCCGAGGATGGCCCCGATGTGGCTCCAGGCGCCGCGCAGGCCGTCGCCGAGCGTCGGGTCGTCGCCTTCGAGGCGGATGATCGCGGCGCTCACGAGGGCCGCGTTGAAGAAGACGATGACCAGGTACTCGACCAGGTAGAACAGGACGATCAGCACCCACAGGCCCACGCCGGCGCCGTTGTCACCGACGCCCCGCCAGAAGCCGGTGAAGAAGCCGGGGACGACGAACGAGGCCGTGACGATGAGCACACCGATCGTCGACACGATCGGGAAGACGACCAGTTCCTTGTCCTGCTGCAGCACCCGCCAGCAGAGCTTGACGAGCTCCCAGCTGCGCGCGAAGCGACCCATGCATGCTCCTCTCCGATTCTTGATCCCGGCCCTGCTATCGGTCTTCATGGCGCGATCCTGAAGCCATACCGCTCGGAGCCCTTTGATGCAGAGACGCGCAGCAGATACGACCGGGGCATGGGCCTCGTCGACCTGCTTCCGGTGACCGTCGGCGCCATCACCCACCCACCGACGGTCATCGATGTGGTGGCCACGTTCATCGCCGCGCGCAGCGGCGGGGTCATGCGCGACGTGCTCTCCTACGAGATGCCCGAGCTCGTGAAGCCCGGGCGATCAACTACCTTGCGGCGATCCTGGGCAGCATCCCGTACGTCGCGCTGGTCAGGTCGGCGCAGGTGGACAAGGTGGTCGCGGAGTGGGTCACGATGGTCTTCGTGTTCGGGCCGCGGATGCTGTCTCTCAAGTTCGGGATCGGGGCGCCGCAACCCGTGGACCGGGCGGCGCCCAGCGCCGCCCGGTCCCTTTGTCAGCCGCGACCGATCAGGGAACGACGGTCGTGGGCGCGGCCGCGTGCCGCACCAGCATCCAGCGGATGGTGAAGACCGGGGCCGCCGGGTGCCTGCGGTCGACGCCGCCTTGGGCGTAGACGCGGTCGCCGACGACGACGTCGGCGAGCGCTGCCTTCACCGGCCAACCGTTCTTCATCACCCACACGCGGGCGTTGGGGGCGACCGCGAAGCCGAACTCGGAGTGGTAGTAGGGGCTCAACACCCTGGTCACGCTGTTGAGCCTGGCGCTGAGCGTGCCGGTGGTGGCGTCGACGGCGGTCACCGGTCCGCGGAAGGCGAAGCGCTTGATGTCGTTGATCGGCAGGTGCCGCATGACCAGTCGCTTGCCCACGTACACGGGCGCTCCGGCGGAGCAGTCGACCACTCCTTCGACGCGCAGCTTCTCGCCGACGACGACGTCCGTCAGGGCGATGGGGGTGAGCCTTCGGCCTTTGGCCCTGAAGAGCTTCGCGGCCGGGTCGACGCTGATTGTCAGGTCTTCCGCCAGATAGTCGGCGACGCCGCGCGAGGCCAGATGCACGCGGACGGTCACCGTGTTCGCGGTCGCGTCGACGGCCTTGATCTTGCCCACGCAGGTGAAGTGATGCGCCGGCTGCCACCAGGGCAGCGCGATCGGCCAGGCGAACGCCGGGGCGCAGAGCGCCAGGGCGGCCACGGCGATCAGCGCGACGATCAGGACCCTTCTCATGAACTCCTCCTTCGGCTGGCAAGCACGAATGGTCGTGTCAGCCAAGAAACGCGCCGTGGGGGTGGACCCTAGCAGCGGCGAGCTCGCGCTCTCAGCCTCCAGCGAAGCAGTGCAGACAGACGCGCCGCGCGGTGTTAGGGTCGGCGGCAGAGGGCGCGTTAACTGGGAGGGCGGCGGCAGACCACCGCAGCCGACGCCGATGTGGAGATCGAAGAGAGCCGTGGGGCAGGTGTGGAGAGCCGTGGAGCCGGGTGAGGACGGAGAGTCCCGCGACGCCCGGCTGGTGGCCGGCCTGCGGCGCGGCGCTCCGGACGCCTTCGTCGGCCTGCACGAGGAGTATGCGGCCGGCATCTACGCCCTTGCCCTGCGCGTGGTGCGCCACGCGCCCGACGCCGAGGACATCACCCAGGACGTGCTGATCCGCGCCTACGAGCGGCTGCCGCGTGATCGTGAGGTGCTCCTGCGGCCGTGGCTGTACCGGCTTACGCTCAACCGCTGCTACGACCACCTTCGGGCAGCCGCCAGGCGCCGGCCGGCGGCGCCGGCCGGCGGGCACGGCGGCCGCTGCGCGGTGAGTAGCGACGGGCACGGCGCCGAGGCCGAGCTCGCGAGCCCGGTCGACCTGTTCGAGCAGTCTGAGCTGCAGCGGCTCTTCGAAGCGGCGCTCCGCGACCTGACGCGGCGGCAGCGCGCTGCGCTGCTACTCAAGGACGTGCATGGGCTCACGCTGGTCGAGGTGGGCGCCTGCCTCGAACTCACGCCCGGTTCGGTCGAGGTCCTCCTCGCCCGCGCGCGCAAGGCGTTCCGGGCGAGCTTCGAGGGGCACTGCCGGGCGGCGGGCCGGCCGACGCCGAGCTCTGCCGGCGCAATCGCCGCGCTGCCGCTCTACCCGTTGCCGCCGGGGCTGCTGACGCTGCCGGCTCCCCTCTCCTTCGCACCGCTGCCGGTCGCAGTGCCACCGATCGCGGCCGCCGCCGGCGGCGGCATCGGCGCCGCGCTGAGCCTGCCGGCGTCGGTCAAGATGGCGGCGTTGGTCATCGCGGCCGCCGTCACGGTGAGTACCGCGGAGGTCGCGGCGACGCATGACGACGGATCGCAACAGTGCCGGCCGGCGGCGATCGCCGCCGTGTCCGCCGGCGCCGTGCCGGCGGGCCTGCGGGTCGGCGACCATCCTGCGTCGCCGCGGCCGTCCGCCTCCAGTCGCGCCGCCTCCGTACCGACGCCCTCGCCCTCGACGTCCGTCGTCGCCGCGGTCGAGCCATCGCCGTCCCCGACCAGCGTCGACGATCCGATGGCCACGTCCACGCCGCCGGGGATATCTAACCCCACGCCGACACCGGATGCGATCCCGAGCCCCACGCCGACCGCCCATGCGACCGCGTCCCCCATGCCCACGCCGGTCCCGTCGCCTACGGCTGCGCCGCCGGCGCCATCGCCCTCGGCGAACCCCTCGCCGTTGCTCTGACGCGCCGCCGACACCGCAGTCCGGAGCGGCGGCGGCTGATGATCGTGGTTCCCGCCGGCCCCCGGAAGCGCCGCTCGTCGCGACGCTCGGGACGCGCCTCCCGCACCGCTCGCAGCGCCTCCGGGATCAGCAGGTAGGTGCTCACCAGGGCAGGAAGCTCCAGGGGCCGAGCAGGGAGCCGACCAGCTGGATCGCCGAGGCGTTCCAGTCGAGGCGGCCGGGACGGTAGAGCCAGTAGCGGCGCAGGCCGTGGGGCTTGGAGCGCGGCGTCGGACGAGCGCGCACCGCTCCTCGACCAGCCGGTAGCCGAACGGGGCGACCGGATCGCCGGGCCGCGGCACGACCGGACCATCCATCTGGCGCGCATGAAGGACGCGCGAGGGTACTACGCCTGACCACGTGGGTAGGAACACCCCGACCCGAGCCTGAGACCAGGAGGTTGCGACCGTGGCGCTTCAACATCCCAAAGCCCCGCACGAGGAGCACCACAGAGGGGCGACCGACGCAGTGTTCACTGCGGAGATGCGTCGGGTCCCCAGCCTGGCGCTTCCCGCCGAGGAGATGCGGGGCGAAGTCGCCTATCAGATCGTCCACGACGAGCTCATGCTCGACGGCAACGCGCGCCTCAATCTCGCGACCTTCGTGACCACGCACATGGATCCGTTCGCCGACAAGCTCATGACCGAGACCTTCGATAAGAACATGATCGACAAGGACGAGTACCCCCAGACGGCCGTCATGGAGATGCGCTGCGTCAACATGCTCAGCCGGCTGTGGCACGCTCCCGACCCCCACGAGACGACGGGGTGCTCGACCACCGGCTCGAGTGAGGCGGCGATGCTCGGCGGCCTCGCCCTCAAGCGCCGCTGGCAGAAGAAACGGCGGGCCGAGGGCAAGCCGACCGACAAGCCCAACCTCGTCACCGGCATCAACGTCCAGGTGTGCTGGGACAAGTTCGCCAACTACTGGGACGTCGAGATGCGCCTGGTGCCGATGGAGGGCGAGCGCTACCACCTCTCGCCCGAGGAGGCCGTGACGCTCTGCGACGAGAGCACCATCGGGGTCGTCGTCGTGATGGGGTCGACCTTCGACGGCAGCTACGAGGATGTGAGGCGGATGTCGGAGCTGCTCGACGACCTGCAGGAGAGGACCGGCCTCGACATCCCGATCCACGTCGACGGTGCGTCCGGCGGCTTCATCGCCCCGTTTCTCGACCCCGACCTGGAGTGGGACTTCCGGGTGCCGCGCGTGCAGTCCATCAACGCCTCCGGCCACAAGTACGGCCTCGTCTACCCCGGGGTGGGCTGGGCGGTGTGGCGCGCTGCCGAGGCACTGCCCGAGGACCTCATCTTCTGGGTGAACTACCTCGGCGACAACATGCCGACCTTCGCGCTCAACTTCTCACGACCCGGGTCGCAGGTCGTCGCCCAGTACTACAGCTTCCTCAAGCTGGGCATCGCCGGCTACAAACGCCTGCAGGGCTACGCTCGCGAGGTCGCGACCTACACGTCGGCGGCGATCGCGAAGATGGGCCCGTTCGAACTGCTGACGCGGGGCGACGAGCTGCCGGTGTTCGCCTTCAAGCTCAAGGACGAGGTCAAGAACTTCTCCGTCTTCGACGTGTCGGCGGCGCTGCGCGAGCGTGGCTGGCAGATGCCCGCGTACACGTTCCCCAAGAACCGCGAGGATCTCGCAGCGCTGCGCATCGTGGTGCGCTACGGCTTCACCGTGGACATGGCCGACCTGCTGCTCAAGGACATGAGGAAGAAGGTCAAGGAGCTCAAGAAACTGCCTCAGCCTCTGCACGCGAAGGACCCCGGCGGCTTTCACCACTAGAGGCGGCTTAGCCGAGTGCGTATGGTCGCGCGGGAGCCGTGATTCACCGGCGCGAAGGAGGGTGCCCCGGGGGCGCCGTGGTGGGGCATACTAGGCCCATGCAGCGTGTGCTCCTGGTGGTCGCCAATCGTGAGCAGTTCCCCGAGCCGGCGTTCCCTCTTGGGTCGTTGTACGTGGCCGGGGCGCTCGAGGCCGCCGGCGCCCGGGCCCGCGTCTTCGACGCGGGCCTCCACCGGCGGCCCCTGGCAGCGCTGCGCGCCGAGCTGGCGGCCTTTCGCCCCGCGGTCGTCGGCCTGTCGCTGCGCAACGCCGACAACGCGGCCTTCCCCTGCACGCGAACGTATCTGGGCTGGTACGAGCGCCTGGCGCGCGAGGTGGCCGCGCACGCCTCGCGCGCGCGGCTCGTCGCCGGCGGCCCGGCCTTCTCGATCTTCCCCGCGGAGCTGCTGCGCCTGCTCGGCGTTGACGCCGGCGTGATCGGCGACGGCGAGGCAACCGCGGCGCTGCTGGCCGCCGGCTTGCCCTCCGGCCTCAGCGAATTGCCGCTCGCCGACCTGGCCGAAGTGCGCCTGCCGGCCGATCTGCGCGGGGTCTTCCGCGGCGCGGGTAGCTACGCCACAGTCGGCGTGCAGACCGCCCGCGGCTGCCCGCACCGCTGTATCTACTGCACCTACCCGCGGCTCGAAGGCGCCCGCCTGCGGCGGCGCCAGCCGGAGGCGGTCGCCGACGAGGTCGAGCGCCTCCAGCGCGAGCTCGGCGCCGGCGAGCTCTTCATCGTCGACTCGTCGTTCAACGCCGACGAGGAGCACGCGGCGGCGGTGTGCGAAGCGTTCATCCGCCGTCGCCGGCCGCCCGGCTCGCCGCTCCGCGACCTGAGCTTCTCGTGCTATCTGCAGCCCCGAGCGCGGGGCCGGCGGTTCTTCGAGCTACTGGCGGCGGCCGGCTGCAGCGCGGTCGACTTCGGCACGGACTCGGCCGCCGCGGCGCTCCTGCCCGTGCTGGGCAAGGTGTTCACGATCGACGATCTCTTCGCGGCCACTAGGGGCGCGCAGCGCGCCGGGCTGGACGTCTGCCACTCGCTGCTCTTCGGTGGACCTGGGGAGACGCCGGCGACGGTGGCCGAGACGATCCGGGTGATGGACGAGCTGGCGCCGACCGCGGTGGTCGCCATGGTCGGACTGCGTGTCTACCCGGGGACGGCGCTCGCCGGGCTGGCCCGCGACGCGGGCCTCATCGGCGAGCGCGACTCCCTGCTGAGGCCGCTCTTCTACGCCGCCGGCGTCGCGGCCGGGGACCCGCGCGCAGGCTGGCTCTTCGAGCAGGTGCGCGCGGCCGCCGCCGGTCGCCGCGGCTGGTTCCTGCCCGGGGCGCGCGACTGGAGCGCGGCCTGGGGGCCGCGCCTGCTCCGCCGCCTTGGCAAGCCGGGTCCACTGTGGCGCAACTTCCCGCGGCCGCGCTGGTACCGCTACGTGTGAGACGTCGGGCGCCGGCGGGCCCGGCCCCCCCGCCCGCGCTGCGTACGCGCGCCCGCCCGCTCGGCGCCTCGGCGCGGACGGCCGGGCCGCACCCGCGCGCCGGCCCGTGACGGCGGCCAACGCTTGCCCGCTCCCCGGCGCGGGTAGTGCCCCTGTGACCGGCAGCTCGCAGGGAGGATCGATCATGCTGTGCAGCGTGGCCACCAAGCTGGGCGACCAGGACCTCGCCCGCATCCAGGCGCTCGAGAGGGAGACCGGGCTCACCGTGGTCGCCTTCGCGCGCCATCCGGTCGAGCCGGCGGCCGTGACCTCCGACCAGGTCGACGCGATCAAGGGGCTGGAGGAAGAACTCGGCCTGGCCTTGGTGGCGGTCAAGTGAGCAGGGTCTTCATCACCGGCGGCGGCGGGTTCCTGGGCGCCGCCGTCGTGCGCCGGCTACTGGCGCGCGGCGACGACGTGGTCGCGCTGGCGCGCTCGGATGCCGCCGCCGGCACGCTGCTGGCGCTGGCCGCCGGCGCCGGCGGCAGCCTCACCACCGCGCGCGGCGATGTTCGAGACCAACGTCGAAGGCACGCGCACTGCGCTCGACGCCGCTGCGGCGGCCGGCGTCTCGCGCATCGTCTACGTATCGACGGTGGGAGTGTTCGGTAACACCCACGGCCAGGTCGTGGACGAGACCTACGAGCGCCCCGACCGCGACTTCCTGAGCTACTACGACGCCACCAAGTTCCTGGCGCACACCATCGCCGCGGAGCGCGCCGCGGCCGGGGCGCCGATCGTGACCGTGCAGCCGGGGGCGATCTATGGCCCCGGCGACCACAGCGAGCTGGGCCAGCAGATCGAGCAGGCGCGGCGCGGCAGGTATCGGGTGCGGATGTTCCCTGCGCTGGGCGCGACGATGAGCTACCTGGACGACGTCGCCGACGGCGTGGTGCTCGCCGCCGACAAGGGCGTGCCCGGCGAGGCCTACGTGCTCGGCGGCGAGATCACGCGACTCGGGACCGTGCTCGACGTGGTGGCCGACCTGAGCGGGCGCCGCCGGGCCCGGGGGGACGCTGCCGCCGGCGGTGATCAAGGCCGTCGCGCCGCTCGGGGGCGTCCTCGGGCCGCTGCTCGGCGTGGGACCGGACCTGCGCGAGACGATCCGCGCCAGCGACGGGGTGACGTACTGGGCGTCGAGCGACAAGGCGAAACGCGAGCTCGGCTACGCCCCTCGCGCCCTCAGCCAGGGCCTGCGCGACCTGCTCAGCACGGCTCCTCCAGGCTGACGTACACCCGCGCTACGGCGTTCGCTTCGCCTGCTCCTCGGGTACGCTCGTGCGCGAGGTGACTCCGACGGAGGAGGGGGCGTGGCGCAGCGGACGAGCGGGCCGGCCGCGGCCGGCGGCGTCCTGGCCGCCGTGGACCGCCGGCCTCCTCGCGCCGGTCTCGTCCTCGCCACTCTGGTCCTCGGCGCCATCGTCGCCGCACTGGTGGGGGTGTTTCTTGTGCTGTGGAAGTACCCGCGCCACAGGGCCGAGCAGGACGAGCTCTCGGCCATGGCGCGGCAGAACCGGGAGTACCTTGAGAAGCTCGAGGCGGAGCCGGCCGCCGACGGCCCTCCCAGCTGAGCCCGATTCACAGTCGCCGGGAACGGTCCGGCCGGGGCCGGAGCGGGAACACTCCGATCATCACCCGATACTTCACCTGAACCTTCAGGAGGTGCACGATGTACGTCAGGATAGCCCGGTTCGAGGGCGGGGACATGGATGAGATCGAGGCCGAGGGAGCACTGATGCGCGACGGCATCGCGGCGCTCAGGCGCGGCGAGGCCACGCGCGAGCTGCCGCCCCGGCTGGCCGAAGTGACCAGCAGGGTCGAGATGCTCGTCGACCGGCGCCACTGCGCCGTCGCGGTCTGCGTCTACTGCGAGCGCGAAGAAGACGTGCGGGAAGCCGACAGCATCCTCGCCGGCATGACGCCGGTCAACAAGGGCTGGGGCACGCGCGTCTCGGCCGAGATCTACGAGGTGGCGCTGGACGAGGCGACCGCCGTTCCGGCGCACGCCTAGCGGCGCGGGCGCGGCCGGTCGCCGTCACTACTTTTGGGCCTGTCCTCCGCCGCAGATGGGGCAGGCTCGCATGCCGAGCGGCCGCTCGAGCCCGCTGGCCGCGAGCAGCTCGTCGTCGGCGAACACCGCGGCAGTCGGCCGGTCGGCGACGATTCGGCCCTGGCTCATCACGATCGTGCGCTCGCAGAGCTCGGCCGCGAGGTCGAGGTCGTGGGTCGCGATGATGCGCGTGTGCGCGAATAAGGCGAGCAGGCCGATGAGGCGCCGTCGCGCCTGCGGGTCGAGGCCGCTCGACGGCTCGTCGAGCACCAGGATGTTCGGCTCCATGGCCAGCACCGTGGCGATCGCGACCGCCCGCTTCTCGCCGCCTGAAAGGCGGTAGGGCGGGCGGTCGCTCAGATGCGCGGCGTCGACGCGCGAAAGCGCTTCGCGCACGCGCGCCGCCACGTCGTCGGCGGGGAGCCCCAGGTTCACCGGCCCGAAGCCGACGTCCTCGGCGACGGTGGGCATGAACAACTGGTCGTCCGGGTCCTGGAACACCATGCCCACGGTGCGACGGATCTCGGCGAGGGTGCCGTGGGCCACGGGGATGCCGCCGATGTCGACCGAGCCGTGCTCGGGGGTGAGCAGGCCGTTGAGGTGCAGCAGCAGCGTCGACTTGCCGGCGCCGTTGGCTCCGACCACGGCGATGGCATCGCCGTGCCCGACCTCGAACGAGACGCCGTCGAGGGCACGAGTGCCGTCCGGGTAGGCGAAGCCCAGCTCGCGGACGCTGATCGTGTGGTGGCTCATCCGGTGAGCTTCGTGACGAGGCGACCGAGCAGCAGCGGCAGGTCGACGAGGCGGAAGAGGACGAACGCCGCCGACCAGCCGAGCACGAACAGCAGGTCGCCGGCGCCGAAGTGCAGCTTCTCCGCGACGCGGATCCGGCCGTCGAAGCCGCGGCACTTCATCGCCAGGTAGATGCGCTGGGCGCGGCCAAAGGTGCGCAGCAGCAGCTGGCCGAGCATCTGCGCGTAGATGGGCAGGCCCATGCCGCGGCGCCCGAAGCTGCGCAGGCGCCGCGCCTGGCTCATGCGCTGAGCCTCGTCGCCGAGCACGAAGATGTAGCGGAAGAGCAGCAGGAGCTGCGTGACGAATACGTCGGGCACGCGCAGCTCCTGCAGCGCCAGGCAGATGCCGGTGAAGCTCGTCGTGGCGGTGAGCACCAGCGCCGCCGCGGCGGTGAGCAGGAAGCGCAGCACGATGGAGGCGTAGGAGACCCAGCCGCCGGTGATGCCCCAAGCGCCGAGCTGGGCGACGACCTCGCGGTCGAACAGCGGGTTGAAGGCGCCCAGCACCAGGGCGAACGGTGAGACCACCAGCAGGAGGCGGCCGAGGAAGCCCAGCGGCAGGCCGCCCTCGGTGGCCATGATCACGGGGAAGAGGGCGAACGGCAGCAGCCCGAGCAGGTCGTACTTGCCGTAGGAGACGACGCAGACGATGAACACCGCGGTGGCGATGACCTTGGCCCGCGGGTCGACGCGGTGGATGGACGTGTCGAGCCGCGCCAAGCGGTCGAGCCGGTCGAGGGCGGAGAGGCCGGAGGTGACTGACGACACGGTCCCGCCGGCCTCAGCCGATCGCGCCCGTCGTGGTGGCCACGAACTTGCCGTGCTTGACGCCCTTGGTACCGATGAGCCCGTCGGCGATCCGCTTGATGTCGCGGGCGACCCCGCGCAGCACGACCACCTCGAGGCAGTAGACCGCGTCGAGGTGCACGTGCAGGGTCGAGACGATCTCCTCGTGGTGGGTGTGCTGGTGCTCGGTCAGCTTGTCGGCGAGATCGTGAGAGTGGTGGTCGTAGACCAGCGTCACGGTGCCGATGGCCTCGGCGTCGCCGGCCTCCCATTGGTCCTCGACGAGGGCGCCGCGGATGAGGTCGCGCAGCGCCTCTGAGCGGTTCACGTAGGACTTCTCGGCGATGAGCTCGTCGTAGCGGTCCAGCAGGCGCTCGTCGATGGAGACTCCGAAGCGCACGAGGTTGGTCATGGCGCCTTCCCTTCGGCGATCGTGGCGTGCTTCTTGACGCTCGCTGCAGGCTGCCCTACAGTTCAGGTCTACAGTAGCACGAGTTCGACGTCCGTAACACGATAGCACGCTGCGGATAGCACCCTTCGTGCAAATCGGAGAGGAACCACCGTCGTGCACATGGCCGATGCCCTGATCTCACCCGCGGTCGGCGGCGTCCTGTGGGGCGCGACGGCGGTCACGGTCGCCTATAGCGCCCGCAAGGTGCGCAACGAGCTCGACGAGAGCAAGATCCCGTTGATGGGCGTCGCCGGAGCCTTCGTCTTCGCCGCCCAGATGCTCAACTTCGCGATCCCCGGGACCGGCTCGAGCGGGCACCTTGGAGGGGCGCTGATCCTCGCCATCCTCCTAGGGCCGGAGGCGGCTTTCCTGGTGATCGCCTCCGTTCTCGCCGTGCAGGCCCTGTTCTTCGCCGACGGCGGCCTGCTCGCGCTCGGCTGCAACATCTTCAACCTCGGCTTCTTCCCGGCGTTCATCGCCTACCCGCTGATCTACCGCAAGATCGTCGGCCGCGGGCCCGAGCTGCGCGCCGGCCGCGTGGTGGCCGGCAGCCTGCTGGCCGGCATCGTCGGCCTGCAGCTCGGCGCCTTCGCGGTCGTGCTCGAAACGACGGCCTCCGGCATCAGCGCGCTCCCGTTCTCGACCTTCGTGCTGCTGATGCAGCCCGTCCACCTGGCGATCGGCGTGGTCGAGGGCCTGGTGACCGCCGGCGTGGTGCTCTTCGTCTACAAGGCGCAGCCCGAGCTGCTGGCGCGCGCCGCGGCGCGCCGGCCTCTCCGCGGGCTGCGCCTCAAGCCGGTGCTCGTCGGCCTGGGAGTGGCGGCGCTGGTCGCCGGCGCCGGGCTCTCGTGGTTCGCCTCGACGAAGTCGGACGGGCTCGAGTGGTCGATCGCCAAGGTGACCGGCACCGAGAAGGAGCTGCGGGCGAGCGACTCGGCGCACGCGGCCGCGGCCGATGTGCAGGCCCGCACCGCGATCCTTCCGGGCTACGGCTTCAAGCACGCCGTGCCGGCGGAGGGCCAGGCCACGGGGGGCCAGGCGTCCGGCGGCACGGCACGGGTCGACGCCGGCACCAGCCTGTCGGGCGTCTTCGGGGCGCTGATCGTCGTCGGCCTGATCGCCGGTATCGGCTTCGTGCTGTACCGGCGCTCGGCCGGGCGCCGCGCCAAGGCGGGCGCGAGCGCGTAGGACTCCGGCGCCCGCCCGCTCAGTCGGTCACCGGCCGCACGTCGGGCTCCGCGTCCTCGGGAAGAGGCTCGCGCCGCCCGACGACGAGCCCGCGCACGGCGAGGATCGCGAGCGCCGCGACGATCAGGGCCATGCCGGCGGCCTCGACCGCGCTGGGCCGCTCCCCCAGCTGCAGCCACGCCGCCAGCACACCGACGACAGGGATCGACAAGGTGCCGAGCCCGGCGGCGCCGGCCGACAGCGCGCGCAGCGCGTACAACCAGAGCACCCACGCCACCGTGTTGGCGAGCACGACGGTGTAGGCGAGCCCGCCGACGAACGCCGCCGTCCACTCGGGGCCGCCGGTGTAGGTGAGCGCCGCGATGACGATCAGCGGCAACGAGCCGAACGCCATCTGCCAGGTGGTGAGCGACAGCACGTCGACGTGCTGACGGCGCTGCAGCAGCTTCACGACCAGGGCGCTGGCCGCCCAGGCGACGCCCCCGGCGACCGCCATCAGGCTGGCGAACCTCCCGCCGATCCGCCACGGGCCCACGACCAGCAGCAGGCCGGCGAAGGCGAGCGCGACGGCGAGCCACTGCACGCCGCGGAGCCGCTCGCCCAGGAACACCCAGGCGAGCAACAGCAGCCAGAACGGCATCGTGTAGGTGAGTACCGCGACCCTGCCTGCGCCGACGTGGTCGAGGGCCCAGATGACGAGCCCGATGAAGGCGGTCGTCTGCAGCAGGCCGATCACCAGCGTGTACCTGAGGGCCGGCGGGCGCAGCGGGCGGCGCGTGACGACCATGACGAGGAAGAGCAGGGCTGCGCTCATAGCCACACGCAGCGCCGCGAACGTCAGCGGCTGCGAGTATGCCAGGGCGACCTTGGTCGCCACCCAGCCGTAGCCCCAGATGGGCCCGAGGACGACGAGCGCGAGGATGCCGAGGTCGCGGGTGCGGCTGCGCCCGCCCGCCCGGCCGCCCGCGCCTTCTGCGCTGCTTACGCCGGCTCGAGTCTGTCTCTGATCGGTCATGCCAGTCAATCGTAGTGCACGGCGCGCTATACTTACCCCCCGTGGGCCGCTAGCTCAGTTGGGAGAGCGCCGCCTTTGCACGGCGGAGGTCAGGGGTTCGACTCCCCTGCGGTCCACCACTGATTTGCAGGGAAATCGCGCGCGGTGACGACTCCCCGGGGCCTCCAGATCGCCCGCCGACAACCCGCTGACAAACAAACTGGGTGCGGCTTGGTGCGTCGGCACGTCTGCCGAGGGCACATCTCGGGAATCTACTTTCGAGCATCGATTGGCATGCCGACCCGAGGGAGCACATGCAGAATAGGAAGACATAC
>Ga0209585_10000063_pt1 | contig 37745 bp, 47 predicted proteins | sample NGEPerone_FD_185491 | JGI IMG/M metagenome (GOLD analysis project Ga0209585, IMG submission 185491) | Arctic peat soil microbial communities from the Barrow Environmental Observatory site, Barrow, Alaska, USA - NGEE Permafrost154B-one... | ecosystem: Environmental > Terrestrial > Soil >... | reverse complement strand
GTTATATAGCTCAGTTATAAGAAACCATGCCGGTTTTTCAAATCCTTTTCGATCCGAAATTATTCTGAATTCAGTATTTAAAATAAGATCGAGCACGTTTTTCACAACTTTTAAGTATAATCTGTCTTTAGAACGGAAATAGTAATGAATTGATGCCTTATTTACAACCGCCTTGCTTGCGATTTGTTGAAGTGTAGTTCCATGATATCCATATTTAAGAAAAATATTATAGGCTGCTTGCAATATCTTATTCTCCGTGTTCATCTTATCATTTATCATTTGTTTGAATTCTATTTTCTGAGGTAATTAAAATTTGGCAGTTTGGTAATTAAAATCTTAATTTTTCGGTCATTATCCCAAAACGAAGAATTTCGAGCCTATGACTGAAATACATATTGTAATAATCCAAGCCGTGATAATATTGGACAAACAGCCCGATATCCTCCAGAAATTTTGGGTGATAATAAAAAGTAAGACTAAGGTTCAGTCTGTCCTTTGAAATCTGATCCCAATTGTTCACATTTCCAAACATCCATGTTGCTTCGCCTTTCAGCGATATTGATGCATTACCTTTATTTGCTATTAATTTACTATTGTTAGGAAGTTTAAAGATGGAGGCTGCAGTATGCCATCGAACTTTACTGTAAATTCCATCGAGTTCAGTACTACCCGAACCTGGAGGATGAATCTCAACAGAAGTTTTAAAAAACTGGTAAGCATTTAGTCGTTTGTTTACGTTCGTTATGATGAAACCAGGTTCGAAATAGTTGGTAGCAAAATCTCCTGAATCCAAGTTTAGTTCACCATTTTCCAAATAAAAGTCTCCATCCTGACCGTTGGAATGATGTGCAAACCGTATAAATAAATTTTGGGTCTGCAAGTTCGATTTATTCTTTAAGCGATAGTACAAAGTTATTTGAGGCATGTAACTCGGAGTGCGAACAGGAGAAGACCTTTCCTGATACATCCGGATGATAATTTGCGGTGTCAGAACTCCCATACAACGGGAATTTTTGCTTTCCCTGAGGTAAAAATTCGGAATTATATTCCCTTCAAACCATAATGGTTCGATGTTCCCAATATCAGTTGGAAAAGTGATATAACTATTGCCCTGATTTACCTGTGATATTATTGGAAGCCCAATCTGGGGTATCGAATCTCTTTCCTGTCCTATGCTTGACAGAACAAGAAATATAGAAATCAATATCAAAAGTAAGCATCGTTTCATCTCTTAGAGGTATATAATATTAACCTTTATATTTTTGTCGCTCTGTACATTAAAAGATGCTTTTGCAAATGATGGCCGGTTTGAAAAACCAATGGTTTGATAATTGGAAAAGCCAATACCTTCTTTGGGCAGAATAAGTCCTTTTTTTATTTTGCCATCATTGTTTTCATCGTGCAGAATATTTACTGCATATTTCCCTGCCGGCAGGTTTTTGAATGTTACAGATGATGCTCCGTTTACTATCTTCCCGGTAAGTTTTTTGAAATACTTTTTGTAGTGCTCATCAGGGAATGCATCTTCTCTGTTGTATAAGGCAAATTGTACCGTACCTTTTGAATTTCGCAATTCGCTCACATCAATTGTTAATGAGCATGTTTCCTGCTTTTGAATACTAGATGAAGAAAGCAGTACAATAACTAAAAGCGACTTAAGAATTATGATAGTTTTTTTCATTTTATTTCTTCTTTTTATTTTCGATTTTTTCTTTAATGGAGTCAACAACATAGTAAACCATTGGAACTAAATAAACTGTCAAAATCATAGACGACAGCAAACCTCCGATGATCACCCAAGCCAAACCATTTTTCCACTCGCTGGCGGTGCCTTGTGCTAATGCAATGGGCAACATTCCGATTGCCATAGCAAGCGTAGTCATTAAAATAGGGCGCATGCGCTCTTTGCCTGCGATAATCAATGCTTCTTTATAGTACTTGCCCTGGGCTTTTAGCTGGTTCGTAAAATCTACAATCAGGATTGCATTTTTTGTTACCAGCCCCATGAGCATGATTAATCCGAGTTGTGCAAACAAAGTCAGATGATTTAAAGATAAGTTTAAAGCAAGGAAAGCACCAATGGCAGCCATCGGAATAGCAAATAAAGCTACGAATGGATAAATATAGCTGTCATAGAGGGCTATCATGATCAGGTAAATCAGTATAAATGAGATTAAAAGAACCGAACCCAAAGCCCCGAAACTTTCATTCTGCGTTTTGATATCTGCCCCCCAGGTTAATTTCACCCCTTCTGGTAATGGCTGCGTTTTCAGAAAGCCAATTGCTTCATCCGCAAGTGTTCCCGATGGCCTGCCAAACGACTCAGAAGTAATAGTTACAGATGGCTGTCTGTCTAATCTTTCGAGTAATGAAGGCGAATTATCTTGTCTTACTTCCGCAAATTGGGACACTTCAATGGGTATGTTCATTGGGCTTACGATGGAAAGGCGTTGCACGTCTTCGTAATTTTTCCGGTCAAAATCATCCAGCCATATCCTTACCGGGTATTCTGTTCCATTTTCGGTTAATGTGGCATCATCGTTTCCGGTAAACGCTGTCCTTAAATTTAACCCGATATAGGCTGTTGTTAACCCTAACCGCTGCATCTTATCTTTATCGGGGATAATCTTGTATTCAGGGCTTCCTTCTTTTACTGATAACTGGACATTATCGGCTCCAGGTATTTTTTCAATAGCTGCTTTCAGCTCATTCCCTGTTTTCATTACCAAAGTCAGGTTGCTTCCACTCAGGGTTATTTTGATGGGCGCCTGTTTGGGTAGTAAACCTAAAACTGCCATTGAAAAGTTAACTCCCGAAAACTCTTTTTTCATCTCCTCACGAAGCGATTTCATAAACGCTTCAGTTTTGATTTTCCTTTCCTTTTCCGGTTTTAACTGAATGGTAAATTCAGATAAATTGGCTGAGCCAACCCCTAAGCTCCCAATACCTGTACTTGGGCCGGCAATGTTGCTGAAAAGTGTTGATACTTCAGTTTGCTGCAGGATAAAGTTTTCTACTTTCTGAGTTCTGATATTGTTCTCTTGAACGGTGGTTGTTTTATCATATTCCAGATTTAAACGAAACTTTCCTTGGTCGCCGGTCGACATCATTTCTTTACCGATAATTCCTTGTTTCATGATTACAACAGTCATTATCAGTAGGGAAAACACGATTCCGGTAAAGATGAGTTTATGGCTTAGTACCCATTCTAACTGATGGCCGTACCAATCGATGAATGTTGTTAATTGCTTTTCAAACCAAAGCAGAAAACGGTTTATAAAGTTGGTGGGTTGTAAATCTTCTTTTTTTCCAATTCTGGAAGCCAACCAGGGTACCAGGGTAAAACCCACTAATAAGCTGGTAAGTGTGGAAGTTATTACCACGATGGAGAATTGTTTCAGCATATCGGCCACAAATACCTGCAAAAACAGAATGGGCAAGAACACAACCACATCAACCAGTGTAATTGAAATGGCTGAAAATCCAATTTCCATGCGCCCTTCCAATGCCGCAGTTTCCTTGTCTTTGCCCATATCGAGGTGTCGCTGAATGTTTTCCAGAATTACGATGGCATCATCTACAAGGATTCCGATAATTAACGACATGGCAAGCAAGGTCATCAGGTTTAAGGTGAAGCCCATCAGCCACATCACGGCAAACGCGGTAATTAATGAGGTCGGTATTGCAATTAATACAATTAAAGAGTTCCGGTAGCTTCGTAAAAACAGGAACATAACCAGTGAAACCAGGATTACAGCTAAAATCAGGTCATCAACCACTGAATTTACTGCTGCAATAGTCATGTCAGTTGAATCATCGGCAACAACAAATTTCACTCCGTAGCTGGAGTTTGCACTTTCAATTTGTTTGAGTTTCGTGTGAACTAATTTTGAAACTTCCACCGCATTGGCATCGCCTTGTTTTTTTAACAAAAGGCCTATGCCGTTTACGCCGTTGTAACGGCTGACAGAACTTATTTCTTTCACCCCATCTATCACGGTTGCCACATCTTTTACATAGACCGGCATTCCGGGCGCAGGCATGGCAACCTGTACATTCATGATGTCATTAACGGTAGCGAATTTGCCGGTCAACCTGACTGAATTACTTTCTTTATTGGTTTTTGTTTTACCTGCGGGCAAATCAATGCCCGAGCGGTTAATGGCCTCTACAACCTGATAAAGGGATATCTTATAGAGTTTCAGTTTATCCTGATCCGCCTTCACCTGAATCTCCCGTTCTTCACCACCAAGAAGGGTAATTTCCGCCACTCCTTTCAGTTGCTGAATTTGGGGTAGGTATTCGTCCTTCATTTTTTGATAAAACTCTGTTGCAGGCAAGCGACTTGTTGCACTGATTGATATAATTGGTAAATCGTTGGGCGAAACCTTACTCATTACCGGACTCAGTATATCGGCAGGCAGATCTTTACGGATATTGTCAATATACCGTTGCGCATCCTGCATGGCAATATTCAAATCTGTTCCGTATTTAAGGTTGGCAATAATAACAGAGGCATTAGGCATAGACTTGGTCTCCAGGTAATCGACTCCTTCGAGATTCGACAAGGCATCTTCTATTTTTCTGGAAACAGATGTTTCTACTTCATTGGGTTCGGCGCCCGGGTACATTGTTTTTATTACCACCATCGGTTGGTTAAAGTCAGGCAACAACTCATAGCCCAGGTTTTTATACCCGATTATTCCCAACAAGGTAAATACGCTGAAAAGTACGATAATCAGCGAAGGGCGATTGATTGATATTTTTGTAATGTTCATGACTTTTAATTGCTAATTGAAACATTTGCTCCATCGAACAGATTAATAAATCCGTTGGTTATAATTGTATCACCTTCGGTTAAACCTTTCGACACCAATGCCTTATTCTGGAATCTGGTTGAAATGGTGATACTTTGAAGAGAAGCTTTGCCATTTTTTACTGTAAATACCTGTGGTTGAATATTTGTTCCCACAATTGAAGAAGCCGGGATAATGATATGTTTTCCTTCACTATCATTTTTCAACTCAACCTTCCCAAACATTCCTGATTTGATTTTTAAATCGGAAGTGTTGTTCACTGAAAATTGCACAGGGAAACTATTTCCCATATTGGCTTTGCTGCCTGTCATGATCACTTTTCCCGACAGCACCGTTTCTGGGTATACATCAGCTGAAAGTGAATAGATTTGATTGATATCGAATTGACTCAACTCTTGTTCGGGTACATTTACTGTAAATTTCAGCAGTGAAATATCTGTTATTTGTAGTAATGGAACGCCTGGTGCTGCAAAAGCTCCTTCTTCGGTCAGCTTTGCTGTAACAATTCCGCTAAAAGGTGCAGTGATGGTCGTTTTATTGATTTGTTCAAGTAGAGTGGCCTTTTGCACTTTAGCAGATTTTAAGCCCAATATTGTCTTTTCCAACTGAACACCCTGAATGGCATCGGCATTGGCAAGAACAGTATATCGTTTTACATCCACTTCCAATCCTTCAATTTGAATTTCAACGGTTTGCAATTGCAGTTTCAGTAGAGAATTATCTAATTGAATCATTGCCTGACCTTTCTTGACCAGGCTTCCTACATCAACCAGAACTGAATTAATTTTACCCTGAATATCCGCACTGACTTTTGTTTCTTTGTTGGGTTCAAAAGTTCCTGTGTATGAGATATCGTTTTTAACACTTTCAAGTTTTAAGGTGATGGCCTGCACATTAATAGCTTGTTCTTTATTGTATTGATAAACTCTGTTTACAGTAGTTTCTTTATTGCTTTTCAGGCGAATTACCACGATGACTATTAATGCCAATGCCACAACTATGTAAATGATATTTTTCTTCATGATTTCTATTTTTTAATTCTTAATTGCAATCAGGTTTCCGGTTACGCGTTTATACTCTAATTCTGCTTTGCGAAGATTTACCAAAGCAACGATGTAGTTTTGCTGTGCTTCACGCAGTGCATTGTCGGCCATTAGCAAATCGGTAATATTGGCTATTCCTTGCTGGTTCTGCAGCACTGTATTGTCATAAATCTTTGTGGCTAATTCTATTTGCACATGCACTGTGACAATGTTATTTTTTGCAAGTGTGTATTGCATTTCTGCATTTATCAGATCCAATTTTGTTTTTTCGGTTACCATTTCTTTCTGAATGGTTGTTTTATCAATCTCAATCTTTTTCTGTAAAATTTTATGCCGGTTTACAGTGCCACTAAATAGTGGAATCGATAGTTGGGCGCCGACATACCCAATTGGATGGAAATTAAAAAAACTATTGCTACCTGTATTGCCAAAACCTGTCGTTCCATAAACTCCATACGCACCTAGGGAGGGCAATCTCGAATTCTTCAAGCCATTTAACTCGGAATAATTGAGCGCCATTTTCTTATCTATAAGCTGAACATCAGTCGTGATCTGAGATTGAAAATTTCCTTCAACTACTGATTTCTCGCTGATTAGTACTTCGATCGGGTCTAAAATTGGTTTTCCCATCAGAAATTTAAGTGCATTAAGCACTTGCTGTTGTTGAGAAAACACGGTATTTCTTTGATTGGTTATCTGATCCAATTGTAATTTTAACCTATCCACATCGGTTCCTTTGGCAATCTGTTGTTGGTGCAGCAAGGTGGTGGTCTGTACAAGTTTTTTGGTATTTATGATATTACTATCCAAAAATGCTATTTGATTTAAAAGAATTTGAGCGTTGTAGTAAGCATTTGAAACTTCCAGAACTACATCTTCATCGGTTTTAATTTTTTGGATCTTAGAAAGTTCACTGGCTATCCGGCTAGTCTTTGTCGCACCTATAGCTGTTGGGTTATAAATTGGAACTGTTAGTTGCAGATTGGCATTCAGGCTTTGCGGTACGCCAAACTGAACCTCTTTATAGGTGTCTGCAGGGCCGCCAAAAGCAGCAGCCGGCATTAACTGGTAAGGCAGATCGGTATAATAACGATAGTCAACCATCCCATTTAGCTTTGGAAGTAAGTTGCCCTTTACCTCCTTATTCTTTTCGGTGGCATTATTTAGATCCTGTTGTGCCAACTTTATATTGCGGTTATAAATTAGAGCAGTGTCAATGCATTGCTCTAATGTCAGAGTTTGTGCAGTCAAGATTTCCGAAACCTGAAAAAGAATGATAACAATTAGGATTATTACCTTCTTATTAAAACAAGTGTGAATATTCACTAACATGACAGATTAAATTTTTTTGAGGTTAATATTTTTTGTTTTTTGTTATTGTGAAATATGCAAGTAATGTAAAAACCAGGGTTATAGTTATTCTAAATATCATCGCGCCGATTGTTTTAGTTTCATAAATTTCGCCAGAATTGATATGAACAGATAACCCGATAAATGCAACAATTAGAACAATTGTTGAAATGCCTAATAGTATGGTGGTCCACTTCATATTTTTAATAAATCCATAAGCAGCAAGTAGGTAGATTATACTGCAAATGAAATTTGCATATACTACGAATAATACATAATTGCCTTGTTTTTCTCTGACTCCAAATAAATCAAAAATTACCGAACTGCTTAAAAATAAAGTAAGCAGGCCAAAGGCGATTAACACTGTAGCAATTATATATGAAAATGTCTTTTTCAAAGTGATTTATTCTTTATTAATTTAAGTATGGCTTTCACCATTGCATCTCCACTCGAAATGATTTCTAATTTAAAATCAGCACTACGCCATTTAAACATTTGAAGTCTAAATGTTCCCATTATTATATGCATAAGTTCGGAGGCAGTCACTTCGCTTGTAAATACTCCTTTATTTTGTCCTTCTATTATTACAGGCATTAAGTGTTTAACTTTTACACTCATTATTCCAAGGATAGCTTTATTAATACGTTGGCTACCTTCCATTAGACCATCTGAGAATACAGCGACAACGAAATATGGATGCATATTAAAAAACCTAAAATGCTCTTGGAACATTGCTTTCAGATTTTCTTCAGGATCTGTGGAAGGCGGCATTTTGCTCAATCGTTCGTCAATGCTGTCAGCCAAGTAATTAAGCATTGCAACGATAATTTCTTCTTTACTCGAAAAATGTCGGTAAATAGCACTCTCAGAGAATTGCATTTCTTTAGCGAGATTTTTTATTGTCAGCCCACCTACACCTGATGATGTAAGTATTTTACCTGCTGCTTCTATGATATCCAACTGCCGTGATGTAATTTCCATTTCTATTTTATTATCGTGAGTGTTTTAATAAATTATTGGTAGACATAACTTTGCTCCTAAAGTGCTTTATTCATACTAAACGGTCGTGGCGCTTTTACAACAAGAATTCTTGCTAAGTGACTTGAATCATTGCTAATATGATGTACAATTTGAGCAGGGCTCTCAATTAGTGTATCCACCTCGCATACTTCATTTTCGTTGCCAATATAAATGGTCGGAGAACCTTCAATAATATAGAAAAACACATCAACCGGGGTTTTATGAGGTTTTAAACTTTCACCAGGTTTTAACGCCATTAGCATTACCTGCGCTGATTCTTTATTATACATCTCCCGCACATCAATCTTGTGTGGAGTGTCTTTTATTTCTTGTTCCTGATATTTTGTAATTTTCATCTTTTGAAACTTTAAAACTATTTTAAATAAGTAAGTGAATATTCACACACAAATATAAAACAAAAAATTATTCATCTCCAAGAAATAATTGAAAAATATTTTATACAGTCATAAATTTGGTTTTTTGTATGAACATTTACTTTTTGCAGATTTGATATATGTAATTGTAGTATGTCTTAAAAGTAATTTTTTGAATTCTTATATTTTCGTTATTTCATTAACAATCAAATAGTAGGAGCCTTACTTGAAATAACTTAACAGTATTGAAACTCAATTTGTATAATCGAGAAAAAACATTGTTTTTCCCCATTTTTGAACACAAATACCCTGCCTCTCAAAAAATCACATTTTCAAGGGACACCTTTGATTTTCATTACAATAACCAAACTTCGCTTTAAAGATGATTTCTTGGGGTGGGGGAGTTTCCCAATCGACATATAGGTGGCGTTCGGCACAAACAGAGTGCGTCAATATCTCTTGCGATTTTTACACAAGGTAGGCCGTCATTAGGAATCAGCTAACATTCCGTGCCTTTATAAAATCAACATCAATATGGACAGCATTTTCTTCCCGGTCAACTTGCAATAGAATATTTTACCTGATATGAACACTTAACTTTAACCAATCATGATTAACTCAATTCCCAAAAATCTCAATTTAATTTTTTTTCTCTCCACAAAGGGCGGTATATTTCTCGCAACGTTCTCTACTTTCACAACCCCAACTACTACTCACTACTTTTGACTACCCATATTAGATAAAAATAATGAATTAATTTATTGATATATAATACAGTAGTGAAAGTAGTGAAGGTAGTAAGGAAAATGCTCGTACAAGTGTTTATTCTTTTTTTATTTAAAATGGAAGATTCTCCTTAGCCGCTTTAAGACGATCTGCTTCCGTATATTCATTCATTTCTTCGATGTTCTGGTTGGGCACATTGGGTATCATATCCGTATTGTCGAACTCGATGGTTTTACTCTTGATAAGGTTGATATTCATTTTGTCATAATCGAAGCAATACGCCTGATTAACCCATTCCTGACCGGTTACCTTATCCCTGAATTTTTTCCCCTTAATCTTGCCCTGGTAATATTTTGTTTTTTCGAGATAGAATTGAATGGTTTTTTCACCAAGAGCCACCATATTGCTACGTCGTGAGTATTCGGCATACATCGGAAATAGGCCATCCCACCGCAGAAACAGGCACATCATACCTTTTCCATATTGAGTTACATCTTCATGGCCAATGTAGCGGATCTCACTCACGTCATGCAGAATATAATTCCTTCCCTCCTTAATCCGGTCCTGCTCCAGAAGTGTAGCGAAGATGCTCCAGAAGTTTTTCAGGTCATCGCTACTCTCAATAAATTTCTGCTGCTCGGTGATCACCTTGATGCCAAATTTCAAAACAGTCTCGAAAGTGAACGGGAATTGAAACTTATCTTTCAGAATATAGAAGCTGGTTAGTATAGTGGTCAGATTCTTTTGAAGTCTCACCGAAACATCATGACACTCTGCAGACACCATTTTTTGCACCAGGTTGTTGTTTTCGGCAAATTTCTCAATCACCAGTTCCCTGTATTTCAAAAAATCATCGGTGAGGTGAGCAAATCCATTCTCTTCCATATCCTTTAATTCCTTATACCTGTCAACTTCCTCGTTTGTATAGTCGTTTTTGTAGGCAGTAAGGCAGATGCAGCGCTCCAGCAATGCAACATCAAGTGTTGGCAGGTCCTGACCGCAAACTATAGCCATTTGGTTAATGGGGATATGCTCTGTCTTGGTTCCCTGTTGTGCAAAATTGCCTTGAATCTTCCCTTGCCTGTTGTAGATCGATTTCAGAAATTCAATGAACTTCATATCAATTGAATTCTTGTATTCATCAATCAGACAAAAAGCGTTGTGAAACGATTTCAAAGTTTGTGAAAGACCATAGATCGTTACTTTCGATAAGTTATTGATTGGCTGTTTCTCTCCAAAGAAAGCTAAAAGACTGTCGGCTTGCTGGGTTTTCCCAGTCCCCTTGGGACCAAAGAAATTTATCAATGGCAATTCACCATGTACCAGTTTAAATATGGCATCAGAATAAAAGCAGGTGACCAGGGTGCAAATACCTAGCATGGCATTGTCTCCAAACACATTCACATAACGGCTGCTCCAATCCGCGAAAGTAACATCACAGGTTTTATGCAGAAATTTCTTTTCATTCAGATAGGCAGTTTTATCACCGGCATAAAGGTTGGAGAACGGTTTAATCAGGTAATTCTTTTCGGCAAATGTTATTAGTCCATTACTATCTGTTTTGGTGAATTTCCCGTCCAGCGTAGTCAGGCCGTCTGCCCACGCCCAGAATCCTTCACTTTGCCATCCCAATTGTTCAATTTCGTTTGAATAGGTTGTATTGGAGTATAACCGCTCCTTAATATTATCAAGTTCAACCTGGGTACCTTTAAATACAAAGTTTCCTTTTTCTTCAATCGCGCATTTAAACCGTCTGACATCATTCAAATCTTTGGTATCCAGCGACAGATTAACCTTGAAACCAAATTCATTCGTCATCTCAAACAATTTGAAATGACCGGTTGATGTATTGGAGTGAATGATAGGAACAATCACAAAATTAGAGACTTTCGCAATTTGCCCTGTTTTGGAAATATGATGGATCGAGTTCTTTTCAAAATAATGCTGATACCGGTTAAGGTCGTTGAACTGTTCCTTGTTTAGATTCATCGGATTGTCGCCGGTGATTTCAACCGGTTCATTATCTGCCTCAAAGGCTTTAGCATTCTTTTTCAGGAATGTTCCAAGTATCTTTTTGAAATCGCCAATATTCAATTTTACACCCTTATTTTTGAAAGCTGCCTGGGCATTATTAATCTTGATCATACGTGAACTTTCAGGGAGAAATGAAAGCAATTCTGCAATATGCTCAATTGCTGAACTGGTGAACAAATCATCCGCCGGTGACAACTCCCTGGTTACACTGCTCAGGTACCAGTCTGTGAAATTGATGTATGAAACATCCCTGATTTCACCGGTCTCCTCGTCAATATCAACCTCATTATCTTCCTTCATCCTGACATCAATGCCAAAACTGATCAGTCGTTTCAGATTCTTTACCGTTGACGATTCATCCTTGCTTTTTTTGTCGAAAATGGTACTAACAAGTTCATCAAAGATTGCAGTTTTGGTCAGTTTCTTTAACTTCAATATTTCATTCTTTTGAAGCGGAGCGCAATTCATACCAATGTAATTTCTGTTGTCATTCAGGTGGTAATCAATTACATCGTCGAAATTCGAAAGTATATTGACCTGTTTCTTCTCCTTAATATCGGGAGCAGCTTCCTCAAACGCAAAGAAAACGCCATCCTCCGTTTTTAGCTTCATTTTCTCGCGCAACTGGCGGATGTCCTTAATCAGTTCATTTTCCTTAATACCGAATATCGCCGAACACCTTTGTATATACACCAGCCGAACATTCTTATCATGCACGATACTAATATCATTGGTGATTTCAGTAATGAGTTCACCTTTTTTCGTGGGATCAGTTTCAATCTCTTTTTTAAATTGGTGAGCTTTGAATTCAATAAAATCAATTTCTTCATTGTTGATGTATTGGGTGGCTTCCCCTGGTTCCGATTTCCGGATGAAACTGTCAGGATCTTCCCCTTCAGGTAAAACAATGATTCGAAGATTAACCTGCTCGGTCAGAAGTGGTGAAATGTTTTTGATGGCCGCCTTGATCCCCGGAGCGTCAGCATCCAGTAATAGCACAATATTTTTGGTGAATCGCTTGATCAGCCGAATTTGCTTTACGGTTAGTGCAGTACCACTGGGTGCTAAAGTATTACCATAACCCAACTGATCCATCTGTAATACATCGGTTTGCCCTTCCACGATGTAACACCTGTTCATCCTGGTAATTTGATTTTTGGCATGGTATAAGCCAAACAACAATTCTGATTTTTTAAAATAATCGTCTTCCGGGCTATTCTTATATTTTGGTTGCAGATCCTTCTCCATTGTCCTTCCGGTAAATCCGCAAACTTCACCGGATACGTTTTGAATAGGGAAAGTAATTCTGCCGGTGAAAAACCCATTTACAGACCAACCCAAATTCCATTTTTCAATAGTTGTTTGAGTAATTCCTCTATCGGTTAAATATGCCAAAGCAGTTTCTTGCTTTAATAATGCAGCGTGAAACGAAGCGTTTTGTTTCGATAGTGAAAGAATCGCATTTTCACGCCGTTTATAAGCTGACAACTCTTCAGGAGAAAGTTCCTTTTCAGGGACATCAATATTGTATCGCTTTGCCACTATTTTAAGAGCCTGCAGAAATGAGATGTTCTCAAATTCCTGCACAAAATGGACCGCATCGCCACCCTTGCCACATCCAAAACATTTGTAAATACCTTTTGCCGGCGAAACAACGAAACTACTCGTATTCTCGTCGTGAAACGGGCAATTAGCCTTATAGTTTACCCCAAAGCGCTTAAGTCCGATATAATCCCCGATTATTTTTTCAATTTGAGCTGCATCCTTTATTCGTTGTACAATTTCATTCGCTATCATAACTCGCTTTATATTTTTGTACGGGCAGCCTTATATGGTTACCTGCTTTTTTACGGCCAGCCCACTTTGACTGCCCTTTTCATTTTTCCTTGATTAATATTAGTCTTGCCCATGGATCCTTAAATTCAGGATCGGATAGGAGCAAGGCTTTCCTGAGTAGTTTTGGTTCTACTCCATAAATTCCAAATAAAAACCCACGAGGCGCTTCGTCCCAATCAAACGTCCAGAAGAATTCTGAAACTGTTCCGGTCGTAACCTGGTTTGTATTTGGATTAACACATCGCACCTCCTGGTTTACCGAAAATTCAATTCCCGGCACCGGCTGAATAATATAGAAATATGCCGATCGCGAACGTCCCTGCTTTATAGTGAGAATATTCTTCATAGCCCGGCCTCTGCTAAAAGTCGGTAGATTGCCAACCCATCATTCGCTTCATGCACCTGCTCCAGTGTGATGTTTTTACAAACCTCATACTCGTAGTTGTCAATAGCTTTTGTCAATCCTCTAAGGTCGGATAATGAATTCCTAACAACCCTCAGAAAACTCATAATCAGCATTGCATCGACCGGGTCCAGTTCGACAGGTATTTTGTCAGGATCACTCATTTGAATAATGGATTAATGATTTGTATTCCATAGCTATGCTTCGTTGCAAGCTCCGTGATATGTTTACTATTTCGGACTTTTTCGACCTGTTCAGGTGAAATCTCAATTGTCTTTTCGCACCTGCACAGCTCAATATTTACCACTAAGTCTTTTGTCCGCTTATGCAGATAATGCTTTCGGTAGTAAGTGTTTGCCAGATATATTCTTTGCCCTACAAACGGAAATCCATGCGTTTTTCTGAACCAAAGAATCATCTCTTTGAAAGTGGTAAAGCCATCTTCCAGGGCAACATTTTTAGCAGCTTCATCTGATAAATTTGCTCCATTAATAATGATCTTGTAAACACCGGGTGATTCTTCTTCAATGACCAACTCTTCAGTTTTCCGGCAGGTGACTTTCCCCAATCTTCGGCAATTCTTTGTCCGCTGTCCTGAAAATAAGTATAGTGAATCTCCCTTTTGAAACGGCTTTTTCCGCATTGCACGGATAGTAGTGGTTTTTGGTTTTATGCGCGTTCGCCTTGCGTACTCTTTATCGAGCATTGCCAGGATCCCTGGCATAAACTGTTTTTGGAAATTTAGGGATGGCATAAATTCTGTTTTATAGAACAATTAATGTTTTATCAGCTTTGCCATCATCACCCCGGTCAATCCTCCAAGCATGGCACCGGTCGAATAGATGAACTGTTCTGTTTTAGTTCCGATTGTCACACGCCTTACATTGATTGTCCACAGGTACGAAATCCCAAACCCGCAAACTGCGATTCCCAGCCATGTAGTGCGGCTGATAAAGTAGGTATTTGCAGATACGAGAAATACCTGGGCAAACCCCGTTGTGAATATGATCAGGTGTTTCTTCATTTTCTTTCTGCATATTCAGGAAACGGACGGAATTGTCCGTCACGTTCAATGAAACACTCTTTGTTCATCGTTTGAGCGTGAGTAATATCCCGCTTGGCGTCAAGGTGGTCGTTCCAGTCGTGGCTGATTACAATCCGGTGTGCGTTTCCGATGTCAGTAAAACGGGACTCAAGCATCTTTTTCCAACCGCCTGTTTTGTGTCTCGATAAATCCCAAACTTCTTCTTCCGGATTTAAGATTTTCACTCTTTGCACAATATCTTTATAGGTCGGCGATTCGTAATCACCAACAACAGCTATCTTCATTGAATTAAAATTTAAAGGATTAGTAATAGGATGATGAAAATCATCCCCATGAATACGGGTTTTAAGGCTTCAATCTCTTTTAGTGTCGGCCTTACCAGGTCAAATGATTTCATCCGACGACTGTTCACAAAACATTCACCATTTTGATTCCATGTCGCGATGATTTTGTGTTCCTGCAGCGGATTGATCCACCCTACTACTTTAGTTGGGAAATTCCGTTTGTTGTCATCAAAAAACAGTGATGTGATTTTAAATTCGCACCCACATTTGGTATGACTATTCTCCAACTCTTCAATCGAAAAGCGTGGGTTCATAATTTCCTTAATGATTTGCTTAAATTTCATCTATAAATAAATTGTTTTTAAAGGCCAGAAATCACTTTTATCCAGGCAAAATCGAAGGTAGTTATCGCCTAACATCGATTTGTTACTGTTTTTTCCGTAACAGAATGCCAGAATCGGGTCATTTTTGATTTTTAATACTTGATTCTCTATTTTCGCTTGTAAAAGCGTCCGGTAATTCCTGCAAACTATAGCGCTGCTTTTCAACTTTGCCATGGGCGAGAGATTTCACACTCCCGCCCTTAATGGCCTTTTTGCCCACCGCCAGGGGGTTAAAAAAGATAAGAACTACGGCCTTGCCCCGCCGTGGGGTAATTATTTTATTTGCTTTTATTTCTTTAGGGAAACTCTTTGCACACCAGCAATAAAAGAGCAAATGCAACAACAGTGACGATTAAGTCTGGCCAGGGATCAAGTGCATTCAAAGCTTGTGGTTTTTAAGTTGCCGTCTCAGTTCCTTAAAGTCAAATTCCAGGACGTCTCCAAGCTTGAATTTGTACTCTTCCTTTTCATTACGATCCTGATGAATTAAATCGCCTGATTTGGCATACGCTCGTATAGTATGTGGGTGCACTCCATGAATCTTAGCCACTGTTTCCACATCTACCAGCTTGTCATTAAATTTTGCTCTCAGCTCTGCTCTGGCCTCATTCCGTACTGGTTCGAGTAGCAGTGTCCGCATCTCTTTGGCTGATGCCTTATAAATCACTTCCTGTTCCATCATTTTAATTTTTTAAATTCATTTTTAAATTTTAACCTGACCTGTCATTAAACTACCCCGGTTTTCACTAACGGCCATTACTCATTTTTCCTTTATTCAATCTTCAGTGGTACTTCTGCGATTATTCCCTGAGTCATGCAAACTGCCATCTGTAACATCTTTCGGATGTTGATATCAAGAATGTTTTCCGCATACCAGTTGTAAAGCTCAATCTCATTCTGAATATTAAGCTTCTCATATACATTCTGAAAATGCCTTTGTATCGTACCGGTGGAACGAAACGTGAGTGCGGCAATCTCCTTCCGGCTGAATCCTTGAAGTTTAAGCCGAATTACCTGATCTTCTGTTTTGGTAAGGATTTGTGGCTGCATGGCTGGGGTGTTAAACAGTTACTAATTCGTTGCCGGTCCATGCATCGATCCCGAATGCCCGGAATGTAGTTTCGACTACTGAAATTTCATCTACTTTCTTTTGGTTCCTTGCTTGCAAAGTTCGGTCTCCCCGCATTTTCATATAGAACAGTTGGAAGGAGCCCCACCCACACCTGCGGGTAATTGTCTCTTTTACAATTGAAGCATCTTTTTTTCGTAGGTTTTCAAATGCTTTTCTGAAATTCTCTTTGTGTACCATTTATAGTATTGTTTATAGGTGTAAACTTGTTTACTTTTGAAACATCGGTAACAGGTTGAAAACTCACTATATCCGTTAATCGAAATCTGTCATATTCAAAGAATTGTCCGATTCTTCGTTGGTGAACCAACAGATTCGGCCAGTTATCAGGATTGCAGTCTTTTTCAGCTGTGTCCGTAGTGGAAGTTTTGGCAGATTTTGGGAATGAATGTTTGTGAAAATTCAACATGGTGCATGATGCGTTCAAAACTTTTTTGTTTGTATTTGTTCGCAAATATCAACAAACTATTTGTGAATATACAAACAAATAGAAGTTATTTCTCACAATGCATTTGTGAGAAATTTCAATTAGGTGATAGACTGTAGTATGTGACTGATAAAAAATTTGTTGTAACCGGGTTTGAAGTTGCAATAAAGAAATTACCACTTTATGGAGGATTAATAGGCGTTTGGCACCTTGATACTCTTCATTATAAGATAGGTTGCGAGAGGCTTACTTTACTCAATGAAGATCGAAAATATATCCGCTTTGGATTAAAGCGGAATTTACTTTTTATAATAATTGACCCATTTCAGGGTAAAGCATACAGATTCGAATACACAAACATTAGATGACAGAAAAACAAACAATAAGTGAACGATTGGAGATTTTAATTAGAGAACTTGGACTGAATCCGAATTCGTTTAGTAAGGCACTTGGTTACCCGAACAATAATGTAACAATAGGGAGAATTATCAATGACAAGGAAAAAGCTCCAAGTTATGAAACCCTTCAAAAAATATTGTCATCATTCCCTCAGATTAATCCTTCCTGGCTTCTTACAGGTGAAACTCCAATGTTTAGGGATGGAATAAAAGAAGAATCGCAGACACCATCCAAAGACATAGTTTTAATTCCATTACTTCCTATTTCTGCCCAGGGAGGAAGTCTTAACGATTTTTTTGTATCAGTTAAAAGAGATGACTGTGAGCACATTCTTTCTCCGATTAAAGGAGCTGAATTTGGGATAAACGTGGCAGGTGACAGCATGGCACCTGAATATCCTAACGGTTCTCAGGTATTAATTAAAAAGATAAACGAGAAAGCATTCATAGAGTGGGGCAAGGTATTCGTTCTGGATACCTGCAATGGAACTGTAATTAAGAAAATTGTGCCCTCCGAAACTGAAGGTTGCCTGCGTTGCATTTCAATAAACCCTGATCCGAACTATGTACCCTTCGACATTAGCAAGGAGGATATATTTGGCATTTACAGGGTTTTACTTTGCATGTCAGTCAAATAAGATGGCGTTCTGATAAAAGAATCATCCACTCAGAAAATTTTAGGTGACTAATTATTTTAAATGGCTTTCTTGAAAAATGAATGCAGTGACAACATCTGGGCATTTTCCTCCTGAGTAATTTTGATGTATTTAAGGAATGACTTTTCGGTATGATGTCCGGTAATTTTCATTATTGATATTGAAGGGATACCAGCTTTATACATGTTAGTTGCCCCTGATCGTCTGGCAGTATGAGTGGTGACCCAATCACATTTGTCTTTTACAATATCGGTTCTTTTACCAATTTCAAATTTGGCAAGTACAACAGGTTCGACTATTTCGGCACAACGGCATAGCACCTTAATCTTTTTGTTAATTATCTGGTCACTTATTTTTTCAGTCAGATTAAATCCCTGATCAAGAATTTCCCTTACTACCCAATGAACAGGGATCACAACAGGATAATCATTTTTATCAGTCCGTATCCGGATGATATTATCCTTGATGTTCAATTCCTCGATCCTTGTGAAATCTGACACCCTGAGTGCAGTAAATGCACCAATCAAAAAACGGCCACGGGTAAGCTCAAGCAATTTAACCTCTGCCTTTACCTTTTCCATTTTTATCAATGGGCAATTGCTTGTCACGAGCTCTTCGGTAATATTGAGCCGGTGTATTTTAATGAGTTCATCAACTGTGAGGTAAATATTGTCTACATCGATGTCCAATTTTTTAAAAGAGGATGAATTGTGACTATTGACATCATGAAGTCCCTCTTCTCTGGCTACGTTCATAAATACTTTAATATTCTTAATCAAAGTGCCGAAAAAATTGGGAGAATTCACTTTTCCTGAAGCGAAAACAAATAAATAGAACTGGTTGTAAAACTCATTGTTCATATCAGTGAAGAGTAATTTTTTGCCACTCTGTTCTTCATATGATTCAAGCCACTTTATTGCCGATTGGTACACTATTTTAGTACCAGGTGATTTAGTACAAGTTTCCTTGTGCTTTTTGGCGAAATCGACAAAACTGATGACGGATTCATCTTCCGTTGCCCCGAAAGCGGCCATCTTCAATGCTTCTTTAAACTCTTCCTGTGTGGGAATCTTAAATTTAAAAGCGAATTTGCCCAGAACTGTCCTGGTGTGATTTTCCCAGATATCCAGCCGTAGGTTGATCGATGCACCTTCAGGATATTGACGAACCTCTTTACATCTTGACTTAACAGGATTCCAATGTGTCGAACATATCTTTTCTCCCGTTGAAAATTTAAACCTTTGTCCCTTGTACCTAACGATTGCTTCAATCGTTGTGTTATCTTTGTTCTTGTCTTTAAGGAAAAACATTTTTTTTACAAAGATAATAAAGGGAACGTTACGGGGAACGAATAATTATCAATAACATGTATTTTGGTTATATTTAAATTCGTAACACCATGTATAACAGTGTGATTTATTAAAGAATGCATCTTATGGTAATTTTTGTTCTGGTCCTGAAAGGATCATCCAGGTCTAAGTCTCCATCCTGCCGGCAGTCGGGTTCTTTCATCTTATCTAAGTCATAATCAAGATTGAGCAGGTAGGAGTTATCGTAAGCTGAATACATATGCCTGGTCTCTGATAATGCAGGATAAAACCCGTCCTTCAGCTTCCCTGGGCGAATGCAAAGAATCGATGTTTGAAAAACAAGTGGTGGAAGATCCCGCTTCATCTGCTGGATATACTTCTTACCCAACAGTTCAATATTTTCAATGGATGACCATTCGCGATAATAGACAGCGATACTCCGGAACTGTGCGAGCTTCAGCTGATATTCCCGGATCATTCGAACTGTGTAGGTATTTTGGATTTGTGATTTTAGTCTGAAGATCTCTTTTACCAGGGATTGAATCATATTGATTAACTCCGGATCCATCTTGTCTGCATAGTTAAGAAACCATGAACCTTTCTTGGTCGTTGGCATATCTGAGATAAACAGCATAGAGTTTAGCCAGGGGCAATTTGCCCATGAACCTTTAAATCCTCCATTCGCGGGGAATGTTTCATCTTTCAATTTATCGAAGTTCAAAAACTTTGCTTCATCACCCATCACATATTGAAGCGTGAGAGAGTTTGAGGATCCTGGAATATCCTGAGAAATCAGGTATTGAACTGATCCGTTATACCAGGATATAACATGATCAAAGGAAACCGGTTCCCGGACAGGCTTTTTAAATCCTGCGGTGACCGGTGGTTTTCTTCCGACAAAATAATGGACGTTACGGTAAAACCCCATATCTTCAAGAGCAGTCAATGTTCCCGGGAGTGTCCGGGTAAGAATCTGCTGAAAAGTGGAACCGACAATAGCTCCTGCAGCACGTGGCATATATTGCACATTCCTTAATAGCCAGGGAGCTGCCAAGCCGTGAGTTTTCCCAAACCGGCGACCGGCTACTACAACACTGGTGTGAGCTGCTGTATAACGAAACTCCAGTTGCGGATCCGAAAAATAGATCTTCTTTTTATCAATCGTTTCGCTCATTCTCTAACTCCTCATAGCCAATATCTTCAATGTCAATTTCGCCTTTGTACTTTTCGTACATCTTTCGGATTTCCTCTTCTTTATTGGCAAGCGGTTTCACTTTCAGTACAGTCACGTCATTAGTTGGCTCAATAGGGATCGGAAGAATATCCTCCCAGGGATACTCTATTGCATCATCTTTATCGAGTTTATTGTATTTGCCTAAAACATTAGTTGCTAGAATTACCTCTTTCCATTTCTTTTTTGTCCTGCAGGCTTCAATGGCTTCTTTGAGCGTTTCATTCACCAGGTACCTGACCCACTCTTTTCCGGCATTGCGCACATTACCGAGCAGGATCCTGATATTTGCGATGTCGTAATAGGCCTGAGTTTGGGATATACCGTATTCATTCATTAGGTAATCACGTAGCTTTGTATCTGTGATAGATGGGTTTTCGAGTGATTGAGCATAGGCAGCACGATAACGCTTCAGCTGTTCGCGTTCAACCAGCGTAAGATGCTGCTGTTCATCAAAATCTTTGAACAGCACATCATGAAACTTATCGAGATTCGCCTTCCTACTCATTTTCTTCCTGTTTTTCGATGTAATCCTTTACAAATGCTTCAGCTTGCGGACTCCCTTTTTTAGCAAACTCAACCGTGAGCCGTCTGATCTCGACCATTGTTTTCAGTTTGCCCCGGTGATAGGATTTGGCAAGATCGCTTTTACCATATCTGACTTCACGCCGAAAATCTGAGGGGCTCAATTCGAGCATTAATGATATTTCGTCCACTGTGAAAAACAGTGACGCATACTCTTCAACCTTCTCCAATAATTCTTTATCCATCCCACTTTACACTGTCGTTTTTCATTTGATTATATTGTTCTCTGAAGCAATTGATCACTTCCCTGGAACTGATCACCAGTCCACATTCGTACCGGTGATTATTGGTTGCATTGTTTGATATTACTGCCAGGTACTCTTTTCCGTTTCCTGAAGTGTAAATCGTTTTACTGTGATTATTAGTCAGGTAAAGCTCATCAACATTTTTAGCTGCAAACATTGTCATTCGCGGATTACGGCTGGCAATGGTGAAGTCCAGGTATAATGTCAGGTGATCAATCCGGTGCCGGTTTCGGATGATCCTGCGAACCAGAGCCTCTGAAATAGCAAAAGAGCTGATAACCATTTTATCAGCTCTTCCGCAGTCATCCAACATAAAATCAAATACATCCTGAAATTGAATTTGATTTGATAAGAACGGGGCAATGCCGTTAACCCAATTCAGTTTCGTCGATGACGCCATGTTTGGCCAGTTTAACCAGCGTTTCAAGACTGATATCCGCTTTCTTCGATCTTAGATAAGTTACCCTGGTGCGAAGATCGAGCTTCATCTTTTCGTGCTTTTCACCTTTCAGTACTTCCATCTTAGAGATATTGCGCGAAAGGTAGGTCCGGGCAGCGTTGATCTGTTTGTACTCTTCCTGCTCTCCGGTTGCTGCGACTAAATCAGCCTCCGTTATTTTCCCTGCAGCCCAGTCATCAATGATCTTCCAGTTGCCGGAGATCCCATCATCAAGTGTATCGATGATAGCCCTCTTTTCTGCGCGTTCCTCATCGGTTTTAGCGAGCTTCATCTGTTCGTGAAGCGTGCGCATATTTTTATAACTGGCCGTATTTTCATCATACAGCTTTTTAAGTTCTTCCGGAAGATCATCATACTGAACTTTGCCATCCTTGATGATTCGTACCTTTTGCTCTGTATTGTCAATTAGATTGCCGGCATCGGTAATTCCGTTTACTTTCTCCTCTGAAGATTTAACCATCTTCAATATCGGACCAATCGGCATAACCGGAGCATCCTTCAGTGTGGGACGGTCGCTGATCTTTTGAAGCTCATACGTTAGCTTCAATAAATCGTGTTTCCGTGCCAGGTACAACGCAAGCGCCCGGTTGTGCGAAAATCGGACAAACAATACATAACCGGCTTCAAAATCCTTCGTTTCAGAATCCAGCCAATCTTTTATTTCTTCATGTGGTGTCATAATCACAGTTTTAAAAACAAAACCGGAGCGTTGGCCCCGGCTTTGTTTTATTTGTTAGTGTCTATACAGTGGGGGTAAATACGCCGGTTTCAATATCAAGTGAGCCTTCTGCTGTTACCAATGCACCGATATAATTCGGGAGCGGGGTAGTGGCAGGGGCTGTTACCTCGATGGTAATACCCTTTGCTGATCCGGGTGCATCGCCTGAATCGCCTTTTACAGTTACTTCAAGGTCATAGTTTTCGTCTCCAAGTACGATGTACCGTTTTTCACTTTCGTGAGGAAGGGGCACAATAAAAATGACATTTGAGTTGATAGCAGATTTCGCCAGGCTTTTGGCCTCGTTGCTGATATCAGGAAATTTGAATGTTCCTTTATTGTTGAACATTTTACAATCCTTTTCGCCAATTGGTTCAAAATCTACTTTCCCTTTTCCCTGGGTTGTGTAGAGTCTATTCCACTTTTTACCTACTACAAGTCCAAAGTCACCTGCTAAGGTAACGTTATCAGTAGCAGTTAGCGGAGCGCCAATAATTTTAGGCCAGGTAGTAATGAAGCTCTTGTCAATAAAGTAAACTTCAGTCTTGATGCCAGACGGGTTTATTTTCCCGGCTGGCCATAATAGATTTTCGAAGATCATATTTCAGAGATTAAACTGAGTATTTCATTACTTTCATAAACCTCTTGTCAAGAGTATCGAAACCAACACCATAATAGGCCATCATAAAGAACTGAACCATTTTTGGGTTGTCGCATTCGCGGATTTTAACATCCTCTTTGTCGCTGTCCTGATCGCAACCAACAAGCATATTGCCTGGAAGTGTAAAGATTAACTTATCAGTACCCTCCATATTGTCAAGAGGAACAAAGTTGCATCTCTTGTCAGAGCCAATCAGCGTTTTTTGAGTAAAGTCAGCATTCCATGGAGCATGACCAAACTCAACCTGGAACCAATCTTCATACATTTCAAGTACTGAATATGGAAGATAAAGATTTGGGCGTTGCTTTTTCAGCAAAGGATTTAATCCGCGCCATGCGTCCTTCAATACATCACCAACATTGGTGGAAGTAATGGCAGTAAGCGATACGTCGATATAGTTACCTTTTCCGGTAGCAAGTTCTCCAGCTGTGATTTTGGCAGCCAACTGAGTGGCCCAACCGTTGAACAGATCAGCAGAGGTGGTGCCAACAGCATTACGTACTGCAGTGAAAGAAGCGTCGTAAAGTGCTTCTCCAACTTTCTTTGCCATTTCAAGGGCTACAAGCCTTGCGATTTCGCGCTCAGTAGGTCGCTTGTTGGTCTTTTCGGTGTAGAGCGTCCCAAGGATTGCGTTCGGGTCGAACTCTTTAACCACGTCACCCAGGAATGTTGACCATTCATAAGGAACAATAGTTGTGTTGTCCGTCGCATCTTTGGCGGTGCGGTAAGGCCTGAGCTGAGCATCGGTGTCTAATGTACCACCGACAACTGTGCCCTGAATACCTGTTCTTAGCGTCATGTATTGAAGCATGTCGCTTAATACAGCTACCGGCATGGTAAGAAGCTCCTTCCTAAACTGTTTGCCGGCGTCGATTAATGCTTGATTGATATTTATCATTGCTCAAAAAAAATTAAGATTTCTTTAAATGTTCCTGGCAAGTGCCTAAGCGTTCCCAGAATGAAGTTTCACCGGATGCGCCTTTATCGGTGTCTACAATAACGATTGCAGATCCGGCACCGGCAGCGCCTTCGAGTTCAGCCACGCGGGCTTCGAGTTCCTGAACACGGCCAGTTGCCGTTCCAAGTTCGGTCGTGCGCTCAGCAAGATGGTTTCGCTCTGCCTCTGCACTCTCAAGTGCAGTCTCAACAGCCAGTGCCATCTGTTCAGTGAGCGCGATGGTGCCATCTGCGCTCTCAAACGCTTCGACACCGGCTACTGTAGCAAGTCTTTTATGATTCATATTTAAAATTTTGGGGGTATTTACTGAAGCGGAAGGAGATGAAGCCAGTGAAGCTGCACGCTGAACGGCAAAATCGAGGTTTCCGATTGAATCGACAAACGATCCGATTGCATCCTGGGCAAAATAAACCTTGCCGGTGCAATGAGCATCGGTTATTCCCGGACGGTTGCCCTGGACAGTTGCAATAAATTTTTGTGCCAGCGGACCAAGTACGGTGTTTTTGTACTCCTCGTAATTACCGGCACGAAGATCTTCAAAGGTTTTTGTTTTGTCGGTTGACTGGGGAGCTGTGACGGTATGGAATTTCACACCCTTTGCTTCCCACATTGGCTGGGCATCGGCAAACGACATTAATACACCAATACTGCCAACCTGTGCAGTTGAATTATTTGCTACCACCTCATTACAGCAACTTGCCAGCCAGTAAGCAGCTGAGCAGGCCATGTCTTCAACATATGCAATAATTGGTTTTGAGGTTCCTTTGATGATGTTGGCCAGTTCCTCTGTTCCGGATACTGTTCCACCTGGAGAATCGAGGCACAAAACTATTGCATCAATATCAGGGTTTGAATCGGCGCTCTGGATCCATCTACCTACAGTTGCCATTCCAACTGGTCCGCAACTCTGATCATATTTGGTGAGGCTTCCCTGAATGGGAATAATACGAACAGTTTTGGTGGTACCCGATTTCGGATCGGCGTAAGCTGATGCCGAGGGCTGCATTGGTTCAGATGCTTCAAATGCCATGTTCGGAGTGAACAGGCCGGCAATAAGCGGGCTCATCGTGTCGATGGCCAGGCTGTCGATTGCCCAGGGCTCGGAAAGAATAGATTTTATGAGCTGATAATTCAACATCTGAGTATCATTTTTTACAATGTTACTCTGGTGAATTACCAATTTAAAGGACTTTTAATTTCAGGATATTAACGGATTCCCTTTAAATTTCAATGTAATTACCGCTTCGTAACCGTTAAAGCCACCTGCTTTTCCATCGACGGTCCGGTTATACAATAACAGTGCTCCCCGTTTTGAGGATCCAATTTTGTAAACAGATCCGTTTGCATCGGTTGCCTGGTATATGGCACGTCGCTGTGAGAGTGATAACATCAGCCGGTCTTTTTCAGCATCACATTTAGGAATCCGGAACTGAAGTGCAGCAGTATGAAGTACTCCGGCAAAGGATTTACTTGTTTGCTCTGTCAGACTTGCCGAAAATCCGGTATAGTCAATCGGTGTGAATAGTTCAATATTTGGAAAACGGAATTCTATTTTTATGATTACTGCGCTGTTCATTTTCTATCGGATTTTCGATGATTATTGTTAACAATCTTACAAAAAGTATCGGAACATTTATTTTGTTTATAATATATTATTGGTATTCAAATATTTGACACTCTTTAAGGAGATCATTGAACCGTGTTTCTTCCACTTTACGCCGATATCGGTAGTCGATTTTCTTAATCATGTCGAAATTTGCGGAATTGTTCCGGTCATTCAGGCCCCGGAGAATCGCTTCGATGATTACCTTCTGCTGGTACCCTTTTTCGTATCCTCTGTCAAAGCAGTTTTTAATCCAGTGTCTAAATTCGTATTCAATGCCTTCCGTGATCTTCTGTTCTCCCCATTTGGAAACATGTAAAAAATGATACCGCAACGCAGTTTCATTAATATTATCTAGTGCCAAAATAAAGGTAATTGAATCGGACTCGAAAGGCCGGACCATGGATCTGTCAAAGGCGATCACATTTGAGTGTATCAATTTTGCGATGTCGTGGTTTCGGCGAAGGCGGATCTCTTTCTCATTGGGATCCGAATTAAAAACAAACCGGCAATAGGATTGCAGCAGCGGAGAAAGCGAGATAGTAATTGACGGACGTGTATTCATAGGAGTATAGGGTTTCATGGTTCGTGAAAACCCCGTTGTGGTGGGAACATGCGAAGATATGAAATTTTGCTTAAATAACAATAAAATAATATTTGTAGGGTGTTTTGATATTATGAAAAATTGATACTGAAAAAACATACCCCTATCTTTTTTATCAAAAAATGGCAAAAATTTGTAACCGGCTATCTTTTACCCTTGCAACATTTTGATATACAGCGGTTACAAAGTTACAACTTGTTTTAGGGGTGTTTTGTAACCTATTGAAAAACAGTTGATTCAAAGGGGTGTAAAAACAACGAAATTTGTAACCGGAGCGGAAATAGGGAAAAACCGGAGGTGCTCTCCGGTTACAAATTCAAAAAGTTACAGTTTTTTTTTGAAGTTGTAACCAAGTTGTAACCCTGTAATTATTTGATTCTTCGTATATTATAAATAAAGTTACAGGTTACAAATATATATTGAATATTTGGGGTTTAAGGGGGAAGGGCGACCCACCCAAACCAACTACTTTTATAGTCCAAGTTTGCTACGCTACATAATACGTGCTTGCGCACGCAGTGATCATTCACGCGGTGTACCGGCTATGGCCGGCACGTATTAAAACAGCCTGACCCTTGCGGGATCAGGCTGGCTACATGATCGAATTGAATACTGCTGTGTTCAGGTAAACTTGAATCTTTCGTTATCTTGGACTATCGTGGTAGTGAATGGAAATCCATTCTCAGGGATCTTTTGAATGACTTCTATCAGTCCAGATGATGACGTAAAAATGATGTGCTTTTCGTTGTTGAATGATATCTGCAGATGCAGGCATTTACCCGATCCTCGCTCTTTAAATACCTTTGAGTCCTCGATTTTGAAATGATGCACCACAATTTCACAGTTCAGTATTTTAGACATTTTTATTTTGTCACCATCAAATGCTTTGGTGGCCGACTGGATGTTGAATTGACTAAAGTTATTCATGCAATAATTTTTTTAATAGATTGATGCTGTTACAGTGTGATGCCCATCCCTTATAAGATGCAATGGATTGATCATTTTTATTTTTAGATAGCATCCTGGCAAAACTCTGCTTGATGCTTTTTCTAAGTAGTGTATGGGTGTGCCTGAATATATATCCCACAAAATCAATCCCCCTGGTATCAACTGGAAATATCTGGTAATTATCTTTGATCGTCAGCTTTAGGTTATCAGTCATATAAAATCTGATTTCAGACAGTAATTCATGTAAATAGAGTTTGCTATCAGAAAGAATTACCATGTCGTCAGCGTACCTGAAATAGTATTTAACCCTTTTGGTTTCCTTGATCCAATGATCGAAATACGCCAGGTAAAAATTAGCGAAATACTGGCTTAAATAGTTTCCGATCGGAAGTCCTTCAGTACTGTCAATAATTTCGTCAAGAAGCCATAACAGGTCGTTATCCTTGATCTTTCGGCGCAACATGGCTTTTAGTATCTCATGATCGACATTGGGGTAGAACTTTCGGATATCAAGTTTAAGACAATACTGAGTGCCGGCCATATTTTTAAGCGCTTGTTTGACAGCGTTGGCTGCTGCATGAATACCCTTGCCTTTAATGCAACTGTAAGTATCAGTAGTAAATGCTGATACAAAAATAGGCTCCATGACTGCCATTATCGCGTGATGGGTGATACGATCAGGGTAGTATGGCAGCCGGAAGATTAATCGCTCTTTGGGTTCGTAAATCTTGAAAGTGGTGTACTGAGATGTTTTATACGTTTTATTCTTCATCAATTCATGAAGCTTCAGTATATTTTCAACCTTGTTTGTATCATGCAGGATCACTCCTGGTTGTTTGGCTTTTCCTTTTCTTGCTGTTAAATCAGCTAACTGCAGATTTTCAACACTGCAGATCCTTTCATACAAGTTGTTAATCCTTTTCATGCCTTTGCTTTTAAAGATCGTTTTCACTTTTTCGGTTACCAACGCTCATTTTAAATTGTTGTTTTTTGCCATGTAGGCAGGGTCTACGCTGCAAATATCGCATAGGTGGGAGCTGACATTCGTATTCGTGTTCGTATAGTTGTAATTCGAATTCGAAAAACTGAACCTGGAAGACAAGACCGGCAGCACAACAGCGTACAACCTTTTGTTTATTTATTCGGAGTAAAGTAAATACTCTTGGTATTCAGCTATGAATTGGTCAGCTATGAATTGTGCCTTGTCAGATGAATCTGTGCAAAGGCGGGAGCCGACAGTCGTATACGTGATCGAATAGTTGAAATCCGAATACGAAAAACCGAACCCGGAAGACAAGACCCAATACCATGGATAATACTTATACTGGTTGTTACTCCAGTCCGGAGTCCATCCATCGTTAATTGCCTTAAAAATGATCATCAGTTTGTAACCAGCAATGATTGGCTTGCTGAACTCTTCAGGGATCATCGATGTGTCCGGGAGCTGAGCAGGATCCAGAGATAATTTTGCACAGGCATCATTAAAGGTTTTGATAGTCTTGTAATTAAACTTTACCTTACTTGTTGCTGGTTTTTTCGTTTTTGTAGTCATGATAATTAAAGTATTAGAGTAAAAATGATTTATATATATCAATAAATTGTTTGGCAGCATAATCTGATTTCTCCCGTGATTCAAAGCAAAGGCGGGAGCCGACAGTCGCAAACGCGTACGTATAGTGGTAATCCGAAAACGAAAAACCGAACCCGGAAGACAAGACCTCAAACCATGGGTAGTATTTGTATTGGTCCCTGTTACTCCAGTCCGGGATCCATCCCTCGTTAATGGCCTTAATAATCACTTTCAATTTCTTGTATGCGAATTCATCGGGTGTATCAGCACGATTAAAAACTAATCCAGGATTGATCCCCAACACAGCACATGCATCTTCAAAGGTTTTAATGCTTTCAAAACCTTTTTCCTTGAAGCATTCTTCGCCAAACGCTTCTACTAATTTCAGTTTGAACCAATCTGGTGATTCAACATAAATCCTTTTTGCTTCTTGTTTTTCAATTGTTAATGACATGATTTTTAAATTATTAAATTATTGATTAAAATGGGAGTCCGTTTAACGAATCTCTATTACTTTTCATATACTCATCGTAATAGTAGCCTTGTTTACAAGGTGGAGAGGTGATCTGTTTGTCTCCATCTTCCCATCCTTTGTTTCTCGCGTAATATCCTGACTTACTTTTAAATAATCGTTCTATCCAAGTAGAATCAGTGAAGTACCATGTATTATCCCTCATGTTGCTTCATTGTTAGATCTATGAATTTTTCCTCCTCAATACAATCAACGCAACGACCATCGTCAATAAGAATCTCCATAGATAGGTCGCCACAGCAAGTGCATTTACCTTTTTCAAGGTCAAAATCTGAATAAGTTGTTTCTGTTTTCATAACTCTTTGATTTATTAATTATTGGTTTAAAATGGTAATCCGTTTAATTCCTCTCCTGTTGGGATCGTATCATCATCCTCCATTGCCTGGGCGCTTAGGGTTGATATAAAGAAACATTCGACTGCCTTATCATCGATCTTCTTGATGATGCGCCGGTCTTCGTTGGCATTGGTACCTGTGCAGACGTGGATCGGGTTCAGCGTGTAACCATGGTACTCGCACCACGCTCCCAGGGATGATTTAAATTGGTTCGATTTGTATTTGCTCGACTGTGACGTGCTCAGTGTTGTTTTGAAATTTTCGAATGCAGCTTCACGTTTGAAAAACACATTGAAATAACCTGCGTTGTCCGGACAGACTGCAGGGCGCGGATCCGGAGGGATCACAAAATAATGATTGGCCCAGATAAAGAACTCTTCATCCTTCGATACTCCACGCGTCATCAGCCTGCGTAACTGACGTTTCAATAGATTGTCCATTGGTGGCTGAATCTTAAAAAATCGCATCTGCAGCTGCACGCAATAAGCCATGAAGTTGTAGAACTTGATCCATTCCTCTTCTGTAAAATCATCAAACAGTAACTTGCCAAACTTAAGGAGTGGCGAACGCGATTCCTTGTAGTCGTTGAACTTAGTCTTTTCGTGGTAGTAGTCCGATGCTGCGCCGTTCAGGATACGCGCGATCGTTGAACTGTCGACATTTTGCAATTCAAAATTCGAGCTTACAACCATCTTCCCCGAAGTATCGTAAGCAAGGATCTGTTTCGAGATGTGTTTGCTGTTCACTTCGCGGTTGCCGGTGACCTGTGTATAAAAGAAATTGAAGTCTGCAAACTCATATAAGTCATCCACTTCGATGATGTTGTGAAACTTCGTGAAACCGTCGTAAAGGAATTCCGTTTTGTCGGTGATGTCCTTGCGCCTGGCACCGATGTAGAAGCGTGGCCTGGTATGCGAAAGTGCGGCACAAAGCAACGATTTACCGGAGCGTCCGGATGACTGGCCAATCTGTGAGATCTTCATATCCTGGAGAAAAACAAGCCATGGTTTACCCGGATCTTTGTATTGAGACGTCATATATCCCAATACAAACATCAGGTTGGCCAGCGACAGGTTTTGTTCTTTCTTTTCGGCATCGGTAAGCTTCGAATGATCTTCAATCTCTTTGCGCCAGTGGATGTGTGCAAGGTCGGTCAGGAACTTTGTGAAGATGAAACTATCATCATTGATGGTGACTTCGTAGCGGTCGAGCTCCGGGAAGTTGGCCAGTTCAATATTGCAGTTTTCGCGCTCTTCAGATGTTTTGGCGCCCTTCAGCTTCTCGAGAAGCAAGGCATAGGCCGGCATTGGTTTTACTTCAATGGCCGGCTGTTTGATCAGCGTGATATTCTTCTCAATCACATGGCTGATGATGTCGGTTCCCAGTTCCAGTTTGCCCAGGATAAAATTGGGTACATCCTGGTGTTTGACTTTCTCAATTGAATCCTTTTGAATCTTTAGACTGCCATTCGTAAAATGTAGGTAATCAGTTCGTTTATCGTGATTGATGAAATTGAGCGATGTTAATTCTTTTAACTCCTGCAGGTTATTTTCTGATATCTGGTTACTCGAATTGATTTTATCGAGGATGGCCACACCATCGATCAGGTTTTTGCTCCGGATCCAGTCTTTTGTAAATCGTTTGATGATCTTTTTGATGTTGTCAGGATTGATCAGATCGACAACCTTTCCGTTGATATGGGCATAGCAGTACCCGGCTTTCCGGTGATACGGACTATCAGTCACATAAAAGCCGTGAGATTGAAGGAAATAGTAATAGTTTTCGAGCCCAATATTGTAATTGACAACCTTCTTTCCTTTCACTTCGTCAACCGATCGCTTCCAGAACTTCATCGGAAAACTGCTGGCTTTAATCGTGATAAAATTATTGATGGTGTCCTCCAGATCGGTTCCTGAAATATTGATAAAATCCTTAATGTCTTTGCAGGGATTTCCTCTCCAGTCTTTTTTAAACTTTAGCCATTCCGGGAGCTGAATTGTTACCAGGTCGATATGACGGTGGGCAAACTTCATGGCCATCTCCTTACCGGTTGCATCGAGATCCATCAGCTGGTAATGTCTTTCGCATAATCCGTCAAGTGTTTCCCAAACATCCCGGGGAACTTCTGCAGACTCGCTGTTTAACCAGTACACATTAAATCCAAGGCTGGCCATGTTCAGCGCATCCGATTCTCCACTGCAGCGGATCAGGTCCTTTACCTTTGGTTTCTTCCACTCCGGACCTTTGTATTCATACTCGCCGGTGTCAGGATTTACAAACTCATTATCCATCGACTGAAGCTGTTTAAGGCCGAAAATGTAATTGAGGGGTTTGGTGCCAACATACCCGAACCGGTACTTTTTCTCCAGTTCGTGAGGTTTGTAGATCTTTTTGAAGCCTCCTTCGTCGAGCAGGAAGATGGGGAAGTCATCGGTTGACTTGTAGATGTTGACAATATCCTTTTTGTATCGTTCACTGTAACTGATCATTTCGTATTTAACCAGCGATTTCATATTAAAACGGTCGAGATGACCTATTTCCACATAACGGCCAATGCTTTTAAGATCAATTTCGGAGGGTTTGGGCTTGTATTCAAATTTGTATTCGCCTTTTTTGTCCTCGGGTCCGACTTCTCTCCATGCGTATTCGGCTTTATAGGATGGTCGTTTGAAATCGCTGCCCCCAACTTCGCGCCGAATGATCACTTCCTGGATAAAGCGCAGCGAATCGATGTAGATCAGGTTCTCGGCCCAACCAACATAGCCAATAGCGCTCATTCCCGACATTTCAGACTGATTGCCAAAGTCGGTAATTCGCCAGGTTCCTTTGTAAAGCGATACTTTGGCCGATGCTGTTTTTTCCTCGGATCTGCACTTTACAAAATGCTTTGTGTCTCGAAAATCAACACCAGGGAAATAATGCTGAAAGATGGTCAGACCATGCTCCGTTGCATCAAGGATTTTATCTGCGTCAATATAGATCATAGTTTTTTCAGTAAAACGAAACGTACTTGATTAGTTTGTTCAATCTCAGGATATTTGGCTTTCAGAACGTGCGACAGCTTTGCGGCAGACAGACCATAAGTCAACAGGCTGAATCCGTTCATTCTTGCGAAATCATTCATTTCGAATTCCCAGGTATCCATTATTTGAACCTGTGTTTTATCATGTGTTTTCGGGTCCTGCAGTGTGATCACTTCGCCTTCAGCGTCGAGTGATTTAAACAACCAGGTAGGAGGAACAGCGATCGCAAAATAATCCTGTTTCGGGATGCCGTGGTGTATAAGGTTTTTCATAGGAAGTTTTTATTAAAATAGTTTAAGATTCTGGTAAAATCACATCAAAAGGTATGGCCTCCATGATGACATAAATCGTGAGCTCTTGCCATGCGCATGAACTTCTGATAAATTCTGGTTGTTAATGGCTCCTCTAATATCGTTTCGCAATAGTCGGTTCCTTGTACAGTTGCTTCCCTGATTGCCTGTCTGAAAGTGGTAAGTTCGTCCACAGTTTTCCATGCTGCCCTCTTTTCTGTAATCATATAGTGACATGCGATTTCGAAAAATGGATAATTTTCAGAATGCGTTTCGTAATACAGAACATCCTTTTCATGTTCAACTACCCAAACCTGACCTCTCATATAAATTTTGCAATCAGCAATATTTAATTTGGATTTTCTTCCTGATGAAAGATGTTTCGATTCGAGAAATTCTATTGTTGTTGACAGATCCTCTTCGGGATTGATAATTTTGTATTTCATAATGAGCTATCTGAATAGTGGGTTAATGATCTGAACTCCGTAATTGTGTTTTGTGGCCAGTTCTGCAATATATCGGTCCGCTTTGGCTGCTTCCACATCTTCCTGGTGCACATTGATAGTTTTCTGCGTTGTCTCCAGCTGCAGTGTGAATCCATGATCTTTCACTTTTTTGTTGCAGAAATACTTCCGGTCGTAAGTATTGGCCATGTGGATGCGCTGTCCGTCTTCGAAAGGAAGGCCGTATGCTTTGGCAAACCAATTCACCATTTCGAGACCCGAAGCGAACCCGTCAGCTTGTGCCAGCTTTTGAATCTCATCATTCGATAATTGCACATCATTCACAACGACTTCATAAAAAGCTGCAGCCGATTCCCGGATAGAAATAGTTTCTGTCTTCCTGCAGGCGACTTCTCCCAGCTTCTGACAGTATTTGGTCTTTAGGCCGGAATACAAGTAAAGCTGATCCCCTTTCCGGATGGGGCGTTTCCGCTTTGCCCTGATGGTGGTACACTTTGGTTTTACACCCGTCCGCTTTGCGTAATTTTTGTCGAGCATGGCCAGGATACCCGGTGCAAACTCTTTATTGAAATTAAGTGATGGCATGGTTGTTAAAGTTTTACATTAATTCAAATACATTGAAAATAGTTTTTTCGCTCCACCCTCTTTCGAGTTCGAAGACACATGTTTGAATTCTTACATACTTAAATGTTTTTCGTGGCAGAATTGTAATTGATTTTAATCCAAAGTTTTTAAGGTATCTCATCCTAACATCAGAATCTGAAATTGTAAATAAGGGCATTAGGGCAATAATCTTGTCCGACATCTTCATACATTCGAGAAGGATAAAATAGCCAAGTCTTAAACCTTTAAGATTCAATTCTTCAGGTACACCAAAAGCATATTTTAACGAAAAAGGTGGATTCATAATAATACAATCAAAGCGAGATGGATCCAGTGCAAAGAAATTATCTGGAGCAGTTACAGAGTAATCACATAGAGCGCTTAAAATATTCCCTTCTCCTGGTGTTGGTTCCAAAACTGAAACAACACCTTCCGGAATCAAACTACACATGAATTCTACAACCGGTGTAGGCGTTTGAAATTCTGCCCCTTTTTCAAATTTTGTTAAAGTCATGGTTATTCTTTTGTTAGCAGCTGCAGCTGAAGTTTGGTAATACTGACGATTGTATTCACAGAGTTACAAATCTGCTTTGCCTGGGCAACATAGGTCGGATCCTTTCGTACTTTATCAATGTCTTCGAGTAATGCTTTCGATAAGTTAATGAGCGCTTGTTTGTTTTCGGTATAGATGGCCGGTTCTGCCCTGGGCGAAAACTTTGCCGGGAGTATTACTTCATTAACCTGTTGGTTTACTTTTAATTCATAGTATTCTTCTGTATCAATAATTGCAGGCTTGAAATTCTCAAGCCAAAGACTGATCATCTCTTCGCTTTGCTTACGAAAGATGGTTGGCGTATTGTCTAATTCGACAACGATTTCATACGCACCACGTTTATTTTCGAACGATCGGATAACGGCAATCTGATCGCGGTAGACAAGCTGTTCGCTGCTATCGATTAGTTTCTGAAGTTTAAGTAAGCTCATTGATTGTTCTCCTAATTTTAATTTGATTTCTTTTTAATTCAATTAATTCCGGCATTTCTGCGATCGCTGGTCTCAACTCCCTGTTTTTATGGGCTAAAAGATTTGTTATATACTTATCGTCAAGCGTGTCGCGTCCGGCGTTTTTCTCCAGGTGTTCAGTCCGGTTGATCAATTCCCAGTTATTTGGTTTACAATTCAGCAGATTGTCGGATAAGCATCTTAATACCATGCCGGCAGGAATAGGACCATTTACCTGCTCCCAATTGAAAATCTGCAGAGGCATCCAGTTGGCAAGTGATACCCTGATATACTTTTGACTTTTGGCATTTTCGTAAATCCGAATGCTGATCGCGCCGTCTGACTTGGTATTGTGAGGAACGTGTCCTTTGGGAAAATACGAGTTGCTGCATGTCCTCCTCCTTATTTTTACAACCTGCTTAGAAGTGCGCTTCAATTTCAGCAATTGCAATTTGGCATGTATCGAGTCAGATGTGCGATTAAGCAAAACGCCAATTTCAGCATTCGACAATTCTGTGAAATTGTCCCGGATAATTTTTTCCTCTTCAGAAGTGAATTGAGTCCATTGCGCCAATTTTATTCCATTGCGCACCAATAGTTGATATACCTGGTGACGCTTAAGTTGAGATTGATTGCATGTTGCATTAATGCCGAGAGATTTGAAATTATTTAAAACGAAATCTTTCTGTTGATCGGTGATCTTGAAGCCGGTCCGACTCAATTTCATCCGCTTAACCTTTGTTTTTATTTCTGAGGGTGCCTTTTTCAGAGAGTTGGCACAAAAGTCACCTCCATTTTGAGGATAATTATCTATCAGGAATTTTTCTTCCTGTGGTTTCCACTTGTTGTTCATGGGAATTCGTATCTGGATGTGTCGGGCCATTGTCCGGAGTGGGCTACGAGCTGCTGGATCTCTTCGGTGTTATCTTCATCAAAAATGCGGTAGCCATGGTTCCTTGCATAATAATACTCCCGCATTGCTCCTTCGCTTTCTACCCAATCCCTGAGTTGAATAATGCATGTTGCCTTTTCTTTCAGCACTTTCATGCAGAGCTCCATTGCTTCATCCCAGTTCCATGTTTCGGGGATCCCGATGTTCAGTGGATTTATTACGGTTGAGACTCCCATCTTTTTAAGCTTAGCTTCGACGGCTGCAAACTTTAGCTTACAGGCTTCCGGATCCAGTCCGGTAATTTTGCCGGATATGTACATTTTCAATTCCATCTGTTTAAAAATTAAAATATTGTGTAGATGACACCTGCAAAAAAGATCAACACCGTTAATACCAGGAAGGGTCTGGCTGAATCGATTTCTTTTTGGGTTGGCCGTACCAGGTCGAACGATTCCAGCCTTACACCTTGATTTGTACATTCGCCATGCTGATTCCAGGAAACTTGCATGAGGATGCCTGCAGGTGTTTTGATCGCCCCTAAAATGGTCGTTGGGTAGCCTCTTTTTAGGTCATCATAAAACATGTCGGATGATTCGAACGGGAGGTTGCATTTCAGTTTTGAGTTTTCAACCTCTTCGGTGCTGAAGCGCGGATCAAAGAATTCTCTAATAGTTTTTTTAATGCTCATAACGATAGATGATTAAAATGTTAATAGTTGTTTACGACGAAACCTTTTAGCCACTCTATTCGTATATTTGAAACGTGAATGGCCAACGGCTATTTTGATATTTGATGTTTCTTGAACTGGAACTAAAAATTTGATTGCCCGAGGGCGAGATCTTGCCGGATCTCACCCTTTTTTGGCAGTTGTTTTTCCCACCACAACAGGGGAACTAAAATTGAAAGAACGCCGGCTGCCCGCCGTGGGTAATATTTTGGGTGTCTTTGGGGGACGCAATATTTTTTACTTAGCAGAGCTTATTTTTAAAAGCATAGGTTATTAATTGCCTGTCAGGGTTTCCGCCTGTCAGGTTTAATTTCTGATAGATATGAGTTACATGGTTGTGTGCGGTTGCTTTCGATATAAATAGTCGTTCACCTATCTCTTCTTCTGAGAATCCTTTCACGAAGAGTGCAACAACCTGAAGTTCGCGTGCCGATAGTTTTCCCGAAACTCTGGGAGAACATGTTGTGCGTTTACAGTTATGGCGAATGGGGCATGATACACGTTCGAAAATAAAGTTGCCATCATCGTCAATATCGGGCTGGCCATCCTGCGACGAAAAATTACAGGAAAAGAATTGGTACACCCTTCCGTATTCGCAACAATCGTTTCCAATCAGTTTAGCTAGTTCGGCGTGCTGATCAGGATACATGTCCAGGATCTTCCGGTCATTATTGACTATGAATGACCTTGTCATCTGGTCCATCCGTATTACTTCTCCTGTAGTGAGATCTTCAATCAGGAGCATGTCCTTACCTGCGTTGAAATAAATTTCTTTCATGCTTCTGGGAATAGAAAATCAATAGGTTTTTCAAGTATCTGTGAGATAACCAGCTTTTGCGGATATGTGAATTTATTGTCCTGAAGCCGGTTGTAAAAAGTTTTTTCGCTGATCTCAAGCTGACTGATAATCTCGCGTCTCAACTCATTTGGCTGGTTCTGCAGCCAATTATAATAAGCGGTAAAGCTCATTTCTTCAGATGTTTTATACATTTCCATTGTATGTGTCATTTTAATTTGATACTTTTTACAATGCAAATGTATATTTAACTGAAGCATCTT
>Ga0209585_10000062_pt1 | contig 37883 bp, 26 predicted proteins | sample NGEPerone_FD_185491 | JGI IMG/M metagenome (GOLD analysis project Ga0209585, IMG submission 185491) | Arctic peat soil microbial communities from the Barrow Environmental Observatory site, Barrow, Alaska, USA - NGEE Permafrost154B-one... | ecosystem: Environmental > Terrestrial > Soil >... | reverse complement strand
GCCACCCGCAATGCCATAAAGCTTTCCATCTCTTCCGAAGCTTAATCCTCTCAACCGATTCATCCCAATTGGTTTTCCAAGATTTTTTATTTTTTTTGTAATAGGGTCTATTTCAAAAAGTTGCCCATCTCCCGCATTTCCTCCGTAAATCTTTCCATTGGCAGATCTGGTCCATGATTCTACTTGTCCAAGTGTACGTCTTCCCCATACTTCTGGAATATCTTTCATTACCTGAAAACTATCCTTTTTAGTATCAAAATAAAATAAACTGTTTATAGGCATACTGCCGAATATGAACCCTTCTGCCTGAATCAGACTTCTGGACAAATAATTTTCAGGACCCAAATCATACTCTTTCAGAGTTTTTATCTGTTCACCGGTAGCAGCGATATTCTTATAGGTACTGATCTTTTTGGTATCAATAACATATTTAAAGAATGTACCAGACGGACAGCTTACTCCATAAAGCGTCTTTTTCTCGGCATCCAATGTTAGAGAAAGTATACCTTCTCCAGGTAAAATATTTCCTAGATCACGGATATTTATAGTGCCATCCTGTCCAATATCAACTTGGAAAAGATGCCCATCACCATTTGAACCATCGGTTTTTTTATTGGCCAGCGTACCTGCAAACAAAGCATTGCTTTCCCCACGACAAAACCCGGTTTGAATCGCCAACTGTCCGGGAATAATTTCATTGATATCCTTGATTTCTAATACCTGACGCTGTTTTAGAGAAGCTACAAAAACAAAAGGGGTCATGCCTTCATTTGCTGTAGTACCTCCTATAATATGGTCCCCAATTATGATTAATGAGGAAATTGAATTGCGGTAGATGGGTAATCTTTTCAAATCGCTGTTGGGCAACGAAACCTCGATAGCAAAGTTTTCTTTAGGACTAAAAAACGTATATTGTGCCCATAATGATTCAGAATACAGATTCAACAGGAATAAGACAAATAATAATAGTGTGTGTTTTTTCATTTTTGAACCTCCTTTGTGGGATTAAATTTTACCATAATTGGTTGAGAATTGGGTTTGCCTTCAAAATACTCTGAAGACGCTTGACCGGGTGCAGGTATTAACTCTCCTCTGCCAGCAAAATAAAGATTCCCATCTTTATCCTTTATATCAGATCCGGTTGCCTCCCCCAATTCGTTTGACGGGAATTCGTAAATGATTCTACGTGAATGTGTTTTAGGATTTAATTCCATTAAAATCGTCGCATTTTCTTTCACATAATTTCCATGTCCCCCAACGAGATAATATAGCTTCCCATTATTCCCAAAATTTAAATTAGGGACGTATGGAGTCCATTCGGGCTGATCCCCTGTATCAGCTACTCCTCCTAAGTCTTCAACAGGACCGATTCCTTCTTTTTGGGGATGAAAAGCGATGACTTTTGCCCCATAAGTAACAAGATAGATAATCTTATTTTCATGATCTTTTGCAAAGGCTGTAATACCTGTTATAATCTTTCCTCCCGGAGTACCTTCAAATGCAGGCAGGCTATTCTTGGCAAACACCAAAATTCCTTTATCCTTTTCATATTTAACTAACCGCTGACGCCAATCCACATAATAGCAATTTCCCCACCAGTCGGTAAAGATTACACGCGGAACATGCGAACTGCCCAGGCGACCAAGATCACGTAAATCATTTTTAGCAGGATCGAACACCAGAAAATGCGCCTGCGGATAACTGACGGCATAAAGCAAATTGGTTTCCGTATCAATATCAATATCTTTTAAACTTTCATAGGGCATTGCCATGCCTAAGTTGGTCATAGTATTGGTGGACGGATTCCATTTCATGAAAAACCCGCCAACATAACCCGCCGGGTGGTCCATTAAGTATTCCTCTCTTGACTCCCCACCATCAGTAGTGAAATAGGTCATTCCATCGGATCCAAAAACAATTTTTGAATGAATTTTTGCTTGCCATTGGTAAGGTCTTAAATACCCCAAATCATTAATGAAGCCTTTTAATTTCATCTCCTTGAGCGCAGGATTGTATTCATAGAAACCAACCCTATCATGGTGGTTTGTTACACCAATAAAGACAGTGTTGTATTTAGCATTATAGCCAATGCTTCCCCATGTGGAGACCCTCCCAGGAAAGTCGGGATATTCAATAAAAGTAATGTTCTTTTTTGTTATTTCCTTCCCCTGACCTTTTACTTCTATTTCAGCCATAATACACCAAACAAGAAGTATCATAAAAAAAATCTTTTCCCCTCTCATCCGGTGGAAAAAAGTAAATGATTTCCATCCATTCATGTTTGCTTTGGTTTCAGTTTTCATTTTGAAAATATTAATGTATTAATTTTTCGGAAAATGCTTATCTGCTTTAAACATCTTGGTAATCAACCTGGCTGAACCATACAGGCCTAAGTATCTTTCAACATGACCAAAGCAGATAGGCAATTTTTGGAAATAGTACTGTTTTAATTTTTATCCCACCAAAGTGGTGTGGTTATTTTATCAGGCCCACCTAATAGAACTACCGCTTTCACAACTTCAGCGCCATTGGTTTGTATTTCTGAAGTTAAGAAGGGTATTCTTCTTATCCATTGAGTTGTAGTGTTGGTAATATCCGGATTTTCTGAATTGGCTACGGGATATAATTTAAGAATATGGCTTCTCCTGAAATCGGCCCATGCTTCCATACCATCAGGGAATAGGGCGAGCCATTTTTGGGTTGCAATCTGCTCCAGCTGTATCTTCACATCCGAAGTGTTAAATTTAACCGGAATGTTCGTCATGGGTGCGGAGTTAAGATAATCATTAGGTGCAATAGGAGTAGCAATATTATTGATGTAATTAGTAATCAAGGTATTATTGGTGATGCCCCACTGCAACATAGAATTTGTAATACCTTTCTCATAAAGTTCACTGGCTGTGCCACCCATGTCCCAACCTAATATTGCACCTTCAGCTCGCAGGAAATAAGCTTCTGCAGTACACATAACAATTTGTGGTGTAGCCAGGTGATTGGGATCTCCCACACCGGGAAAAGCTGCAGGATCGGCCCAGCGATGACCAACATGTGAATTAGCATTAACTTTATTTATATCCAGTCCCAATTGGTCTATTGAAAGCCCATTTCTTAGTCCCTCGTAGGTACCAGTGTTTACTGCAGGCAAAAAATATTCCGCCATTCTTGGATCTGTATATCCCTTCAATACAGATTCCATTGAAGCACTCATTCTGAATTCATTATAATTCGACATCGAAGAAAGACGATTAGGATCCCGCAAACTTTTAGCTGCATAGGCGTCATCGTCAGGACTAGTTGTTAATACACCATCCGCATATGCCGCTTCTGCTTCAGTTTTCGCCCGGACAGGATCGACTTTGGATATTCTTAAAGCTAAACGTAAACGAAGTGTATTCGCAAATTTAATCCACTTATCCACATTACCCCCATAAATAAGATCGTAACTACCAAAAGGCTGCTCATTGGTCTTACCTTTCAAAATGACAACAGCAGAAGTTAATCTCTTAAAAAAATCATCGTAAATTTTATCTTGGGGATCATATGGAACGGATGTTCCCGGTACACCTGCATTAAAATAGGGAATTGGTCCCCAATAGTCAGTAACCCGGTGAAATGCATAAGCCCACCAGATATTACATAGCGCATATTCTGCCGAAGTGGAATCAGTAGCTGCAAAAATGGTTTGTAGTTGCGGTACTACACCCGTGTACATAGGATCAAAATTATTTCTCACCCAACTCATATCAATAGTTAGGACATCCGAGGGAAAGTAAGGTGCATTATCTGCAAAATACTGTGCATATTGATCTGCAAACATGTTTTGCGCACACTGGTCACTCCAGGGAATAGATTCAATGGCTCTCGAAAATAAAAATGGCAACTCGGCTTGCCCAACAGATGCGACTTTGTTTTTATCGGTATTAATCTCTGGGTAATTATCAGTGCATGAAGTAATTAAAACTGCACCACAAAACAGCACAATAAATATATATATATTCTTCATAATATTTAATTTAATTTTTTAATCTAGAAAGTCATATTAAGATTAAAGCCCATACTTTGAGTAGATGGCAATATTCCGTATTCAACACCCTTTAAATTATTTCCACCGAAGGTCATATCCGGATCAAACCACATCTTGCGTTTTCCTTCACCTGGTATACTTAACAATGAGCTGCCCCGATATAACCAGAGTAAGTTACGGGCTACAACAGATAATTTTGCAGATTTTATAAAAGGTATAGAATGGATTGGTATATTATAGCCGAGGGAAAGTTCCCTCACCCTAATATTGGTAATGTCGTATGCAAAAAATTCACCAACCCCAGCACGTTTCTGAGATACTGTTTGCCAAAAATTCTGCGATGTGATTTCGGCCGCCACCAATTGCCCGCTGTCATCTACTCCTCCAAGATTCCATCCGCCTTCCCGATATTTGGCGGTGGCTTCAGTGATGCCACTGAAAGCAAGATTTTGTTCTGTTCCGGAAATCATTACGCCACCAATACGTCCATCTATAAGTACCCTCAATGAAAAATCTTTGTAGGTAACTATATTGGTCATGCCTAAAGTCGCTTTAGGGTTGAAGTTGCCAACAACTCCCGGTTGGTCACCAGTTGCCTTTGTAGTTAACGGCTTGCCAGCCTCAGTGACCAAATAGTCACCATTAGCATTTTTTTTCCATTGATAGGCAGTTATGTCGCCAAAGCTTCCACCTTCGACTATCTGAGGCAAACCGCCAAAATCTATAAAACCACCTAAAAAGACAGTTTTTACCTCATCGCTTAGTTTAATGACTTTATTACGGTTAATACCAAGATTGAATGCAATATCCCATTTGAAATCACGTTTGCTTACCGGAGTTGCACTCAAAATCAGTTCTACACCCTGATTTTGGATATTACCAGCATTAATATATCTGCTTGAATAACCAGATGCTACAGGCAGATTGATGGTTAGCAGTTGATTAATTGAATTGCTTTTATAGTAGGTTACGGTTAATCCGTAATGGTTATTTATGAATTTTGCATCAATACTGGCTTCCAGATTTTTTACGATCTCAGGTTTCAAATCTGGAAAAGGAAGAACAGTTCCCCGGGATAAATAACCATTGCCTGCACCTGGAGTATAATCGTAACTCGATGAAAGAAGCCCAAACTGACCTCCATTACCCACTTCAGCATAATTAATATTTGCTTTTAGAAATGATATGCTTGTAGGAAGCGTAATCAATTCTGATAATATTCCGGCTGCACCAAATGAATAGTATTGAAATGCATGAGGGGCTGGAAGGCGTGAATCCCAGTCATTGCGTAAGCTTCCGTTCAGGTATATAGCATCTTTGAATGAAAAACTTGCCTGCCCAAAAACAGATTGAGTTTGCACCCTATTTCCGATTGAAGAGAATTGAGGAGTCGTTGCAAAATTTAGGCTGAATTTGTTTGTTACATTCAATCCGTCGGCTATATTCAGTGTTTGATCGTAACGATTGTCTTTAAAAATAAATCCTGCCTGATAATTTACTTTTATCTTGTCAGTGATCTTACTATTTCCTTCTAAAATTGCATCAAACCATTTTTGTGAATTGATAGTATTAGTTTGACTATAATACCCGCCAGGCTTGGTTGCCAACTGAAGAGTTCCCTGAAAAATTTGTTCCTGCCCATTATCGAATGTTCTGTTTAAATTGGCACTTCCAGTAATACTCAGTTCACTGGAGATCTGATATTTCAATTTTAAAAATCCAATTATATTATCTCTTGTAACATTATTAATGTCCTTATTAACAACCCAATAAGGATTTGCGTAAACACCCTGTACAGTGGAAGGCCACGGGGTAGGTACGGGAATACCCAAAGTGTTGGTTGTCAGATATTGTTTAGCATCATCCGTACTGACATTGCGGGGAATCTGGTAAATATCCAGCACAGGTCTGTTTCCTTCCCCTGGATTTGGCTGATAGTTAATTTTGCGGCTCAGATAAGTAAATTTTGCGTCTGTTGAAAACTTTTTACTTATTTGATTGCTAACTCGTATAGTAAATGTATTGCTCTTCAAAGAATTGTTTGGGACAATTCCTTCAACACTGTTATTAATATATGACAGGTAGGTTTGCATTTTTTCAGTACCACCTGACACACTTATTGCATTGTTAAAGCTCAAACCTGAGTTAAAAAAATTCTTAATATTGTTAGGTTGAGCTGTATAGTTGCTTGTTTTGCCGAGGTAATTTGTATAACTCTGACCAGTCATTTTTGCTCCCCAACTATCGCCTACCAAAGGATCTAAATTGCCACTAGTTCCTTGTCCATAAGTGTTTTGCACTTTTGGTAATGCAAAGGCAGATTCAAAAATTGTACCTGAATTTAGGGTCACCGAAAAATCCCCTTTTTTTCCTTTCTTCGTAGTAACCACTATTACACCGTTGCCTGCATCCCCACCATATAAAGCGCCGCCAGTTGCCCCTGATAATATGGTAAGGGATTCAACATCATCAGGATTTATATCAGCTGCACTTGCTGGTACTCCATCGATTACTATTAAGGCACTGTTGCTATTTTGTATAGACCTGTTACCTCGTAAAATTATCTCAGCATTACTTCCAAGTCCACCAGTGCTTTGAGTTATAAGTGCATTAGCAACTTTCCCCTGCAAAGAATTCAAAACATTATTTGGATCTCTTACTTCTGTAATTTGAGCAGGTTTTATTTTTTGAACAGCGTAATCCAGTGATTTGGCTTGACGACTGATACCCAAAGCAGTGACGACCACTTCATCTAGCCCTATATTTTGGGGCTCCATCACCATATTTATAACCGCTCGTTCCCCTATTGGTACCTCTATAGGTATCATACCAATAAATGCCACACTCAGGGAAGAAGCACCGGCCGGAACTGAAAGGCTGTAATTCCCGGAAGCATCAGTAATAGAGCCAATATTCGTGCCAGTAACAATTACAGTAACACCAGGCAAACCAAGACCATCCTCCTTACTGGTCACTTTACCCGTTATCGTTTTTTGAGCAAACGCAACCTGGATTCCAGCAATTAAAAGCAATACAAGAAAAATTCCAATTTTTTTCATGATTAGTGATTTTTTTTTAATAGTTCAATTTAATAGTTTAAAAGCTTAACGTGATTAGAAAAATTTATTTATTGTATCTTTAATGATATAATTCAAACCATTCTATTTTTTCATTCATTTAATATGTCGATTTCAGTCTCGCTTTGCCTGCATGGATGCGAAAGCATATTTATCTTTTCAAATCGAGCTTTTTCAAGAATGGAAACAATTGTCTCATGCCTGATTACTTTGTTCATCGTAATTGATTTTCGAAATGATAAACAATAACTCCTTTCACAACACGCGAGATGTCCCCGCCCACCGATGGCGAATCGGGACTTAAACCAAGTTGGAGCGCTTTGAAAAATCCCAGCATCTGCCCCGGAATAATATAGCAAACCGGAAGAAAGTCTTCCTGCAACCGGCTTTCACTATCAGCCAACTCAAAGACTTTGTCCATTCCTGGAATTGAGATGCCAGTCTCCATTAGACCGGTAATATAAAGTGCTTTTTTACTTTTTATAACAGAAGCGGCTAAGTCACGTTCGTATTGCTGCACATATGGCTCATTGGAAAACAGGAAAAAAACCAGAGTTTTTCCATCTATCACCGCCTTTGGACCATGTCTGAATCCTAAAAAGGAGTCATTTTTGCAGATTATTTTTCCATCGGTAAGTTCCTGTAATTTTAAGTGTGATTCAGTAGCCGTGCCGTACAATGGCCCCGAACCCAGGAATACCGCCCTATGGAAATCCATTTCGGCTATTCCCTTAAAATCAGTGGCATACTTATTCAGCAGTTTCGAAGCATATCCCTGAAGCAATAGAATTTGTGATTCAAGCTGATCAATTTCATCTAACCTTGCAATGAGCAGACCGGCAAGCATCATTCCCGAATAACTGCCAGTCATGGCAAGGCTCTGGTCATTGGCTTCTGTAGGAAGCACGAAAACATACTTTTGGAAATTAGTCTGATAATTTGCCAGTTCACCGGCAGGATCACATGTAATAATAAGGTGATATACCTTGATACAAACCTGGTCAGCGATAGCTGCTGCCGCAACACTTTCCGGGCTGTTGCCCGAACGTGCAAAGGAAACAAGCAATACAGGCATATCCCTGGATAAATAATCGTAAGGATGCGTTACAATATCTGTTGTAGAAATGGTGGAGATGTTATTTTTGAAATGCCGCAGGAATACTCCGTGCAGAGATAAACATATGAAAGCACTTGAACCAGCTCCTGTTAATACAATCTGAAGCTTTTCATTTGCCAACGCTTCGTGAAGGAAGTCCTGAACGGCTTGTTTTTCGCTCCTAATCTTATCATATACTTTCCGCCATAGAGCCGGTTGTCCGTAGATCTCGGTTGAAGTGTACAAAGCTCCTCTTTCTTGCATTATATCTCTTGGAAATCCCCAAATACACATTGTAATTATTTTAAGTTTATACCTTTCGTTTACTTTCGGTACAAATATATATTTTTTTATTTAATTTCATATCCTTATTAATAAATTTTTTAATTTTTAATTTTTTAAACCATAAGGTTTCATAAGCTTTAAAGATTATATTTGTATTTTAAGCGGTGTATGGACGTCCATAAAGATTTACTATGGTGACGTTAAAAATCGATCTGCAAGTAACCAGGCTCCAGTCAAGGAAGCACTAAAATATTTTAAAAAATATTATGGCAATAGGTGATAAACAAAATACGGTAGGACGCAGGATGAATATCTTGAAAATGCTATCAGCCAACGGGCAGGTTTTTGTGCCCGAACTAAGTAATGAATTCGGCGTAAGCGAAGTTACCATACGTAACGACCTGGAGCAACTCGAAAGCAAGCAACTACTGATCCGTGCACGTGGTGGTGCCATGAGAGTTGATCGTGTGGTTAGTTTCGATCAGCACCTTAGCAACAAGCATATAATTAATATGCAGGAGAAAAATCGGATTGGGAAAGCTGCAGCGCAACTAATCAAAGATTCAGACACAATTATCATGGATTCGGGTACTACCACACTGGAAGTGGTAAAAAACCTGCCAATTACACTAAATAATCTTACAGTAATTACCAATGCACTCAATATTGTGAACCATCTGATTACGAATCAGAGCATAACCCTCATCATTCCAGGAGGTGTTTTGCGCAAAAACTCGCTTTCGCTGATAGGACCATTAGCAGAGAATAATTTCAAAAACTTCTTTGTGGACAAAGTTTTTTTGGGGGTAGATGGGTTCGATACCCAGCAGGGAATTTCAACACCCAACATGGAGGAAGCTTACCTTAACCAGATTATGATTAACATTGCACGGGAAGTAATTATTGTGACAGATTCCACAAAATTCCTTCGCAAAAGCTTGGCTTTCATCTGCAAAATCAACCGCATCAATACCGTTGTAACTGATAGTGGCATCACCGACGACGACAAAAAAAGACTGGAAGACGCAGAAATTAAACTTATCGTAGTATGAAAAGTTCCTGATAGTGTCATGTCAATTTGATATTGACGCTTAATATTTATACTCTTACCATAAAAAAAGCGATGGTAAAATACGAAGTGGCTTTAACAAAAGAAGAGCATTACGAGTTCATGTCCATAATTGGTAAAGGCAGCCATAGTTCTCGGCAGTTCCGCCCGTGAGGATTTTGCCAGTGGTCGCTTCGGTTGCTTGCAGATAAGATGGTGGAAATGGAATATATTGAAAGTATTTGGTTCTTCGTCATATTTGGCAGAACATTGGTACTTGAGTGCCCGGTTGAAGCATGATAAGTGTGTAAAACATCAGGCATCGACTCCCTGATTCCAATGGCTATTTCCCGGTAATGGTCGGTATTCTCCCTGGGATCATTATCGCCTCCCTGTATCCAGAATAGATTTGTACACCCGGCAAAATATTTTCCGAGAAAACGTCCATATTCCCTGCACTTTCCCGTTCCGTTTTCCAAAATAACAGGGTTCCAGAAGTCTTACAGCAACCTTTCCAGACTGGAGCCATACCTACCAGTAATCCTTTCTCTCCGGCAAGCCGAATTCCTTTCCGGATATGTTCGAAATAGGCCAGATTCGGTTTAGTAAAATCTTTTTCTTCGAATGGCTTATCCCCATTCACATTTATTCCTGAAGTAAGAGCCATGGTTTGAAGCACATTAAACCCCTGGCTGATACGCAAGTCCATCAACTCATCCATTTCCTTCTCACTCAGGTTTATAAATATTCGCCAGGGTGTTTCGGCCTGATAGAAGAAGGGTTCGCTGTTGCTGTCAACAAGATATCGGCCATTTTCGCTTGCATGAAGCGGAAATACAGGTTTTTGAGGAAAACCATTGATCGACCAAACTGCGATGATTATAATTAAAACAACTCGTTTCATAGTATATGGTAATCAAATATGTGTAATTATGTATTTAGCTTAAGCAAACCATTCACGTTTCCGGCTTGACAAATTATTAAGGATCTCGATTGTAATATTCACATTTTTAATGACCTGAAAATCAAACATTCCAACACAAATAAAGTCAGCACCATTCTCAAAAGCCCATCGGAACCCATCTTCGGGTTCAATGGCTCCGGCTGCAAGTACTTTAAAACCCATTACGGGTACTTTGGTCCTGTTGACAAAATCGACTGTTCGCTCGGGAAAAAGACAGAAGCAGTTGTCATGCCATTTTTCATGATCCATATTTTTCTTTCCGTCAACCTCAAAAGGAACACGGTTTTCTCTTGGATGTGCCGACCAATAGTTATCATGGTGCATTGTTTTCATGTAGTAATCCGGGATTATACCCTGATTTTCACAGTGGATCATTGACTCAATGCTATGTGAAGCCAAGCCAACGGTATAACCCTGCTTACGGATATGGCTCATCATTTGGGCAATTACTTCAATTTTTTTATCTCTTACCAACCAGTCACACCAGTTTCCTTGAATCTGAAGGATATCTGCACCATAATCAATCGCCTGATTAATCTGCTCCAAATAATCACCCTTTCCCATATTTGGAGCTACCTGCGAAATAACTTTGATCTTACTTCCCGTTGCCTTTTTATATTTGGCCATCAACGGATTAGAAGGAAAACCAATATTGATGGTATCAATACCGGCGTTTTCTGCAAGCATCAAGGTTTCATAAACTTTTTTTTCAGTATTGTAAGCGCGGAAAAGTGAGGGAACATAAATCAGATCTCTTGAATGTGCCCATCCGCCAATCAGATTTCCACCAGCAACCAACCTGCTAATCTTGTGAGAGCCAATCTTACCCTTGGGCAATTCACCTTTCAGTTCACTCAGAGCACTGGATTTCACCTGAATTGTTGCGCCAGACATCACATCGATATCATATTTTTTGTTGTTTTGTATGGCTCCCCAACCCATTATCCCTAGTGCAGGTATAGTGGCCAGATTTTTCAATGCTTCACGACGGCTATTTACGATCACTTCATCTGAAGATATTTCTGAAACAGTTGATTGACTTTTCTTATTTCTGAAATTAAACTTCAGGGCACCAATACCATATCCAACATCATTCAAAAAGGCAATAAACAGCAATACAGCAGCTTCAATAAATAGCTTGTCAACAATAAAAAAATGACCTTCGCCTATGCTAAACAGAGAAGAGCCAAATGGCGGATATGCGAAATAGTAGAGAGAAAGCAAAAGAGCACCACTAATGGCCGCATAACGAACAATTAGCCCGATAAACAAAGCAATTCCGATAAGGATCAAACCATAAATATTCATTAAATCAACGGATTTCATCAATAGGGGCGAGGCTGCTAACCAATGATAAAATCCTGACAGAAAACCCGAAGTATTGGCTAAAAACGGATATGCACTCCAGTTTACTACAAAAAATTTAGATATCCCTTCATAAAGGAAATGCCATCCAATAGCCATACGAAGTATGGTTATGAAAAGCTTTTTTAGATCGATCTGTTTACCGTATTTCATAAATTGCTTTTTATTATATTTCGGATAATGACAAAATCCCCTGGCAATGCTGTAATTGCGGCTTTTTGAATAGTTGCGAATGGACGTGAGGCCGTAACTGGATTGCTGTCCGATGAATCAGTTTCGACTACCTAATAATGTGTGTCTTCAGCTTGCCTTTGCTGAACATGCAGAATTATGGTTAGTATAAATACAACAAGTATTACAAACAGGGACAACTTTCGATCAACCCTACATCGTACATTAGTTCTCATCATAATACATCTTCCTAAAATTTATTTTAATGCCAGTTAATACCTGAAAGCTAACCGGCGATCAAAGAACCTGAATTTTAAATTTCCATGCATATTGACAAGTAGGTTTCAGTTGTAAAGCAGATGGAATATTTATTATTGTCCCGTTCTCAGTTTTTTTCCAACTTAGAGGTTTCTTATATCCCAGAAGATAAATCTTACTTCCAATAATTGGCTGAACCGCTGAAATCAAAATCTTATCAGGCATACTTTTCCCATTTTCATCTGGTAAATAAATTGCATTCACGGAATTGCCCTTTTTCGTGAATGCAATTTTGGCCTCTTGATACGGTTTCACAGGTTTGGTTCCATATATAGCTTCACTGTTTATTTTCACCCAGCTCCCGATTTCATTTAAACGCTCATAGGCAACGGGATCAAGATCACCATCTGGTCCCGGACCAACCATGCACACAAATGAAATATTAGAAGCAGATAATGCTTAAAATGTGTAGATTAGCAATCTAGCTCCTTAAAAACATCAAATAAATGAATACAACACCTAATTTTTTGATTCTTCTATGAAATTTAAACATTTCCATAGAAGAATCAGGCATGTTAGGTTAAGGGTAGCGCCAATTCATGATAATAGTAATGTTTGAACGTCGTTATAAGGAAGCCCGAACGCATCTGCAACACCTTGGTATACAATCTTCCCTTTTACTATGTTCAATCCTTTTCTCAAAGCTTCATTTTCAATACAAGCTTTCTTCCACCCCTTGTTAGCTATCTGTAATGCATATGGCAGTGTAGCGTTGGTCAATGCCAGAGTTGATGTGCGAGGCACAGCTCCGGGCATATTCGCTACGCAGTAGTGAATAATATCATTTATCACAAAAGTTGGATGATCGTGTGTTGTTGGTACAGTAGTTTCAAAACAACCACCCTGATCAACGGCCACGTCAACAATTACGGTTCCCGGTCTCATGGTTTTAAGCATATCATGGGTAACCAGTTTAGGAGCAATTGCTCCAGGAATAAGAATTGCACCAATAATTACATCATGATCACGAACCATTTCACGGATGTTGTATTCGCTGCTCATCATAGTCTTTACATTGGCAGGCATAATATCGTCGAGATAACGAAGACGTTTCAGGCTTATATCTATAATTGTTACATCGGCACCCAATCCACAGGCCATTTTGGCTGCTTCGGTTCCTACTATTCCACCTCCAATAATCAGCACCTTTGCAGGTAGTACTCCGGGTACTCCACCCAGTAATACGCCATATCCACCAAAAGTTTTTTCAAGGTATTTGGCACCCTGCTGAACCGACATACGGCCTGCAACTTCAGACATGGGGATAAGCAATGGCAATGAATGATCGGCCATTTCAACTGTTTCGTATGCCAAACAGATCGATTCGTTTTCGATCATAGCCATTGTTAATTGCTCGCATGATGCAAAATGGAAATAAGTATATAAAATCTGGCCTTTTTTAATCAGTTTGTATTCTGATTCAATTGGCTCTTTCACTTTGATGATCATTTCAGCAATGGCATAAACCTCCTCAATGGTTGGAAGAATAGCTCCTCCTGCATAAATGTATTTCTCATCACTAAATCCACTCCCCGAACCGGCAGTAGTCTGCACATAAACTTTATGACCACATTTTAGCAATTCAGCTACACCTGCAGGCGTTAAGGCAACTCGGTTCTCGTTGTTTTTGATTTCTTTTGGTAATCCTATTATCATTGTCTTAGTATTTTACTTAAATATCAAATTTGAATTTTTTTGAACTGGAGATAATCAGGTATATGAGCAAAAGCAATGCAATTGCAGCAAAATTAGTTTAGCTACGCGATTTGAATCTTCTGTTTGCTATTGTGCTTTGGGATATTTGCCCATCTATTTGCTGATATTTAAGCTATTGTGCCAATATATATCCCATACACATTCATGTTGGTCCTCATGTTTTCCTCCTTTCTTAGTTTTACGCGCATCTATGTGCTTGCCTATCTTTTCCTGAACTTTAATAAAATTAGCATTCATAATATGATAAAAATTATTCTGCATTTACGGAAAGTGGAAACTTGCTAAGTAATCAAATTTGCAAGGCATTTACAATTTTTTTTAGTTGGTTTCCGGTTTTTCTGGTTCTGCAATTTGATGTAATTTCGTTTCCATTTTTGTTTCTTCAACTCCCATGAGAAACGCTGAAAAAATAGCGATCAACATTCCGGTTATTATTACAGGATGAGGTATTACAGCATAAATAGTTAATGAAATTAGTACTGTCAGCACCGGGGAAAGGGCTGTTGTCATTGGAGCAATTATTATTGCTTTCCCAAATCTAAATGCATATACCAAACAAAGTGCACCAAACGCATTCAATATCTGAATTATAGCAGCTAAATAAGGTCCCTTAAACCCCCAATTGACAGGCTGTGAAAAGTCGGTCATGATCAGTGCTAAAGGAATAAGAAGTACAGAACTTACCATCATGTAAAAAAAAATGCTTTCTGCCTTCATCGATTCATTTGCAAATCGCATTACAAAGCCCTGGGCCCCCCACGCTAATAATGGAATGGCAGTTAAAACCATCCACAAATAGCCATTAACGCTTTCATCTCCCGGCGGTTGATAAGAAAGAAGCAGAATTGCAATGATAGCAATTCCAATACCAATCCAACCCTTTACCCCGGTCTTTTCTTTTAAAAATACAACAGCTAACAGAATCGTAACAACAGGCGTTAAAGAAAGAAATGGAAAAACGAGATAGGCCGGTGCTATTCGTAATGTAAAAAAAAGAACTAATTGTCCAATTGCACCAAGAAACCCAATTAAACAACCATAGAAAATAGCAGTTTTATTATATTCCAGTTTCCATTTATTAATGATTAAACCAAGAATTGCAGCGGGTATCATAGTTAAAGACCATACTACATATCCTAAGGTTGCGGGGAAGCCATTTTTTTCAGGAATTTCAATTAATGCCCCCCAAACTCCCATAAATATGACATGTATAATTACGAATCTGAACCAGTTTTTTGATTTTTTCATTCAATGATCTCCAAATATTTTATTTATATGATAGTTTAAAAAGTCTTCATAATTTAATTGAGAAAACGAACTTAATATTTTATCTGTTGATTTTCAAAAGCATTTAAATGTTGATTAAACCAATTAATCATACGGTTATATAAATCATACTTATTTTTAGGTCTGAGATCAGGTTGCCATCCATGTCCTTCACCGATATATTGAATTAAGGTTGTTTTAACGCCTCCTTTTTAAATGACACATACAATTTACTAGAAAAAAACAGTAATTATTGTTTTTTTCTAGTAAATTGATCAATAAGTTTTCCCAATTTAATCCTGTTTTGATCCCATCGTTCTGAATCATAACTCCAAACATCCAAGTTCCCAATTGATTTATCCCCGAAAGGCTGTTTGATGATATCATTTACAATTTGATCGACACGATCCGAATTTTGATCCAATTTAGCTAATATTCTCATATATTCATACTCCTGCACTCCATTTCGCATCGTTTTTAACCGAATTGAAGGACAAGGTTCTTTAACATTAGGAAGTACTCCCGGCTTATAAATTAATGAACCGTTGCCATTAAACTTCCTATAAGTAAATTCTGAATCTGATTCGGATTCTTCTTTAAAGAAATCTTTCCAAGACTCAGGATCGTACCATCCACTTTCCCATCCAGCGCCTATTCCCCAGCTAAGCCATGAGTAAGTTCTGTACTTCCAGCAGCTCCAACTAATTGCCCTATCATTAATTAATGGTAAATCAATAAATGTGGAACTCCCTACCCAACTATTTACCTTACTTTCGTAAAGCATCGGTCCGTATAGCCAGTCTTTAATACCCATTGCCTGATATTTTTTAACTTTGTCAATATTATAATTAATAGTATGAGATGCCCAGGCATTGATAGATTTTCCAATAATACTCATCGCTTCCTCACTATAAGCACCATCTACTCTAAACTGAGCCTCCGGATATTTTTTTTTGAATATATCCCCGTAATATACCATTCGATTCCAAGCTTCCGGAAAATAAGATTCATCAAGACCATTCAAATAAACAGTTAAGTCTGTTTTCTGAGGGTTGATCAAAGGCTGAAGGTGATCATGTACCTTTTGTATTACTTTTGTATATATTGCACGATTAACTGAATTACGCTCAACATCCGGCATACCAACATCTGGCCATCCGGCAGTTCCATGCTTTCCATAAACATCAAAGGGTAACGCAAATGTTTCAATTGGTTCCCCATATCCAGGGCCATAATTATAATTGTAAGTTTTTGTAAATGCATCTCCCTTCAAATACTTTTCAAGTCGGTTATCAAATGAATTCCAATTAATATTTATAACACCACTTTTAGAAATATCCAAGTCTGGTTTGTAGGTAGGATCCATCAATGATACACGATTACGTTTGAAAAGTTGATAAACTGCTAATTCTTGTTCTTCATCCATACTACTCAAAAAACCTTCCTGCTGTAGACTTGCTTTAAATACATTTTCATTAGGTAAACTAAAATTCCAAATATTAAGACAAACTGGAATTTTTTGGATAATATCTCCAATAGTAACGGATATCGTACTCAAATAAGTACCTGGTTCCGCGTCCTTATAATCAAATGGGATATATTGATCTACCCATACTATAATTGACCGTTGACCATCGATGCGATTGTTGAAATCTGGAAGGTTAAAAGGATAAACCCACCTTCCTTTAACCTTTGAAGAATCACTTTGTATATATTTCAGGGGAATTAATGCATCCGGATACCAACCCTTTCCTAAGGAGGCCCTAGGATAACCAGTGCTTGGCGTTTTAACCTGAACTGCCCATTCCAAAAATAATTCTGGTGGTATCTTAAAATGGGAATCTTCATTCTTAAAAGTAGTCATATCAACAGAAATTCCATGCAAAGGGGAATCAGTGCTGTTGCTTATGATCAATTGAAATGAGATATATTCTCCCCTAGCTGAATATAAGGAAACCTGGTCGCCGTTATATATCCAGTTTTTTTCCAATAAATTTAGTTTTGGCACACTATCTCTTATACCATGAAACTTTTGTTCGATAATTTCATTGCTGACAGGGTCTACTCGAATGGATGAAGGTATAATGCTTATTTTCCACCCAGCCTTATCAGCTGCTGAAACCTCTATCGTCCCAACTAATACTAATATTAGTAAAATCTTAAGTGCATTCATAATTTTATTAGTTAATTAAACTTGATTTACTTTCACATTCTTTTCTCACCTTTGTCTTCGTTTAAAAGTATTATTAATCGAATTATGGACTCAACTTCTTCCATCACAATATATTTAACAACAATTGATTTTGTAGGGTCATGTTCCGTTTCTTTCAGATTATTTTGTTGAAATATTTGGTTGCCAATTCGCTCGTAATTTCCATGTTCGCGAAAGCTCCGGTACCACATGCATTGGTGGTATAAACAGCACCTACAAGGGCTCCGAACTCGATACATAGTGCAAGGGAATTGTCAGAAATAAATTTATGAGTGAATCCTGCATTAAAACTATAGCCTGCGCTAATGCAATCCACTACATTTTCATTCAGAAACGCAGGTTGGTGAAGTATTTCCATTCCTTCCCAGCCAAAAACGCTATTTGTGCCATTTTCTACCAGGAGCGTGAGTTTCAGAGCATATTTCTTCATTTGTTTTATTCCTTCTTTCAAAGAGCTTGTTGTCCGTAGATCTCGGTTAAAGTGTAAGACGCCTCTTTTTCTTTCATCATATCACTTAAACCTCCCCAAGCATTCATAATATATTTTTAAATTTTGTCTTTCGTTTAGTTTCGATGCAAATATATAAAATTTTATTTAATTTCGTATCCTTATTTATATTATTTTAAAATTTATTTATTAAAATTACAGCTTTCATAACCTTGAAAGATTATAAATCATATTAAGAAAAACGAGAAATACTTTTGGTTATAAATGTATGTTCCAGAACATTTGCCTACGCGGTTGTTCTTAATCATCGAATTAATTATTGAATATTCATGATACCATAAAACTATACTTTAGTACTGTTGTGATCGTGATACCACGATCACAACAGTACTAAAGTAGGGATTTTTGCTGTTTATTTTTCACTTTTCATCATTTCTTTTGTTCCTCTTAACCGGCAAGATATATTATTTATGTTTGTCATACGAGCATTGTTGGTCAATCGGTCTACCAATGCTACGATGAGTAACGGATCACCAAAAATCTCATTTCATAGTTCAAAACCCAGGTTAGAGTTTACAATTGTTGACTTGCGACCTGCCCAAAACGAGAGATGATTAAAGAGCCGTTCAGCTCCTTGCTTGTCAAAAAAGATATAGCCAAATTCATCACAGATTACCAGATCATATTTTTCAAACCGCAGATCTATCTACGCAGCGTTCACTTGGCGTGTGATTCACGAAGTTGTGTTAATAGCCCATGTGTGGTGGTAAAATAGACTCTGTAACCCTACAGACACGCTTTCAAGCCAAGTCCGATTGCGATATGGGTCTTGCCTGTTCCCGGATTTCCTATCAGTATGATGTTTTGTCCCGATGCTACGAAGTTGTGCCGTTCGAGCATGGTGAGTTTTCCTATAGCATCAACTTGGAGCAAATCATGCTTTTAATCATGAAGATATAGTTGGCCGGAAAACCAGCCAGTCTGATCTGTGCTTTCTTTATGTTTTCTAACCGGGTATAATATTCCTGTTCTGTTTGCCGCAAAAGGAATGTCTCCTAATCAGCCTGGTCTTTGGCCGCCACCTGCGCAATTTGTTCAAACTCGTTGCGGAAAACAGTTAGCCGCAGTTCTTTACTGTACCGGTTAATTTGTGCTTTTATTTCATTTTGTAACTTCATTTGTTTTAATTCATTAAATCTGTGATCTGTCTGAGTTTTCCTGAGCCAAATATACCGTTCGGCTATTTAAGGCCACCATTTTAACCACTTCTCTGTGGTGATGGTGATGCTTTGGGTGCAAAGAACAACTAGCCGAGAAACGGTGGCTTTCAGATTTTCTGCTCTAATTTTATTTTGGCAACAATAATGAAGCAAGTCAATAAAGTCGCGGGGAGCATTGGTATTAAATTGCAGATATAGATTTTTCAGATATAAGAGTCACAACTGTCCAATGCCCCAGGATTTTGCATTTAATACTGTAAATATTGCCAGAATAATGTTGTTGGGCAAGCTGCAAACCCGAGAAAACTCATTTTCAATGGCAACATATAAAATCCAGTTTCATAATATTTTGTTGTCTATATTTTTCGGGCTGTTCGCCATTAATCCGAACTCAATCAAAAATCATCGGCATTTCAAAGAACTGTTGTATTTCGGTACAATGGCCACTTAATTGTTAATTTATTTTGAAATAATTAATGATGCAAAGGAAGCGAAATCAAAAACAGACAAATAAAAAGTATAAAAAATAAAAAATAATGAAATGAAATATTTATATTTGTGTCGAATAAAAATTTTAAATTGTAATTAAAGCTGTTGTCGAGTTAATGCTTTATTTTTAGGTGCTGTCATTCTGACCCGAAAATTTGGGTGCTGGAATGCAAAATAACCCTGATACCCGGTTTCAGAATTATATTTTGGTTTTCAAGGTTGGAAGATAAAAATCAGGCTGAAAGTTGTCTCGGTTAGATAATCAGCTATTCATAAAAACAAGGCGGTATTGATACAGTTCCAACCGTGATTGACATTGCATATAAGCTATTCAATAATTACTGTAAGCAAAAAGTGGCTGCTCAGTATATGGCGAAGTGGAAAACCGAACAGGATTCCCTCTGTCGGAGGAAGATATTACAGGGATCGTCGTCTCTCAAAGCACAATGGGTTTTGGGAGAATTTCAGAAGGAGAATGAAAAGAGTGAATTGTTGGAGTACGAAATAGCTGCTCTTCCATCGGAAATCAGGTTTAGGTTGTTTTTGAAAACTTTAACTTTCATTAATTTGAATTACTAGTGATGCGTTAATTCTTTAAATATTTGAATAAATAACTATATATTAAAATATTACAGACGTTCTTTGATTTTTTGATTTGAATTGACTTGTAGTTTTGCGCCTTAAAAAGTGTAAGATTATGAATTCAGGGAAATATGTTTTCGCTCAGCTATTAGAGTTTGTCAGCAAATACGAGTTTGAAAAGTGTGTCGAGCGTTACAAAGGAGATTACCATGTAAGGGATTTGAATTGTTGGAATCAGTTTATTCAACTTTTCTTTGGACAACTCACTTCCAGAAATTCATTAAGAGATATATGTACTTGTTTGAAAGCCCATAAAAACAAGCTTTATCATTTGGGCATAAAGCAAAATGTCAATCAGTCTAGCCTTTCACGTGCAAACGAGCGAAGAGATTGGAGGATTTTTGCTGATTTTGGTGAGTATCTGATAAAACTGGTCAGACCATTATATGCAACCAGTCCAATCCCAAATATTGATATTGACAATGACATATTTGCCCTTGATTCAACAACCATATCTTTAAGCATTAAGCTATTCAGTTGGGCAAAAGGCAAGTATTCCCGTGGAGCTGTAAAAATTCATACATTACTTGATTTAAGAGGAAGCATTCCTGCATTTATCTTTATCACAGATGGCAAATACCATGACAGCAATGTACTGGATATTATGGTTCCCATCCCTGAAGCAATATATCTGATGGATAAAGCGTATGTTGATTTTGCAGCTTTATACAATATTCATAAAACAGGTGCATTTTTTGTTACAAGAGCAAAAGTGACATTAGATTACAGGATTGTTGAGTGCAATTACAACATTGATGAAAACACCGGATTAAGAAGCGATAAGACTATAAACCTAAATGGGTATAAGTCCAAAAAGCTTTATCCGGAAATGCTTCGACTGGTTGAATATTACGATGATGAAAAAGATATGTTACTCGTTTTTCTGAGCAATAACTTCGAAGTATCGGCAATGGAAATTGCTTATCTGTACCGTAATCGTTGGCAAATAGAAGTGTTCTTTAAGTGGATAAAGCAAAATTTGACCATAAAAACACTTTGGGGACACTCTGAAAATGATGTAAGCCTTCATATATGGGTGGCTATCTGCACATACCTTACAGTGGCATATGTCAAGTATTCGCTCAAAAGCACTCTGTCTATTTATGAAATAATGCAAATCTTAGGCATATCGGTATTCGATAAAACACCAGTAAAGGAGCTAATTACTGAATTAGAAGTCAACCAAAATTTCAAAGAACAATATGATTTATTTAATGATCTATTTTAACGCATCAGTAGTAAATTTGAATGTGAAAGAATAGAAATATTAATTAGTGTTCGGTAAAAAAATAGACAAATGAAAAAAATATGTAATAAACATATTCTAAGATTTCGCCACTACGCGGTTGGCTTATTAGCTGAGGCGAAATTTTACAAGGATTTGACGGTTGCACCGCTTTTTTTTCAAGGCAGCGTATTTGATAAATCTCTAGTTTAATTACTTAATAATAAATAATAGCAACGTATTTGCAATATATTTTTACCAATTTATTTTGCCAGTCAATTTGATTAACATTCAGAATACCACGTTATAAACTATTTTAGCTTAATCTTAATTTTAAACGTTATGAGAAACATATATTTACACTTATTCTGCTTTTGTTTTTTCATCCTGTCACAAAATAGCTTCGCACAAAAAATCATAGCCTCTTTTGAAGATGAGGGTGATTTGAAAAACCTAAGTTTTACATCCGGTGTTGAAATTTCACGTTCTACTGATTTTCCGGCACTGAAGATATATTCATGTAAAACTGTTTTTCCTGAAAATGGAGGTGAAATTTCGCTCGTTAACCTGAATATAACAAACTGGAACAGAGAGGAATCGTTTCTGGCCTTCGTTTGGACCAATGAAGCAGGTGAAATTTCGCTCATGCTCAAAGACTCATTAAATCATTCATTCAGCAAGCAATTTTCGCTTAAAAAGGGAGCTAACCACATTCAGCTTTCGCTTGCCAATCTGGGAAAAATAGATAAAACAAAAGTAAATTCTATCGCAATCAGTACCGGTCAGAAGTCGGTTTTTTACCTCGATTATTTTGCGTTGGACCAGTATCAGCCCGTTCTGGATAAACTTGGGCGCTGGGATGTTGAATACTCCACACAGATTGAAACTCCCCATTACGCCTGGGGTTCTGATTTTGTGAACGGACCACTTAAGTCCTATTCCATTTCTCCGGTTTTTGATGGTCGAGGAATTATTGAATTGACCGAGCGGCTTAATCTGGATTTTAAGGTTGCAACAATCGGAAGAACTTCTGGTGCCGACCGTTGGGGATTTGGAGATTTTTATGATCGTCGTGGCCCGGGTTCTGATTTGGATAGTGGTGATAATCCATATCGCATTGCCCAAGACTATATTACTGAAGATCTTCTTTTTAGTCCCGGTTTCGATGTCATCATCTGGCCCGGACTGCATGTTTGGGAAAGCTATCCGGAGCAAGTCAGGAATGCAATCCTTGAAAGGGTAAAGAACGGAACCGGACTGGTTTTGCTTTATCCAATCAGCGATAAAGACGACAGTCAACTTTGGACTGCATCACCTTTAAAAAGCGTTGTCGCATCAAAAGCACAAAGACTTGTACCCGATTCTGAAACCTGGACGATTCCTGCTCTTGACCTGTCGGCATGGTCGCCGACAAAGACACACTACATTACCAAAGGTGTTTGTTTTGATGCACTTCCATATTCATTTATGGGTGTCTTCAGCTACCAGAACAACAATGCCGAAGTGCTGATTAAAACAGCAAAAGGGAATCCGGTTCTCGCAGTAAGTAACTATGGAAAAGGTAGAATTGTTGCACTGGCTTATCCTGAACGTGGATTCCTTCCCAGAGTTGAAAGTCCATGGGAATCCGGGGTGAAATATCCATATTGGGAATATATCTGGTCGCTGATGGCACGCTCGGTTATATGGGCATCACACAAAGAACCCGATGTTTCCATTCAGAAAGTCAGTAAAACTACAAACGGGATTCATGTTGTACTTCAAAACAACCTGAAAGAATCTTCTCTGGTTATTCAGGTTACTGATGATTTTGGCTTGGTCGAAGAAGAGTCTACTGTAATATTAAAGCCGGAACAGACCAGTGCAAATATCCTGTTCAGGAACAAGCTCCATGGTGGCGGTCACATTGTGAATGTTACACTTAAAAATGGGAAAGGCGTTTATGACTGGTATTCACTGATATTTCGGACAACCAAAATTGCCAGAATTGTTTCGATAACCTGTGATAAAACTGAAATTCCGGTTGGTGAAAAAGTGTTTGACACCGTTAAATTATCATCTGAGAAATTAGTGAAGGGAGTCCTCACTGCCAAACTGTTTGACAACTTCGAGCGACTTGTTGACGAACAAAAAATCGACGTTTCATTTCAAGGTGAAAAAGAAGTGGCCATTATTCTAAATTCGGAACACATACTTACCCATCTGGCAAAATCGGATTATACGCTTGAAGTTAATGGTTATGATGCTGATCATCAGGTGAAAGAACATTTCATCCTGCAACCCAGAATCTGGAACGATTACGATGTTACGATGTATCATTTTGGACCCAATCCGCTTCCCGGGGTATGGCCTGCAACCGATCGGCAATTGCAGGAATTAAATGTAACTACTCTTGCGGCTTATACGCTGGAGAACAGTAAGCAAGCCAACTATAAAGTGCAGGCGCAAACCCGTATCAAAGGAGTTGAATCGCCCGATAATGGCCCGGATATGGATTATTACCTCGAAATGAAGAAAAAATATCTGGAAACCCACGATAAGCGATTACTGATCAGGAAATACGGTCTTAAAGATCCGGTTTATCTGAATTCAGTTCGGGAAGAACTTAAAACCAAGGTTGGAAATTGGAAAAAGTTTTCACCTTCGGCCTATTATATTTTTGAGGAACCTTCTGTTACTTCTTATGATGATCCGTTGGATCTGTGTTTTGGCGAAAAAACTTTAGATGCGATGCGCGATTGGTTAAAAACTCAGTATGCTTCACTGGATGCGTTGAACCAGCAATGGGGTACCAGCTTTAAATCCTGGAATGAAGTTGTTCCGGATGATTCGCGCGAAGCCAGACAAAGAGGAAATTACTCTTCATGGGCCGATCACCGGTCGTACATGGAAACATGCTGGGCCGACCTGTTCAAATTTGTACAGGAAACAGTGAATGAAATTGATCCGGGTGGATTGGTTCAATTGTCGGGTACACAGGCAGCAAGCTCACATAATGGATACGATTACAGTTTACTCGATCAGTTTGTCGGTCAGATGAATCCTTATGACATTGATAATCAACTCGAATATCACCACACATTCAATCCAAATCTGAAAGTTTCGGGTGGGGCAGGTTATGGAGCTTTGGGCAAAGGTGTTTTATATGATTTTTATAATCATTTGTTTTTGAAAGAAACCGCTGGTTCGTATGTATTTTGGCAGGTTTCATGTTTAAATCCTGATCTGCGAATTTGTCAGGCAGGGAAAGATATGAAGGAAGGTTTTGATGAAATGCTGAAACGAGGTATTGGGCGGCTAATTGGTTCGTATGAATCTGAAAATGAATTAAAAATAGCAATTCATTATTCCTATCCAAGTATCCATGCAGCCTGGATTGCAGATGGAGAGATTAGTATGAAAAGGTATGATAATGACGGTAAAACTTTACGGCAATTTAACCGGAACCGCGATGGTTGGGTGAAAGTGTTGCACGATATGGGGATCGGTTTTAATTTCATTTCATACACCAATATTGAAAAGGGTGGATTATTGGCCAACGGCTACAAGGTTCTTATTTTGCCGATGAGCATGGCCCTAAGCGATCAGGAAGTCAGGAATATTCAGGAATTTGTTAGTCAGGGTGGAATTCTTATTGCTGATGCTTTGCCTGGAATTATGGACAATCATACTAAATTCAGGCAGCCGAGAGCTCTGGCTGAAGTGTTTGGGATTCAGGCAAAAAGCTTTACTGTTCAGGAAATAATTACACCTAAATGTGAAACTGATTTAACTGTTCGATCAGCAAAAATTTTACTGAATGAGAATAACAGGCCTCAACTGATTTGTAATAGTTTTGGCAAAGGCAAAGCCTATCTCCTTAACTATTTTATGGACGGATATCCTGAAGAAAAGCTAAAGCATACCAATGAAACATCACTTATTAAAATCAGAAATCTGTTTGATTTAGAACATCTTAAATCAGGAATAAATATCACTTCACCTTCAGGAGAACTTGAAAATGGTATAGAAAAATATACTTTTTCATCTATCGGAGGAGCCGCGCGTTTACTTGGTTTGCTTCCTGGCAAAGAGGGAGAGGATAGGGCGGTTGTACTCCACTTTAACGAATCAGTATATCTGTACGATATTCGGAACAAGAAGTACCTTGGCGATGCGGACGAATTTAAAATCGACATTAAAAACTCGGTACCTGAACTTTATGGCTTATTACCGGGCAAAATAGAAGATGTTAAAATCAGCACCGAACCGCAAATAAAAACCGGGGAAACAGTATCAATTAATTTGGGCTTGAGTGGCGATGAAATTGCGGGCTTTAATTCGGTTGCTACTATTGAGGTTTTTAATCCGAAGGGCGAAAAAATTAACTGTTACAGTAAGAATTGCGATATCAAAAATGGTTCAGGCAGTTACAAATTTAACCTTGCACTGAACGATCCGAAAGGAACGTGGAAAATACGCGTTACCGAAGTTATCAGCAACATACAGAATGAGATATCCATTTTGGTCAACTAATTAAAAAGCAGCATAAATGAAGAAGCTAAAGAATTTTTTGCTCGTTACCTTTGTCTTTTCAGTAATGAGCTTCCATTTGGCAGGTCAGCAAATCATTCGGGTAATTCCAAAGGAAATTAATGATGTGCTTACCAATCCGGGGATTGGGTTCACGACTTTTCAGCGGTTTAACGGTGACAGCCTTAATAATGGCATAACCTGGACCGAAGGCTTGCCAATTAAGTACCAGAAGTTTAATGGTAATCTGGAAAACAAAGATTACCCGATGACTTCAATCGCTTATTTCAGGGTTTACTGGAAATATCTGGAACCTGAAATCGGGCAATTTAACTGGGCCATGATTGACAGTGCGTTGATAACTGCACACAATCGGCACCAGACTCTTATGCTTCGCATTGCACCATATGGATCGGGATCTATTATCTATGATAATAATGACGCTCCAACATGGTATCGTGCCATGGTAGGAGATAAAAATGAATGGATACCGGCAAATCAAGGTTTTAGTTTTGAGAAAGGCAAAGGTTGGCGAGTTGATCCTGAAGATCCAAGATATGCGCAATACTTTGGAAGAATGATAACTGAACTCGGTAAACGATATGATGGCCATCCTGAACTTGAATCAATTGATCTTTCTATTGTTGGACATTGGGGAGAAGGCAAAGGGTCTCGCATACTTTCAGAAGAGACAAGGGAAGTTTTAGTGAATGCTTATACCGATAATTTCAAAAAAACGCCATTAATAATGCTTCTGACTGATGAGAAAACAAATAAATACTGTCTTTCCCAGGCAAATGTAGGCTGGAGGGTTGACTGTATTGGAGATCTGGGATTCTGGGCTAAAGACAAAGACAATCCTGACTGGGCACATATGTACGATTGGTACCCTCAGGGGATTATCAATTTCGGTATGCAAGATGCTTGGGAAAAGGCACCTGTAAGTTTTGAAATTTGTGGTACTTTTAAAAGCTGGAAAGGAGAAAGAGCTAGTTGCAATTGTCAGGGATACGACATTGATGATGTTAATTACATCATCAATGAAACATTAAAATGGCATATATCCTCTTTCAATGCGAAATCGTCTGCAGTACCGAAAGAATGGCAGCCCCTCATTGACCAATGGCTTAATAAGATGGGATATCGTTTTGTGTTACGGAATTTTTCTTATCCTTCATCAGTAGCTCGAAATGAAAAACTTGCATTTAAATCGTGGTGGGAAAACAAAGGTGTTGCACCGATATACAAAAAGAACTTTCTGCTTGCAATCAGGCTTCAGAGTAAAAATAAATCTGAAGTTTTACTTACCGATGCCAATATCGTTTCATGGCTTCCGGGCGATAATATTTATGATGACGCGGTAATTATTCCTCCCGATTTGCCAACGGGTATCTATCAATTGCAAATCGGAATTGTTGATCGACAAACCCATCAACCAAAGGTAAGCCTGGCCATCGAAGAACGTGATACAGAAGGTTGGTATTCCATAGGTAAAGTAGAAATTAAATAAAAAATGACTGGTGAATCGAAAAGAAAATTAATACAAAACCGATCAATAGAATGTTGTTTTTCCAAAGTAAAACAAAATGTTGGTCAGTAAAATTCAGAAAAAACAATGACAATAAATAGAGTTAAGGGATCAGAAGCTATTTTATTATCACTTCTGGAAGAAGGTGTTGATACAATTTTCGGATATCCGGGTGGCGGAATTATGCCAATTTATGATGCTTTGTATGACTTTGATCAACTGATCACTCATTATCTGGTGCGACATGAGCAGGGTGCCATTCATGCAGCCGAAGGCTATGCTCGGGTAACGGGTAAGACAGGGATTTGTTTTGCAACTTCTGGCCCCGGGGCCACTAACCTAATAACTGGTTTAGCGAATGCACAAATGGATTCTATTCCTTTGGTTTGTATCTGCGGACAAGTCTCATCTCAACTATTGGGAACTGATGCTTTTCAGGAGTCGGATGTGATTGGTATTACTATGCCAGTTACAAAATGGAACTTTCAGGTTACCTGTGCTGAAGAAATCCCCGAAGCTATCGCCAAAGCTTTCCAAATTGCTAATACTGGACGCCCGGGGCCAGTATTGCTCGACATTACCAAAGATGCACAGTTCTCACAATTTGATTTTAAATATCAAAAATGTGTAGAAGTAAGATGTTATTTTCCCAAAAATAAGGTCGATTTGTTCCAGGTAAAAGCTGCAGCTGATCTTATCAACGAATCTAAAAAACCATTAGTATTATTTGGCCACGGTGTTATCTTATCTAATGCTGAAAAAGAGTTGAAAGAATTTATTGAAAAAACCGGCATTCCTGCTGCATCGACATTACTTGGGCTTTCCGCACTTCCTTCAGATCATCCGCTGAATGTGGGGATGCTTGGAATACACGGAAATTTTGGTGCGAATATTAAGACCAACGAAGCAGACGTAATAGTTGCTGTGGGAATGCGTTTTGACGATCATGTGACTGGAAAGGTTGCTGCATATGCCCGTCAGGCTAAAATCATTCACATGGAAATTGATCCGGCTGAAATCAACAAAATTATCAAAGCTGATGTGCCCGTTTTGGGTAATGCCAAAGAATCGCTTAGAATGCTGATTAAGAATATCAAACCAAATTCACACGAGAAATGGAGACAGGAGTTTCTCGATTGCGATAAGATTGAAATAGAGGAAATAATAGACAGCGATTTGTATTTTAAGCAACCTAATTTAAACATGGCCGAAGTAATTCGTATCGCTTCAGAAAAAACGAATAATGATGCGGTTCTTGTAACTGATTTTGGTCAAAAGCAGATGATTACTTCACGATATTTTACATTCAATCAGACCAGAAGTAATGTAACATCAGGAGGATTTGGAACCATGGGATTCGCACTTCCAGCTGCCATAGGTGCCAAAATCGGACGTCCTGACAGGGTAGTATTAGCGGTCTCTGATGATCACGGGTTCCAGATGAATATTCAGGAGTTGGGAACTATTGCCCAATATTCCATTGATATTAAGATCATTGTGTTGAATAATAATTTTCTGGGAAGGATTCGACATTCGCAGCAATTGTTCTTTGAAAAACGGTATTCTTTTACAGAGATGAAAAATCCTGATTTTGTAGGTATAGCTAATGCCTACGGATTAGCTTCTAAAAAGGTCATTTCATATGATCAGTTAGAAGGAGCAATTCAGGAAATGCTTGAACATAAAGGAGCTTATATTCTTGAGGTTGTGATTGAAAAGGAAAACATTGTCTTTCCGATGGTGCAATCTGGTGATTTCGTTTCTGATGTTTTGCTGGAAGCTTGAATAATATCATAATTCAAAGTCGTTTTAAGGAATCTTCTGAAAGGCTAAGTTTCATCAACATATTAAACAAAAATATCTTTAAAAATTTGTAATTTACTCAAGGATGTCTATCTTGTAGAGGTATATAGGTATAATTCAAGTATCAGCTCAAAAACAGATTATTGTGAAACATTAGCAGAAAATATCGCATATTAAATTGAAAATTTATTAGCCATTCAAAAGATGGCAAGGTTTGGGCGTTTACCAGTAACCGAAAGTTGCTGATTAAAAAGACCTTCCTGTTGGTGTTCAAGTTCAAAAGTTCCATACAACGCGAGTTGTACTGCTTTACAATAAAGTAATCAGTAACGATTCAACATCAGGAAATTAACTAAATGAGAATTCACCCAAGCAAAAGTAAAATTAAACCAATATTCCTATAAACAGCTGAACAAACTAGCCGTCAACTCGTTTTATGATAGTTCAGAATATTTCTTACTGCGCAAGATTCGGTCACTTGCCGTTGATGGAACACACCGTGTTTTACCCTATCATGCTACGGTTGTTCAAGAGTTTGGAAAACATCAATTTGGCCCAAAAGCCGAAAGTCCTTTCTCCCTTGTTATGGGGTCGTTGTTGAACTAAATCCGCCAATGAGCGTATAACTTTTTTACAATAAATATTAAACATAAAATTGATTGGCTGATCTTTACAGGATTGCTAATTTTGAAAAAGTATCCAAAATGAGAAAGGAATCAGGATTAACCATCATAACATAAACCAAATAAACCGTTCCTGGTTTGCGGCTGCCTGGAAATTGATTCATCAGCAGGTTATCGCTCATTGTTAATATTCTAGTACGTTTAGGAACTACATTCAATGCATTACCTCTATCTTGTATTCATTTCGGCAAACTTCCAGAACAAGTTATTGATGAATGAAGAGATCAGCGAGTATCTAACTTCACTTGGCCTAGTTCCCTAGTCTCCATCACGTATAAGTTTTAAATGTACTGTTAGTGGTTTGAGGTAACAATTACGGCTTTTGGCACTAAAAAAAAGGTCTATTGTCAAGCCCTAGCGCAGGGGTAATACCTGTTTACCCATTATCCTACCCGCTGGGACGTCTAGGAATTGTTCATGTCGCTAACGCTGCTGAACCGCCGGATTATATTTGCGTTGATCTATTCGGTCGGATTTCGCAGTCATTAAGTGACCTTCCTGAAACCGGCGGACATCGACTTTGGGCACCATACCCATCCTCATCAGCTAGAGCAAATTCAAGAAAGAATGGAGCGTTTCTAGATCCATTTTGTATAGTCAAAGGCTTGAAGAAATATATCCAGACCGATCATTAGTACGTCTAGTTATTCAAACGATCGATTCAGATGAAAAGTACATAGTTCGTTTCTTGTCGTGGGTAATGCGTGAATCGTTGAAATAAACCGCAATCCGAAAAGAGGTTAACCTTTCTTCGCTGCGCCAAGACACCACCTCCCATTTGCTCGAAGATGGCCTGAATTTCGTTACCATGAAGGAACTGGTTGAGCATGTACACATTAATTTACCAAGACGATTTACCTGGATGTGTCACAATACCATTTGATCAAACCTCATAGCTTGCTTGATACTTTGCAACTTGATAAAGAATGAGCCGATCTCAATTTGAACTTGCCGATATAATTTAATGGTTTGGATGGTAGTTTTATGTTGAACGTAAACCCAATAAGTTTCAACAATGGGTATTGAGCGCCCCGAGCGTTTGACGAACTTCGGAATTGGGCAATTAATAAAGAGGTATTTGATTGATGCGCAAAACAGCGGATCTGCGATAGCACATGATACAATTGGCATTGCCCGAAATGTCAGGGTTCAAAGCATGTATTTTGTGTGGTGAATTTGCTTAAACCCACTCTTGAATTGAATCATTAACATATTGCATCTAGTGTTCCGCACGGACTGAGCATCATTTGTCTGCTCGACAGTTAATGGTTTTACATCTTATTGTTTTCCGCGGTAAGGGAAATCTAGCGTCAGTTAGGGTACACCCGTTTTGGAGTTAAAAAGGGTACTGTTTGCGTTTTGATGTTTAGTACAAAATCTGAAGTTGCACCCCTATATCTAATACATTGTTCTTGCTGTGGGTGAAACAATTGCCGAGAAAATGAAATCTATCGGGAAGAATGGAATGTATCTGTAACCGATCAAACAACTCTGTCTGTTATTTCGTTCAAAACTGCTGGAAGGCATCAAACAGCGCTTGAGCACACATCCGCCATCGAACAATACAAGGCTTTACTGAACTAAGTGTTTTCTGGCTCTGGAGAAGTAATCCGTGAAATATAAAACCAAAGAAACCTTACTCGATGAATTACAAACGATTATAATCAATCACTAACAAAACGACCATGAATAATAAATTGAGATCAATTTGATCCTTGTGGCTTTTCGTATGGTATGTCTGTTTTTAAGAAATGATCAAAATTGAAAGTTACTAAAATGATTGTGGATATCAGAACTTATAGTTCAAGTGTTAAAATATATTATAAAAGAAAACGAAACTAAAATGCATAAAAAAAAAGAATAAATAAAATATAAAAATGAAAAATAATATACATATCTTTGCAAGAAAAGTAAACGAAAGATAATTGGTGAAGTTTTATAATTATTGTTATGAGTAAATTTAAAGAATCAACGCAGTACATAGATATTAAAAACATGACATATACAGAGAGAGAGATTTGGTCCCAGCCTTCCATATGGGAGAGAGTATACGAACAGGTACGGTCTGAGAAACAGTCAATTATTACGTTTGTTAAGAAAGCTGTTTCAACCAATAACTTAAATATAGTACTTACCGGAGCTGGTTCAAGTGCATTTATTGGTTTGTCGCTTATTGGGGCTTATAAACGAAATTTAAAAACGCCTACAATTGCTGTATCCACTACAGATATAGTAACCCATCCATTGCAATATTTCAGTGCCGATGTTCCTGTTTTGTTAATTTCATTTGCCCGGTCTGGTAATAGTCCTGAAAGTGTTGCAACAACCAGAATTGTTGATCAGATTTGCAAGAAAGTATACCACCTAATTATTACGTGTGATGCCTCGGGAGACTTGGCAGGATATGTTACTGATTCCCCGAAATATGTTTTTACATTGCCGGCGGAAGCAAATGACAAAAGTTTAGCTATGACAAGTAGTTATTCAGGAATGCTTTTAACCGGTTTACTGATCTCGAAAATATATGAAATTGATACAATTGAAAATCAGGTAAAAATACTTGCTCAATATGGTCAGGAATTACTTGATCAGTCAGAAGTGTTTAAGCAAATTGCTGAAATGAACTTTGAACGATCAGTATTTCTGGGATCTGGACCTTTGTTTGGAACAGCAACTGAGTCACATCTTAAATTACAGGAACTTACAGACGGTGAAATCATCTGTAAAAACGATTCCTTTCTTGGGTTCAGGCATGGGCCAAAGGCTGTAATAAACTCAAAGACATTAGTTTTTCTTCTTTTTTCTAATCAGGATAGTGTAAAACTTTACGAGACGGATCTCATTATTTCGCTTAGTAAAGGAAAACCCCCCCTTTATACAGTTGGCTTTATTGAGAGCGGTACAATAAAAGCACAGCTTGATAAAGTTTTTGTATTATCTCCGACGGGTAGTCAGCTTGAAGAAGAGTTTTTAGCTATTTGTTTTATCCTTCCTGCACAAATGATTGGTTTTTATAAATCTGTTCAATTGGGGATGAACCCCGATAACCCATCGTTGAGCGGCGCTATTAGTAGGGTAGTGGAAGGTGTTAAAATTTATCCATATAAATGCCAGATATCATGAATCAAAAAATTAGAAATATTGCAATTTCACAGAATATTCCTCTTATGGATTATATCTTGAGAAGAATAGGTGAGTTAGCGAAAAAAGACGGTATTAACAGAACTATCTTTGCTGCATGCCCTAATTCAATTTCAGTAATTAAAGCTGCATTAAGGTCTGCTAAACGCTGGAACAGCCCTGTGAAATTTGCGACAACGCTCAATCAGGTAGATATAGATAGAGGCTATACTAACCTTGATCAGAAAGAATTTTTTAATACCATAAGACTTGAAGCAGATCGGATGAATGTAATGGTACCTATAATTGTTGCTGTTGATCATGGTGGACCATGGCTCAAAGATCTTCATACCTTGGAAAAATGGAGCTTCGATGAATCTTTTTCAGCAATAAAAAGATCGTTTGAAGCTTCTGTTGAAGCCGGGTTCGATCTGATTCATGTAGATCCTACTGTAGACATAACTCTTTTGCCGGGACAAAATATTAAAATTGAAACTGTTGTTGAACGTACTTTGGACCTTATTGCACATACTGAAAACTTTCTTAGGTCAGGTGGCTATAAACGCATTGCTTATGAGGTTGGAACAGAGGAGGTTCACGGCGGACTTGCCGATATAGAAACGTTTCGCAAGTTTCTGACCCTTTTGAAAAGAGGGTTGTCCGAACGGGGGTTGAACGATGTGTGGCCCTGTTTCGTTGTGGGAAAAGTGGGAACTGATTTACACACAACAACATTTGATCCGATTACTGCGGAAAAACTTACAAAAGTTACACGCGAATTTGGAAGTGTAATTAAAGGTCATTATTCAGATGGTGTTACAAATCCAGAAGCTTATCCGCTTTCAGGTATGGGAGCAGCTAATGTAGGGCCTGAATTTACCATAACAGAATACAATGGTTTGATGGAACTTGAAAAACTCGAGAAACAATATTTTTCTGCTGGCAAAATTGCACGTTGCTCTGATATTGGTTTGATTATGCATAATTCTGTTGTGGCCTCTGGCCGTTGGAGAAAATGGCTTCAGTCTGGTGAGGATACTGAAAATTTCGAGAATATACCGGAAGCAAGACAGGAATGGCTGATCAGTACAGGTTGCAGATATATTTGGCAGAATGATGAAGTTCTTGCAGCAAGAGCACAATTGTATAATAATCTTGATGGCTTGGGCATACTTGCTGAAGAAATTGTACTTTCAAATATTGAATGTGCTATGGATAAATATTTTTCGGCGTTTAACCTTAAAAATCTGAATGATTTATTATAAAAAAAGGATTAGTATGGAAACAAAAGTTAATCATGATGTTGTTGTAATAGGGGAACTAAATGTCGATATTATTCTGAATCGTATTTTGCAGTTCCCAGAAATCGGTAAAGAAATACTGGCTGAAAGCATGAACTTAACACTGGGAAGTTCGTCTGCTATTTTTGCCAGTAATTTGAGTATGCTGGGTTCTTCAGTTGCCTTCATTGGTAAGATAGGTAATGACAGTTTTGCATCAGTTGTTCTTGATAGCTTAAATTCAAAAGGAGTTGAAACTTCTCATATCGTACAATCAAATACTGTGAATACAGGGGCTACAATTGTGCTTAACTACGACCAAGACCGGGCAAACATAACCTATCCTGGAGCGATGGAAGATCTTAAAATCAGTGATATTGATTTTGATTTCCTTTCTTCAGCAAGACATGTTCATTTTTCTTCCGTTTTTTTACAACCAGGCATAAGGAATAGCCTCCATACTTTGTTTAGCAAAGCTAAATCTCTTGGCCTGACAACCTCTTTAGACCCGCAATGGGACCCGTCCGAAAAATGGGAAATAAACCTTTATGAATTGCTTCCAAGTCTGGATTTGTTTATGCCAAACAAAACTGAATTTTATAAGATTACTGGAGCAAAGTCAATAGAAGAAGGTATTGAAAAAATCAGAAAAATAGCTCCGAATATTACACTTGTGATAAAAGATGGATCTAATGGTGCCTTTGGATGGAAGGCCGGACAATTAATTCATCAGCCAGCTTTTCTTAACTCCGAGATTGTCGATTGTATTGGAGCTGGCGATAGCTTTAATTCCGGATTTATTTTTAGTTTTTTGAAGGGTTCAACACTTCAAGAATGCTTATACTTTGGGAATTTTACAGGAGCTTTAAATACTACTTCTGATGGTGGAACCGGAGCTTTCAAATCAAAATCCCTGATTCAGAAAGTAGCTAAAGAAAAGTTTAATATCTTAATTGACATATGATCATGATTCTACAGGACAAATTGATGGAATACAGAAAAAATAAAAAAGCAATTTTAGCTACTAATTTTTATAATCTGGAAACGCTTACTGGTATTTTGCATGCGGTAAAGGAAGTTCGGGCACCGGTTATTTTACAGCTTTCTCAAAGTTCAATTGAGTATATGGGACTTTTAATGGCCGTTGAGATGGCCAGACGCAAAATTAAGGAGTATGAAGTGGAAGGATGGCTTCATTTAGACCATGGAAACAATCTTAGTTTGATTAAACGTTGTCTTGATGCAGGATTTGATTCTGTGATGATTGATGCCAGCGAAAAAAGTTTCAGTGAAAATGTAGAGATAACTTCAGAAGTTGTTGGCCTGGCCCAAAAATATGGGGCACACGTTGAAGCAGAATTGGGATATGTAGCAAAACTAGGACAGGATCAGGCTGACAATGGATTTACCCAGCCGGAAGCTGCAAAAAAATTTGTGGAAATGACTGGGGTGCATTCGCTTGCTGTTGCCATAGGCTCTGTTCATGGTTTTTATGTAAAATCTCCAAACCTGAGAATTGATTTGTTAGAAAGAATTTATCAGGCAACAACTTGCTCTCTTGTTCTACATGGTGGATCAGGAATCCCTGCAAACATGCTTCAGAATGCCGTGTTACACGGAATTAGTAAGATTAATTTGGCCACAGAGATTAAAGATACATTTATGAGAACGTTAAGATTGCAGTTGGGCCAGTCTTCCGAAATTGATTTGAGAAAAGTATTTCCAGTCGCTATTGACGCTGTGTCTAAGTTGATAAAGGATAAACTCTTATTGTTAGGATGAAACTTGATGCTTAATCGTATGAATGAGAGTAGGCTCAAATATTTCTCTTTCAGATCTTTTTTAATGATATTAATCAAGATGCACAATAAACAGGCAACGGAAATCTTTTTATGAAATTGAATAAATATAAATACATGGATGACATGTTTCTAAACAGGTTTTCTGCGGGGTTGATTACAGTAATTATATTATGATTCTAATTAGTAACTTTCATGACAAATTCTAATAATTTTGATAGTACAAGTCACTATTCAGTTGAAGACTTTAATAAAGTAGAGAAAATTGATTCGCATATTCATGTTAATACTTATAAGAAAACATTGCTTGAACAAGCGGTTGAGGATAATATGATCTTTATCAGTATTAATGTTGACGCATTCCCTGACTATTCGATTGAAACGCAACAGGATTACGCACTTAAATTACATGAGTATTTCCCAGAAAGATTTTATCATTTAACAACATTTCGTGTAAAGGGGTTCGAATCACCGAATTGGGAGACTTCTGTTTTGAAATATCTCAGGAATTCATTTTCTAACGGAGCTGTCGGTGTGAAAATCTGGAAAAATATTGGAATGGGTGAAAAAGCAAAAGGCGGGAAGAATATTTTTGTTGACGATCCTGTTTTTGATCCTGTTTTTTCTTATCTGGAAGAGAATAAAATTCCACTAACCGGGCATATAGGAGAGCCTAAAAGTTGTTGGTTGCCTCTCGACCAGATGTTGATTTTAGGGGATTTTGATTATTTCAGTAAAAATCCTGAATATCACATGTTTTTACATCCGGAAGAACCAAAGTATGAAATGCATATTGATGCACGGGACAGAATGTTGGAAAAGCATCCTGGCTTGGTATATGTTGGTGCGCATTTGGGTAGTCTCGAATGGAGTATTGATGAGCTGGCGAAAAGATTTGATGCATTTCCTCTTATGTCTGTTGATATGGCCGAAAGAATTTGTTATCTACAGTATCAATCAGTAAATAATTGGGAAAAAGTACGTGATTTTGTTATAAAGTATCAGGACCGACTGTTGTATGGAACTGATATTATTACTGATGGTACCCAGAATCAGGAAAAGGAAAGAAAAAATGCTCATGATATATGGTTGAAGGATTGGATATATTTTAATTCAGACAAGTTAATGACCAGTCCAAACATAAAACCTGAATTTAAAGGCCTGCACCTTCCTAAATCAGTTGTTGATAAAATTTATTCAAAAAATGCAAGGAGAATATATTTTCGACAATGGTAATGCTTATATTATTTTATATTTAAAATATATCTGTTATTTTAAATTCTTTAGATAAGTGAATTTTTATGGGGAATTTATGTAGGTGAATCTATTCTCCTGATTTGGTTCTTTTGGGGTGAATACTTACTAATTGATTTTTGTATAAAACTATGCTGCAGTATATTTTTTTATTTTATAGTACAGTCAGGTTTCTGGTTTATAATGAAATTTTATTTAAAAATGTCAAAAATATTAAAAGGCGCAGTAGTTGTCGACACCGAAGTGTGCAAAGGATGCAACCTTTGTGTGGTTGCCTGTCCGACACAAACTTTGGCGCTTAACCGCAATGTAAACAGCAAGGGATACCACTATTCTTA
>Ga0209585_10000061_pt1 | contig 38035 bp, 28 predicted proteins | sample NGEPerone_FD_185491 | JGI IMG/M metagenome (GOLD analysis project Ga0209585, IMG submission 185491) | Arctic peat soil microbial communities from the Barrow Environmental Observatory site, Barrow, Alaska, USA - NGEE Permafrost154B-one... | ecosystem: Environmental > Terrestrial > Soil >... | reverse complement strand
AATCCACCAGAGTATTTATCGCCATATTCAGTAAGCTGACCCAGAGTAAACCAAATTCCCTTGTACCCATTGGCTTTGTTTTGTTGAGAGTTAGCCATACCAGTCCAAATGAGATTTACTAAAATGATAATAATGGCTTTCTTCATAACAGTCTAAATTCCAATCTATAAATAAGATATCTCATCAAAAAAGTAAAAGTATTAGTATATGGTGACCTCTCCGTCAGTTACTGCGGGCACCTCAAAAACAAGCTGTTTGCCGGAGCGGATGGTCTTAAGTTCGCTGATTTTATTTCCGATCTTCAAAGACACCTTCTTCACTTCAGAGGAAGGAATTCCAACTTCAATGGCTTGATTACAAGTAATTGTCAATGATTTATTATTGATCGTCATGCTGGCTGCGCCTTTCGGAGTCTTCGATTTCAGGGAATACCCGGAATAAGCGTTCTGGTTTCCATCCCCAAGATATAACGAGCATAGCTGTTTATTTTTAAAACCGGCAACGCCAAAAAAACCGCTAAAATTCCAGCGATCTCCATTGTATTTTGATGCATCATCAACAGATTGAAATATTACCTGATTCGATAAATCGTGATTAGACACTGTCAGCGCAGTGAACTTTGCACCATCATCGCGTTTTTCAACCGAAATACTTTCAACATTGTTCCCTTTTTCTCCTTTATAAGGTTCGAAAACAGAGATAAACGGATTGGTCTTTGCTTCAGCTTCCGTCCTAACCGTAAAAACGGGAAGCGGCTTGCCATTGTATACCTTGCCGGCAGTTTTTGTTTTCAGTGATTTGGCACGGTAATAAGTTCGTCCTTCGGCCCCTGGCACCAAAACCTGCATAAAAAGATCGGTCGATTGTTCATCTTTTATTGAGAACCGGGCGATCAGATTTTCGGCATAACCTCCCAATTTCTCAACATCAGTAAAGAAACGGAAACCGGGATAGTCTTTGCCTGTTAATGGATAATCGGTTGGTGAGGTTTTTAATTCTTCTCTTTTGCTATTCAGTAACGTTACCTGATCTCCGATATTGTGATAAACGTAATCATTACTAACCGGATTATCGGATCTGTAGATATCAACATAGTAACCAGTTGTTTCAGACGTTCTGACAATCGCCAGCGTACGCGACTGGTTCGTATTGGTTGATTTGTCGAGATAACGTGTATCGGTAAAAGAGTAGTCGGGAGATACAGCTTTTTGGTCGGGCATAGGTTCCATCGCAGCAAGATCAATCTGCCCGATATTTTTGGCTCCGGCCGATCCGCTGAAAGGGACAGAACTTGATGATCCGGCAGCGACAACGGTATTATGGGCAGCCCACTGACTGTAATAATTACGGTGCAACGGATGTTCGTAGTTGGGACCGGTTCCTGCATCAATGCCCATCACTTCACCCAATCCATACAATTCCATGGCCATTCCATTGCAATGGTTGTGATTATAGGTTGCTCCCTGCACTCCGACCATTAATCCGGTTTGTCGGTCTGTCCCATTTCGTTGCAGGAAATATCGTGCAAACTCAAGTGTTCCGGTTCGTGGCCACTGATAAGTTGTTTTTGTCTCGGGAATGTCGGGTAGAAAACACAACAAACCCAGAAAGCCTGATTTTTCGCGTTTATAAATACCACCATCTATCAGTTTTTCCATTGAGGCAAGCATTTCCGGCAATTCCGGTTGGTTGTATTTTATAGCTCCAACCAAGCCTATTTCAAGCGATTCACCACTTTGTGAAGCTCTGCCTGTATCACCAAAACCGCCAACTGTCAGGTTTGGAAACGAATACTTAATCATGGCATACGATGCTTTAAATAAAGCAGGAAACTGCCGGAATACATCGTGTCCGCTTTTTTCAAGTGCCAATGATGATAAAAGTAAATTGCCAACAGGATAATTGTGATAGCCACCTGGTTCTTTCCAGTGTCCATCCGGCGTCAGCCATTTCTCGACAGTCGAAGGCAACGCAAGCTGACCGCATCCACCGTTGATTGTATCTTTTTTAAGAATAAACTGAAGGTAGTAATCCTGTTTCTGCTGATTTTCCAGACTCAGGGCAGCAAAAACCATCGTCGAACTTTCAGCAGCATACCAGTTGTTGTTCCAGAAACCACGGAAAGCGAGTGTAGAAGCAAATTTTTCGAACACGGTTTCGTACCAATGAAGGTCGTACCCCTTTTGTTTCATAAAAGGTTTTACAAAATCGTAGGCGAGAATAATAGAACGGTAACTTTGATCGCCCAATGTCTGCATATCAAGCAATCCCGTTCGGCAAGGACCAACAATGGGTTCCTGGTAATAAACTCCCTTTGCCCACTGATCCAACAGATCGGCGGCAAACTTCGCATACTTTTCATCGCCATTCATCCAGTATAAAATGGCGGCATCGAGCGCCAGATCATTAATATCACCGTTGATATCAGTAATAAAAGCCTGGGGGTCAATCCATTTCTTTTGACTTGTTTCCGGATTTAATAATTGCATTACCCGTGAAGTGTCGTTGGGAATCAACTCTTCGATGGAAGGCTTGCGGTATGAAGCTCCTTTTTCGGTGATCGGAGATCTTAGATAAGTAGAAACCCTAACAGTTGGAACGGGCGCATCGCCGGCCCATTTAATAAGTCTTGAACCCGATTCGTCAGAATAAACTGTGGTATATCGTTTACCGGGAACTCGGTTCATCAAATACCGGCTAAGTATCCAGTCAGGATTGGTCACGTGACGTTCCACGTATGGATTGACTTCGTTTTGGATCTCTTCAAAAATCGATTTTGCCCAAACCTGCTGCTTTATTTTGTCGAGAACCGCTTGTTTATCGGCTGCATTCACCAAAATATGAGGATTTTGTGCGTTTGCTGTACTGGCAGCATAGCCAATAGAAATACCAATAAGAATGATTAGTAGTTTGTTCATTTATTTAGTTTTCAATTTTTATCGATTGCTTTAATTTAACAGGTTGGCACCAAGAATTTTCACCATCATATACACCATTCATCAGGTGGGTTATCTCGCCATTCTCAATTAAAAGTTGTGGTCTTTCTCTTCTTGTACATCGTAAAACTGAATTGTCTGTAAGCTGTATTTCATGATCATAAACAACCACGGGATTATATTTTCTCCAACCTTTTACGCCATCTTCAGAATACAGGTGAATACCCCACCTTTCATGACCACTAACCCCACCAATATTATCCTCGCAAATAAGGTGAAACAGACCATTTGCTTTAAAAGCATAGAAATCTTCCAGTTTACAGTCGGGCCATAAGTCATCATTTTCTATTTCATAGGGGCCTTTGTAAATATCGGCTTCAGCAACGAAAACTTTTAATTTTTCATCGCGATAGAATAGCCTTACCTTCGAACCATCAATAAGTATTGCCGGATTATTTGATTCTGAATTAATCAATGGCTGATCGGAACGCTTCCATGGCCCGTCAATAGATTTGGAAGATGCATAACCAATTCGCCGGATCAACGTTTTGGAGTGTTCAGAATAAGTCGTAAAATCGCTTCCAATATAGAACAACACAAACTCATCACCAATTCGGTGAATAGTAGGATTATGAGCCATATTTGAATCCCAGAATGAACGATTTCTTTCTCCAATTACAACTTCCTCAAATAAAAAGGGACCCAATGGCGATTTTGATGTTGCTCTTACAATTTCTGAATTTAGACGATAACCTTCGGGAAAAGGGCCGGTTTTTTTCCAACGGGAGGCAAACAGATGATACGTCGAACCAACTTTAATCATTGAACCTCCCCAGATCCAATAACCATCCATTTTAAATCCGCTTTCTTTTGGCACCTTTTCAAAGTCAAAAACAATATTTTGACCTAATCCCATCTTGGAAATGAATAAAACTAAAAACACAACCAGTAATTGTTTCATCTGTTAGTAATTTGTTTTTAATGGCCAGATGGAATTCGCATGAAGTTTTTTATCATTTCGATTTATGATAACAATCATGCTCATTTCATATCTACTTTTTATATTTTCAAAACATTGTGTGATAGAAAAATAAAATTTGTCACGATTTCCTAGAATTTAGCGATTCATGTCATAAAACTAAATGACAGAGTACTTCGATTCAGCATTTTAGTTAGGAAAATACTTACCATTTGGCCAGCGATTTCTCAAACTTCATATTTTGTTTGCCTGTTGAACCCGGAATAAGTAATACCTGAATGGTTTGCTTCTGGTTTGGTTTCAATTGGATCTCAAAACCGACGAGTGTTTTTCCAGGATTTGGAGCATCATAGTTCGTAGTTGGTTCTGTAGGCCATGTCTGCATACTCACTTTTGTCGGCGTATTTACCTGAAGTACCAAGGTATGACCTTCTTTGGTTAAAGTGATACTGTTTTTCCCTAAAACAGGCGTTGCCGAAGTCATCATGGTCCAGCGAATCGTAGTTGGTTTATTTGGTGAAACCACTTCATCCCTGATCACAACAAATTTCTGATCCACAATGGCTACGCCGCGTTTTGCTTCAGTAAGCTGATTTTCATAAACTGTTGAAAGATCAGAAATAGCATACATAAACTCTGGTTTTTCAGAAAACTGATCGATTTTGGCATAACCTTTCACCTGCTGAAGCTGGTCGTTAATGGTCAACGTGTTATGTGCCTTATTTATTAACCTGAATATACTCCATCGCTGTGCATCCTGCGTACGACCAAAAACCTGAATACCTTTCGACTCCAGTGATTCGTAATCCTGCATTCCAAAATCAGAAGCCCAGCGGGAACCGTCAGCTTCCATCACGAAGGAGCCGATGTCCATATGTCCATGGTTAACTGAGGCTGATCCGGCTTTGAACCCGAGGTAAATAGCATTCGGTGCGGTCCACGATGTGCGCATCATACAAACCGGATTAGCACCCTGACCTTTCCATACGTTATTGATGGGTTCTGATATTTTATCTAAAGGAAGATCCTTCCCCCAAATCATTATAGCGGGGAACAATCTGTCTTTGGTGAAGGAAGTGTAATCTTCTTTTTGAAGGTATCTTTTTTCGATCCATAAAAGCGTGGGATCGTTGTTGCGCTGAGCCAGCCAGAACATGGCGGGGCTGAGATCTCCGCGCGGACCACTATCACCAAAGTTAAAGCACAATGTTGAAACGGCAGTCATATTTTCGTAGAATCCTGCAGTTTGCAGAAAACCGGGTGTTTTATTTAATCCGAAATCGGAGGAAAAAACCTTTTCAAGGGCGCTCAGAAACATCACATTAAACGAAGTTCCATAACCCCAGTAACCGAAACCTTCGGGATAAGCACCATCGGGTTTGTATTCACCCATGGGTAGGGTGATGGATTCAATGGCACGATCAATTATTTTTTTCGAAAGTTCTGGATGATCCTCTGCAACAGCCAAAGCGCCATAAGTCATCCCCGCATTGCACACCTGATTCCAGTTATTAACAGCCTTTAACCACGAGTTGTTTTTAGGATCGAGTGAAGGATTAATACCTTTATTGACAATAGCTTCGCTAATTATTTTTCTTGAATCAACTGACAATTTCGGGTAGAGCCAGTCATAACCGATGGCAACAGCCATTGTCATTTCGGCAACATCCAGAAAATGTGACGGGTTCCAATCACTGAATCCGGAGATAGCCAGTAATTCTTTTTCGCATCGCTTAAAGTATTTATCATCATTCGTCATTCGCCATGCATATGAAAGGGCAAACACGCGACGTAAACCTTCACGTGATTTATCAAGCAAACGCCTTCCGATCTGGATACGTTCAATGGGAGGTAAAATAAGGATGCTGTCGCACTCTTTCAAAATGGTTTCATGCATTTTCTTCCAAACCGGGTTATCGGCAATCGATTGCGCAATCAATCCCTCTTCTCCTTTCAATAACAGGATACGTGGATGCTGTTTGTCGGTAATGGTTTGTAATGAAACGGATTGCTGTGCAAAGTTCATTCCTGCAATACAGGTCAAAAGCACAAATGTCAGTACGCTTTTCAGGTAGTTCATGAATATTTAGTTTAAATACATTTTTCCCAAAGTTAAATTAAAACAGGTTGAAAAAATCTTTCATCCATCAAATTGACTGAAGAATTACATCTTAACAGTCACACTTTTCCCTGCATAAACGGTTTGAGGTAAATCGATTGCTATTTCACTGATTCCCTTCTCTTTATTCCATGAAGAACTAAAATTGCCACCGTTTTTTTCAATCTTCACATTTAGAGTTAGATGAATCCTTCCCAACTTTCGCGATGGATCAGCAACAGAAATCTCTGTTATCATCTTGCCATCAGTTTTAACCATTACAAGACCCGGACCATCCATTCCAATCGTAAAATCATCAGAAATCTGAATCTCTCCTGATTGATAAAAAACCACCTCACAGATGTTTGAATCCAAATGTTTTACAGCTTGCATTGCTGTAGTATTCGATAAAATTTTAATCTTAGGATGACTGTTGTATTCTGCCATCTCCAGCTCGGTTGTTGAAGGAACGATAATATACTGGTAAGTTGCATTTTGTGGATGGGATCCATGATCAAGCCAAGCCTTAAACACATTTTTTGAGATCTCCTCTTTTGGCGAATCGGCCTGACGGTTAATCTTAAACCAGCTTCCTGTTTCGGATTGATTGGACAGATTCACTTTTTGCGGTTCAGGAAAGAGATAACCAATGCTATCATGCAAAATCCACGTAACGTCATTTAATTGTTGCGCACCCTGTTTTACTGTAGATTTCTCATTTTTTTTCATGACCACGACTTCACCTTTCAATAAGCACTGGTTTAAAGTTGTGGCTACTGATAGTTTTGAATCTGAATTGATTCCTGCGCCCAGACAAACATATTCCTGATCGAAAAAGAACCATGCTTTCTTAGCTACCAAAGGGTCATGAGGACTTTTAAAATCAAAAGCCACCGCACCATATTTACCATCGGTAACAGCTCCGACAAAATCAGTCAGTCCCTTCTTTTGAATTTCAGTTTCAGATGGAAGTGAAGGCTTCTGCAAAACTGTTGTTCCGGGAATCTTTTGCCAGTCGTAAACTGGTGCAATATCGTAATATTCAAAACCTGTCCGGGAAATGTAATTGGTTCCGTCGCCACGGTGATGGTTCATTAACCCTTCGCCATTGTAAGGTTCTTCCATGTTGCAGTCGCGCGTGGAATACATCCGGACAGAAGTAAAAAATGTGGGACGCTGGTAAGTGAAATGTTCCGATTGCCAGAAAAAAGTACTGTGCAACAAAGTTGGATTTACTTCTCCTTTACGGATTTTCACTATATTTTCCAGTTCATTTTTTCGGTAAGTGGTTGTCTTCAATAATCTTTCGGGGGTTGCTGTTCCAAAAGCTTTCTGCGATCCCGACCTTGTAATATCGCGGTTCATGGCGCCGGTGTCTGGAAATTTGCCATAAACCATCATTTTGCAAATTCCATCGAGGTAATAATCTATTAAAAGCTGAAGTGACGGATCGGAGAATTTATAGCTGGTGCCTGAAACATTAGCAGCCCATTCTGCAAAAGCATCGGCATAACCTAAACCATACGAAAGCGTGTTGTTCACCCGGTCTTCGCGGTGATGAAAACTGTAATCGTATTGCATTCCACGTCCAGTAGCAAATTTTATTTCTCCTTCAATAACTTTGATAACTTCTTTAAATTGAGCTTCATCACGATTAAAGAGTAAAGTCTTGGCCAGAATTCCGGCTATTTTAATCCGGTCTCCGCTGGGACGGGCACCTGTAGCATTCAGGTTGGCACGTCCGACCATTGGCAAGGTTTTGGTTATCTGTTCTTTGGTCAGATCGTCATCCATGATTAGCAACATGCTGACTAACAGATTTGGAGTTCCGATCTGATTCCACCACCAGTTTTCACAGATAAAATCATTGGCCAGCCAATAATTAAGTGCAGAATAGATTACTTTTTTAAGCTTCTTATCTCCCTTAAATTCCTTTCCTTTTTTCTTGTATGCCCGGCTTAGTTCGACGAGGTTGTTCAGATGTTGGCTATGCTGAAAACCTGTTTTTGAAACATCCTTATAATTAATTCCGGGCCAGGTCCCGTCTTCACGGATGGTGCTTATCAGCTGACTGATATGACGATCATCGACCGATGGTTTCATCTGTTCAATAATAAACCTTTGCCTAAGAATTTCCACATCACTGGAAGCAAATGAGAATTTGCCAATTAGGAGACAGAGAAACACTAAAATTATAGAGATACGGTTCATATTGTTAGTTTAGCATTGTTTAGTTTTCAGCAAAAGTAAAAAACGGCCATCAATACCCGTTGATTTGTGATGGATTAAAACAGATAAAGAGCCATTGATTACGGATTTCTCCCATCAACGGCTCTTACCCTTCTTTCTAACTATTTAACTTGCAATCTCTTTATGCTAACAGTCATTGTTTTTGCAGTATTGTCCACTTTATTCACGTAGACGTAGGCTCTGTATTTGCCATCCGCAGTTTCTACCCAAACTCCGGCTTCTGCTTTGGTATTAATCGCGTAGTTCGGTGCATCCTTCAGATTAATTACATCGAAGTCTAAATCATCAATATAGATTCCATATTGCAATCTTGCAAGGTTGAAATCCCTCAGCGCCCATGCTTTACTCACTTTGGTGCTTTTAGTTACTCCTGCTGGCAGCGTTACTCCGGGAAGATATTCCGTATTCGCCGGAGAAACAAGTGAATGAAGGAAGGTGATACCCGTAATTGCCCGGTAAAGGTAAACCAGGTCAATCTTATCAGCATTGGCAACAGCTGTGGCTGAATTATAGACAGCCATATCGGCTATTGAAAGGTAGCTGTTGTTATTGTCGCTAAGTACCATATCCAGTTTCATATCCATTTTGGAAATCACATAGGGACCCATGGTATACGAAACCGACTCTCCATCACTGCTCTTTGCGGAGAAAGTGAACGATACCGATTTTCCCCTTGCTTCTTCAGGTATGTAATAGAAATAGCGTAGTGTGGAAGCACAAGTGTCTTTCGAGAAAGTGACCTCTGTTTTAGTAGAAGTCGTAACCGACGGATTTCCAACTACGATACCAATGTCAACCCCACTGCCATTTGTGTAGTAAGATTTATTCTCAAGATAAGTGCCAGCCGCACCGCCTATTGTAGCCTCAACCTGGGAAGAAACAAGTTTACCAGTAGCATTAGGCAGCGCCATTGCATAGGTAAATTCGATGTTCATTCCCACAATATTGGGTCCAAGGGATCGTTTAATACAATCATTATTCAACCCTGTTTTGGGAAGAGGGATAGTGTATTCTTTATCCTTACATGAAGAGAAGAAAATGACCACTACCATCAAAAGGATTAAGCCGAAATATTTATTTTGCATTTTCTGAAGTTTTAAGGTTTCGGTTGAACTGTAATATAAACCGTATAAGTTTTTTTCACCTGACGGTTGCCGGAGATTACCGTGTACTTTTTGGGATTTGTCAAATCTGAGAAATCAACTTTTCCCACAATTTTCGGATCAAGTTTGGCATCTGTTACGAGACTAAACTGTGGATAAAGATTTTTCAAATCGGTACCGTAAAAAACGGTCGTATTAATTGTAAGGGCTGTTGTATCGATTAACGATGCCTGGGTTCTCACTGTCTGAAAATCGGAACCCAACAATTCGAAATTACTAACATAACACTGAGCTCTTTCAGTGATCAGCAATCCATCCTCATCGATCGGGAATTTATTGCACCTGACAAATACAAAGGCGATCAGCAGGATTGCAAATGAGGCGACAAAATATTTTTTCATTTTATAGTATTTTAATGATTTACACATAACATTACAACCAAGGTTTATTCTGGGTCAAATTTGGATTACGATCGCGTTCGCCAGGTGGAATCCTGAAAATATAACACTGTTGGTAAACCAACTCAGAAGAATTCTGGAAGTAACGATCGCGGTTTGCGCCATGCGTATCTATTCTCCAAACACCTGCTCCATAAGGTGGATTCCAAACCCTTTCGATTGCTCTCCAGCGACGAAGGTCAAATCCGCGTTGTCCTTCTCCAAAAAGTTCAATGATACGTTCTTGCTCGATTGCAGCAAAAAAGGTTGTCTTATCGGCTGTCTTTTCAGGTTTCAATGCGGGAAGGTTTCCACGGTGACGTATCTTATTCAAAAGATCAATCGCATCTGCCTGCGGACCGCTGATTTCATTGGTTGCTTCTGCATACATCAGGTAAACATCGGCTAAACGCATTACAGGGAAGCTATAATCACCTTCGCTTCTGCCCAGACCCGCATAATTACGGAGGAATTTACGGAACACATATCCATAAACTGAAGCATCGGTATTGTAACTGGTATATTTCACTCCGCTAATAGTAACAGGCTGATTCCATGTCTTATAGATAAATGGCGTAAAACCTGTTGATTTGAGTGAAGTTAAACCGATACTCATTTCGTAGTCCCACATAATAGATGATTTCATACGGTAATCGCGATTGGCATAGCTCTCAGGATTTAATGTAGAATTGAGTTTAGTTCTGGCACCTGTGGCAGTTGGAAGCGTAGGAACCATTTTTGGAACGAAATCACCTGTGATAGTAGATTGATACCTGTCGGCAATTTCATAAAATGGAAATACCCAGCATTGCGAACCTTCGTGTGTACGTCCTGAAAAGTCCCTCATCAATTCTTCACCCTGACCTGTTCCAGTACCACCATGTGTAAAGGACATGATCATTTCGCCTTCGGCATTTGCATTTGCAACCGGCATGAAAAGATAAAAATAGTTGGGTAGAATCTCAGCATTTCCCATCGTACCCCATGAACCTGGATCGCCGTTGCGAAACAAATTAAGGTTATAGTTTTCTATAACAGCCTTAAAGTCAGCAGCAGCAGAAACATATGCTGCATCTCCGGCAGCTACATCAGGAGTGAAAGTGTCCAATTCGGGCCAGCCATTTTTATTCCAACATGCCCAATAAAGTTGCAGCTTACCACGGAATGCTAAAGCTGCCGGTTTAGAGGCGCGTCCGTTTTGTGCAGCTTTTACAGGAAGCTTTTCAAAAGCATAAGTGAAATCAGCCATGATGGAATCCTTAATCTGGGCAATTGGAAGTCTGGCCAGATCAGAAACCTCCGAGTTGTCATAAATCACCTTGCTGAAGTAAGGAACATCGCCCCACATTGAAATAAGTCTGAAATAGACCATTCCGCGTAGTAAACGGGCTTCACCAATGATTGCTTCCAAATTGGCAACCGATGCCGGAGTTTTCGCATCCGGAAGCATCTTTTTCACATTTTCGATAACATAATTGGTTCGGGATACTCCTCCATAAAGGTAACGGTACATCTTATCGAAACTTCCGCCATAACCCGTTGGATTGTAATTTCCTCCATTATAGGCATCCCCCAGGCGAAGATTGCCGCTGGTTGTGCTGGTTCCGCGTGTCCTCATATATTCCCCGTGACCATCCATATAATAATCGCGGTCGAATAGTGGACGAACTGCTGAATAGGCGCCCATCAGGGCAACTGTTGCATCGCTCTCTGTTTTCCAAAACTCTGTTGACGACATCTCACCGGTTGGCACCCGGTCAAGCAGATCCTTTGTACAAGAGCTGATTATAAGCGTCAAGACTGCAAGCGCAGAAAAGACCAATATTTTTGAATTTATTTTTTTCATGACTTTGCTATTAGATACCAATATTAATACCAAGTGAGAATGATTTGTTCAACGGGTAGGCATCACTGGCGTTCGCAATCTTTTCAGGATCAAGACCACGGAATTTTGTGAATGTAGCCAGATTCTCAGCTGATCCGTAAACGCGAAGACTTTCGAGACCAACAATTCGCAGCCATTTCTTTGGAAGATTATATCCAAGCTGGATATTTTTCAGCCTTAGGTAAGTCATATCGTCAAGCCAGAAAGTAGTCTCCTCGCGGTTGGCATTTCCTCCCAAACGTGGCCATTCACCATCGCGGTTTTCTAAATTCCAGGGTTGTTCCCAATGATTATAGGTAGAGGCATATCGCTGTGCTCCGAAATTCACATTGTTGTAAATATTTATCCAATAGTCTTTTCTTCCCGTGGCTCCCTGAAATAAGATAGAAAGATCAAAACCTTTCCATGCAACATTTCCGCTCATAGCGAAATTAGTTGTCGGACGATCACGCTGTACGTTTGGATATGCTTTTTTATCATTTGCATCAATTTTTCCGTCGCCATTGAGGTCTTTCCGGAGGATATCACCCGGGGAAGCTCCTTGTGGTGTGGCATTGTAAACATCCTGCCAGGTTTGCGCGATACCAAGATCCTCATAGGTATAAACAAAATGATATGGCATATTCAAAAAGGTGTAACCTTTGCCTAAAAATTCATTCCATTTTTCAAGCACTGTTGTATTGTATGAAGCATTAAGGTTCAAGCCATAAGTAAACTGGCCCACTTCGTCTCTCCAGGTAACATTTCCTTCAATACCACGGTTACGCAAATTTCCAATGTTTTTACGGGGTGCATCATAGGCACCCGTTAATAGAAGCGACATCTCGGAAGGACGATTCATCCCTGATGTCAAACGATCGTAATAATCTAACTCTGTAGTTAAACGGCTATTAAAAAAGCCCAGATCAAGACCAATATTCATCACCTTTGTTGATTCCCATGACAGATTAGGATTTACCATTTTGCTATTGACCAAACCTTTGGCAATTGCGCCATCGATCATATAGTGGTTTGCACCCAGGGTTTCAAGTTGCTCAGAGCGACCTACTCCACTATTATTTCCAAGACCACCGTAGGATGCCCGCAGTTTACCACTGCTCAGCCATTTATTGGTATATGTTTTAACAAAGTTCTCTTCGGTAAAACGCCAGCCGAGTGCAACTGACGGGAAAAATCCAAACTGACTTCCCGGAAGGAATTTTGAAGAACCATCATATCGGAAATTGGCCTCAAAAAGATATTTGTCATAGGCAGCGTAATTCAACCGACCGATGTAGGATTGAAGTCCTTCAGTAGTTGAATTTCCACCCGAAGTTTGCGTAATTCCGGCCAAAGCTGCATCAAGTTCATGAAGCGTAGGCGAATAACGATCGCTTCGACCACCATTTTGAAAACGATCATACCAAAACTCTTCGCTGTAAACAAATAGCGCCGTCAGGTTATGGTGTTCAGCAATGGTTTTATTATAGGTTAAACGACCGTTTAACTGAGTTTTATAACCTGTATTGGTAAAATTACTGACACCTGCATTATCTCCAACATAGGTTCTTGACCCAAATGCATTGGTCTGAAAATTATAGGAACGGTTTGGAATTGCAGCAGTATATCTGAATTGGTTATAATAGCTGAGTGCATAGTCAATACGGCCAGTTAATCCTTTGATCGGCGTCCAATCCCAATACATACTCGTATTTGCCTCCTGACGATTCTGATAATTCAGGTTATTGACATATTGCGTGTAGGGGTTGTAGGCCTGCGGATCTTCATTGTAAGCCATTACACCACCATAATACCCTGTAGCCGGATCATAAGGAAGCATTCCTGAAATAGCATATTGCAAATCGAAACCAGCCGTATTCGTTGTAGCATCGTCAGTAAAACCATCCTCAAGGGCATAGGTATATTTTGACCAGTTTCCATTAAATTTCACGCCCACATTCATATTCGGACGAAGCTTATAATCGTAATTAAACCGCGCATTGTAGCGGGAATAATCGTTATTTATCTGTAAACCTTTTTCATCCATGATTCCAACAGATATAAAAAAGTTCGATTTTTCATTACCACCCGATGCGGAAACATTGTGATTCTGCACGGAACCATTGCGCGTCAAAACATTCCACCAGTCGGTATTCGGATATCTGAGCGGATCAATCATCCCAAGTGCCATCCATTGATCAATAGTCCCATCTTTAAAGGTCGAATTCGCCCTAAGTTGGTTTACAGCTGCCAAACGTTGGTGAAGTGTAAGTGCCCTAGGATAGTCGGCCATAAATTCATACGATTTGGTGGGAACCTCAACAGCATATGAACTTGTGACATTAATACTCGTCTTTTGCATCCCTTTCCCCGATTTGGTGGTGATAAGGATAACACCATTTGCTGCACGCGAACCATAAACAGCCGCGGAAGTAGCGTCTTTCAATATCGAAATACTCTCCACATCGTTCATATTAACACGGTTGATATCAACATCCGGCATTCCGTCGACGACAACAAGCGGATTGGCATTGTTCACAGTTCCCATCCCACGGATGAGTAAGGAAACTGCATTTTTACCTGCCATACCCGAATTCTGGCTCACGGAAAGACCGGGAACCAAACCCGATAATCCGGAAGAAACGTTTGTAAGTGCGCGACTGGTAATTTTATCATCTATCTTTACAGAGGCCACAGCGCCGGTTAGATTCACTTTTTTCTGGGTGCCAAAACCAATAACAACAACCTCTTCAACACCAACAACATTGGCTTCCATAACAACGGACAATGTTGTATTCGTACCTATTGTTATTTCCTGGGATGTTAATCCAACGAAAGAAAATACCAGTGTCTTGGCATCGACAGGCACTGAAAGGGAAAATTTCCCATTAAAATCGGTGACAGTTCCAATGTTCTGACCTTTAACAACCACAGCCACACCGGGAATGGAGGTACCATTCTTTTCGGTAACTGTTCCGGAGTACATCTTATTCTGTGCCACCGCTGAAAGACCAGCAAGCAACCAGGGAATAAGAATCATTAGTAATTTTAAAAAAAACCGTTTTCTTTTCATAGTTTGATAATTAATAATACATAAAACCTCTATTTATTGATTTAGCTTTTTGAAATTTGCATGGCGAAGCAGCGCCTCCAGGTAATAGTAATCGGCATAATTAATCGGTACATCAATTTCCGAATTGTGTGGAAATGATCCGGTTGAATGACCAAGCAGAAATCCTTTATTTTCACCAGGTTTGGATGAATAACTATTGTTAAGACTTTTCAATATCTGATCAGCTGACTGAATGTAGGACTCCTTTTTCTGTGGAACAAACCGGGCCAGTTCATAAAGCGCGGAAGCAGTAATTGCTGCTGCAGAAACATCCCGGGGCCGCGAAGGAGTCGCTGGCGCATCAAAGTCCCAGTAAGGGATTTTATCGGCAGGAAGGTTCGGGTGGTTTAGGATAAAGTCAGCAATCTTTTCGGCCTGATAAAGGAAACTCACAATACCCGTTTCGCGATAACACATCGAATAGCCATACAATCCCCACGCCTGACCGCGTGACCATGCAGACGCATCAGAAAATCCCTGGTGCGAATTCTTTTTAATGACAGCTCCCGTTATTGTATCGTAATCGACTACATGAAAAGAGCTGTTATCTGCCCGGAAATGGTTGGCAAGTGTTGTTTCAGCATGTTTAACGGCAATATTATAATAAAGCTGATCACCAGTTTGCTTCGATGCCCAAAAGAGGAGTTCAAGGTTAATCATGTTATCAATAATGACCGGGAATTGCCATTTATCCTTGTTATGATCCCACGAACGGATGGCGCCAATTTTCTCATTAAACCGGGTGGTAAGTGTTTTGGCCGACTGAATCAAAATATCGCGATAAGCAGAATCCCCGGTGATCCGGTAACCTTGCCCGAAACTGCACATCATTTTAAATCCCATATCATGCGTTGCGCCATTGAATTTCTCTTTTTCAAGAGGCAATGTGAACTCACGGGCTAACTGTTGCAACGTCGTATCGCCTGTCAGCTCGGAAGCTTCCCATAATGAACCGGCATAAAAACCGCTGCACCAGTCTTTCGAAGGAACTTCGTCTAGAGTTCCGTCACTGTTCAGACTTCTGACAGAAACAACCTCCTTACCCGAATCGCTCGCAGACACTTTAGCTTCACTGAAATTAACAGCTAATAGTTTCAACTGGCTCTTTATCTGATTGAAAGAAACCTTCTCTGTTTTAGAGTCTGGCAGACATGAGGATATTAAAAATAGCAAGACGGCAAAAGGAAATACCAGCTTAGTTAGGCTCATAATCGTTCGTAGTTTATCTTAGTTTAGTCTTTCAGGAAATAAATCCTTCAGTTCAAAAGTAATGTTACGTATACCTCAATGGCGAACAAACATGTTGCATTTTATATCAATTATGTGCCAACTTATAAGAGATGTCTCACAATTGACACATTTGTTAAAAAATGTATATTGCAGTGTTGAAAAGCATAGGTGAATGATTACTTTAGCCTCTTTGAAAATTGAACCTCAGGAGAGCAGTAACCTGAATTAAGGTACTTCCTAACCACTGTTGTCACTGATGCCAGTACAATTTTCAGATTGATTCAATCAACTAAGCCAGGATTTTTATGCGTCTTAATTTCAGAAATATAATCGTTATTGAAAAATCAAGGTTATTAATTGCTTTGTTTTTTATCTTTCAATTAATTCTATGCTCGTCATGGAAATCTGCATATGCAGTGCCCGATGATTTCAAAATAAAGCGGATTTCACCCGAAGGGGGCTTTACATTTGAAGCCCTCAGTTCAATTTGTGAGGATAAATATGGGTTTATCTGGTTCGGCTCGAACAATGGCCTTTATCGTTTCAATTCAGCAGTAACAGTAAAGTTCATCAACTCCCCTGATGATAAAACTACGCTTCCCGGAAACTTTATCCGATCACTTTACCTTGATATGAAACATGAAATCTGGATATCTTCAGACCATGGCTTGTCAGTGTTCGATTATCAATGTGAATGCTTCAGGAGGTTCCAGTTTCATGACGCTGCCGGTAACCCAAAGGGATTAAACGTTCTGCAAATCCTTCAAACGGCAGATAGTACTTATTGGATGGTTGATAATTCCGGATTTTCACGTATCGATTTTAAAACAGGCATCGTTTCTTATTTACCGTTACCCGAAGCCTATAAGACAGATCTGATCAGAATTGCAGTTAAAACGGAAAAAGAAGAGCGGATGTGGCTGGGAGGAACAAATGGAGGGATCTATTATTGTGATCCCCCTTATCAAAAAATCAATTTTTTTGCGCTTAAGAGAAATCAAAATGTAATTTCAATTTTACCCGATGGAAATAATATCTGGATCGGCTACGACTGGGGAGGTGCAGATCTTTTTACCCGACAAGGTGTCTTAACCGATCATTTCGATGATAATATAGAAGGAAAGAATAAAATTCCGAGTTCACGCGTTCGGACAATTTTCAAATACAAAAACGAAATCTGGCTGGGTACCTTCAAAGGTTTGGTAAGAATGAATGAGAATGGTTTGGAGGTGATTGAAAAAGAAAAATACGATGGACTAACGAACAAAAGCGTCTTCCAGATTTACCGCGATTCCAAAAATGGGATATGGATTGGTACCTGGTCGGGAGGATTGGGTTACATCAACGAATGGTCGAATAATTTCGAACACTATAAGCGTGAATCAAGCAACAATTCATTAAGCGATAATGTCGTAAGCAGCTTTGGCGAAACTGAAGACGGAAAAATAATCATTTCAACAGAGGAAGGGCATCTTAATTATTTAGATAGATCAGACAATCATTTAACCGATGTCAGAATAAAAACATCCAACGGATTGGTAAACCATATCAAAACGATAGATACTGATAAAAATGGAACCTTATGGATTGGTACATTTGCCAATGGTGTATTCTATAAACTCAAAGGATCCAATGAATATCAAAAATTTAACCTGATTGATGATTTTAAGGAACAATTTTATGATATTATGGCAACTGATGACGGGATATGGTTTGCCTCTTCAGTAAGAGGATTATTTTATTACGATTATCAAAATCGTCAGGTCAAACATTATTCCTTAAATAATACAGATCCCGAATCGCTTTCCTCCAATGCGCTGAGAACCCTTTTAAAAGACTCTAAAGGGAATATATGGATTGGATCAGGCAATGGCCTTAACAGGAAAAACAAGGGTTCTGAACGTTTCATAAGGTACTTTTACAATCCCAATGAGAAAAACAGAATTAGCGGTAATAACATCTATTCCCTGTTCGAAGATTCGAAACAAAACATCTGGATTGGAACCGCAGGTGGCGGTGTCACAATTTACGATCCAACTACAGGGCTGTTCTCTCAACTTTCGAAAAAGGACGGCCTCCCGGGAAATGACGTCTATGGAATACTTGAAGACAACAACGGCTTGATCTGGATGAGTACCGAAAACGGAATCTCAGCCTGGTCGACTTCAAAAATGAACTTTCGAAACTTTGATTATACCGATGGGATCCAGGGGAACCAATTTAATCCGGGAGCCACGTTTAAAGCTAAAAACGGGGAACTGTTTTTCGGAGGTTCAAATGGGTTTACACGGTTCAATCCAAATCAGATAAAGGAAAATCCGGTGGCGCCCAACGTAATTATTACAGGACTCGAAATAAACAATCAGACGGTTAATCGGCTAAATGAGCCAAATATAATCCGGCAGTCGATTATCACGCTTAACCAACTTGAACTGAAATACAACCAGAACTCGCTTCGATTCACCTTTGTTGCCAATAATTTCCTTTTACCCCAAAAGAACAGGTATAAATACAGGCTAACTGGTTATAGTCCCGATTGGATTGAGATTCAAAACGACAACAAAGCCATCTTTACTAAAATTCCTCCGGGTGATTACGTTTTTGAAGTAATTGCGGCGAACAACGACAGAAAATGGAATGATACACCGACAAGGCTATTTATTACTATCAACGATCCATTCTGGAAAACAGGGTATGCCTATCTCCTCTATTTAGTGATTATTCTTGTGATCTTCTATTTCCTTCAACGTGAATTAAGACTCAGGAACCGGCTTAAAAATTCAATTCTGCATGAAAGAATTCAGCGCGAAAACGAGGAAAAACTGCACCATCTGAAGCTTCATTTTTTCACCAATATATCGCACGAGTTCCGGACGCCGTTAACATTGATTCTTTCACCCCTTTCGCTGCTCAGGAAAAAGCTGGCAGGTCAGGATGAGCCGATGGAACACCTTGTCATGATCGAGAACAATGCCAACCGGCTGATCAGGTTGGTCAATCAAATACTCGACATACGGAAAATCGAACTTGGTAAAATGGACTTCCGGCCAATTCCATTCGACATTGTGCGGCTCTGTCAGGAGGTTTTTCAATGTTTTTCGTTGCAGGATAACGACCGGAAAATCAATTTTCATTTTGAATCAGACTATTCCTCTCTTTTTATAACGATTGAGCCTGATAAAATCGATAAGATGATTTTTAACCTGCTTTCGAATGCGATGAAATACACCAAGGATGAAGGAACAATACAACTATCAATCAAACATTCCGGGTGGAAGCCTGAAACAGCGGATGGGCAACATCATTTTTCAATCGGAAATCAAATTGAGGGCGAATACGTTACAATAATTGTTAAAAATGAAGGTCCGGGGATCGCACCTTCAATTTTGCCGAACATTTTCGAACGGTTTTACCAGGCTCCCGGTCAGCTTTCAGGCACTGGCATAGGATTGCATCTTTGCAGTGAATATATCATAATGCATCATGCTCAGATAGAAGTTTTTACCGGAGAAAACCTTGGAACCGAATTTTTGGTCCGGTTGCCTGTTTCAAATGATGAAATCGGGAAAGGAATTCAGCAAGCAGTTATTCAAACCTCTCAATACGATGAACAACAATTGCAAACGGTAAACGGTCCATCTTCAACTTCAAAAACAGGTAAAGAGGCCGTCATTTTGGTGGTAGAAGATAATAAGGAGATGCAACGGTTTCTGAAAACCATCTTATCTGATTCCTACCATGTAATTACAGCAAATGAGGGAGTTGAAGGACTGGCGAAGGTGAAGGAGTTTCATCCCGATCTGGTCATTACCGATGTGATGATGCCCGGAATGAATGGCATCGCTTATTGTCATGCACTGAAAACGGATCTGGAAACCAGCCACATACCCGTTTTGATGCTTACCGCGCTTTCATCTGTTGAGAACCAGATGGAAGGGTTCGAAACCGGTGCCGATGACTATATCGTCAAACCGTTTGACGACCGCATCTTGTCGGCAAGAATACGCAATCTGCTCGAATCCAGAAAAATACTTCGTGAGAAATTCACAAATTCGCAGGGAGAATGGCGCGAAGCGATGCAAACACTTCAGCCCGACCGCGAATTACTCGAAAAGGCAACAACAATTCTTGAAAATCATCTCACAGATATGCTCTTTACGGTCGATTCTCTTGCTTCAGCGCTTGGATTAAGCCGCAGTACCCTCCACCGGAAACTAAAGGCGCTGACCAATCAGTCGGCTACCGAATTTATCAAATTTATAAGGATCAACAAGTCGATCAAACTCATTGAAAGCGGAATGACCAATATTGATGAGATTTGTTTTAAAGTCGGATTCAATTCCCATTCGTACTATTCAATGTGTTTCAAGAAACAACTTAGCCAAACACCATCGGAATACATTAACCGGATTAAAAGGGAATCAAAACCATAAAATAGGTCACCCCTAATATTTCGGAGACCTAAAGAAGCGGACGATACAGTAGCAACAGATCATTCGGGTGATAAAGATCGCGGGTAGTGACAAACTGCAAGAATAGTAAGTCACAACTTTTTTATCAGATAAACGTGTTGCCCTGCCAACAGCCGCTCACAACTTTAGGACGTCAAATTTTGTTATTACAAACGCTTACAGATCGTAAGCAATAAAACAATTGGATTGTTCCATTATTCAATGTTAAGGAACAAAATATTCCTATTTTTGCAGAACAATTTTTTCCACCAATATGGTTAAAGATTTAAAAGACAATAGTTTTAAATAACTAAAACGATCGTTAAAATGAAAGTATTTAAATTTGGAGGAACATCTGTCGGATCAATTGAAACGATGAGAACTGTGATGAACCTGATTGCCGATGGAGAACAAAAGCTGGTTGTATTATCGGCAATGGCCGGAACAACAAATAAGTTGGTTGAAATTTCTGACTACCTGTCAAAAAAGAACAAAGAATCGGCGTTGGGTATCATCAATTCCCTTGAAAAAAAATACTACAATGTAGTGTTCGATCTCTATTCAACCAAGGAGATGAAAGAGCAGGGGAAACGGGTACTCGAAGAACGGTTTGAAGTGATCAAGTCATTTACTTCGGGTGTATTTCCTGAATATGGCGGACGTGCCTTACTGGCACAGGGCGAGCTGATCTCGACTGCTTTGTTCACATTGCTGATGCAGGAAGCAGGTTATAATGCGCTGTTACTCCCCGCCCTCGAATTCATGAAGATTGACGGTGATAAAATGCCCGACAACTATTACATCAAGGATAAACTCAATGCGTTATTGAAAAGCGCTCCGAAAGCCGATTATTACATCACGCAGGGATTTATCTGCATGAATGAAGCCGGCGAAATCGATAATCTTCAGCGGGGTGGTTCCGATTATACGGCAACTTTGATCGGAGCTGCAATTAATAGCGAAGAGGTACAGATATGGACCGATATTGACGGGTTTCATAATAATGATCCACGGTATGTCGAAAACACGAAGAAAGTCGACACCCTCTCGTTCAATGAAGCCTCCGAGCTGGCCTATTTTGGCGCTAAGATCCTCCATCCGCAAACCGTATTGCCGGCCATGATGAATGGCATTCCCGTCAGGCTGAAAAACACAATGAATCCCCCCGATCCCGGCACGCTGATTACCTCGCATAGTAAAACAAAAGGTATTAAAGCGGTTGCAGCCAAGGATGGTATCACGGCTATCAAGATCAGGTCGGGAAGGATGTTAAATGCCTACGGGTTTATTAAAAATATTTTCGAGATTTTCGAGTTCTTTAAGACCTCAATTGATATGATCACTACGTCGGAGGTGGCGCTGTCACTGACAATCGACGATCCAAAACACCTCGATGAAATTGTTAAGGAACTGAAGGAATACGGTAAAGTTGAAATTGACCGGAACCAGACCATTGTATGCATTGTCGGAAATATGATTGCAGAGGAAAAGGGGTTTGCAGCCAAGGTTTTTACCGCTCTTGATCACATTCCGATCAGGATGATCTCCTACGGAGGAAGCCGCAATAATATTTCGTTGCTAGTAAATACAAACGACAAAAAAGCAACACTTCAGGCGTTAAGCAATAAGTTATTAAACGCGTAACAATCTGTTTAATAATCAAAACGACCGATAAAATATGCTTTATCGGTCGTTTTGATTTTAAAGAAATTCAATCTCATCCAAACCATCCAGAACATGTGCTCCGGTTGTTAATAGCCGCTCCTTCGACTGGTGTCCTTTCGCGATGAGTACGCATTTGCAACCGATCGCCTGCGCCACTTCGTAGTCGTGTATCGTGTCTCCAACCATCAGCGTTCGTTCAGGATCCAGACCTCGTTTATTGATCAGCGATTTGCCATTTGCAACTTTCGATACCGCAAAATTATCGCTTAACCCACATAAATCTTCAAAAAAATGGTGAATGTCATTATCGGTTACAGTCTTTTCAAGGACCTGTTGCTCCATGGCGGAGAGGATAAACTGACGATATCCCAGGTTACGCAACCGGCTTAATAACGGGACAACCTCATCGTGCAGGCCGCAATCTTTAACAGCTGTATTATATATTGAAATAAACTGAAATGCAGGGATTTCAAAAGGTTCAGTTTTCAAATCAAAACCAATCAACTCATAATAATCCTGAACCGGAAAAGTAAAAACTTCAAGGTATCTTTCAATGGTAAGCAGCTCCAGGTCTCTGTCATGTAACAGGTGATTAATTGAATCAACCGCGATTCTGACATCATTGAGCAACGTGCCATTCCAGTCCCAGATAATCGAATCAAATTTCACCTATATCCTTTTGACAGCAATTTTCAAAACTAAATACTGGCATAGAATACATTTTAAGCCACAATTCCATGGCCTCCGCACGATCTTCGTTTACAAGTTTCAACCGTTGATGGGTAAGTTCAATAAATAGGTGTTGCTCTTCCGTAGTATAATGGTCGACATACTTATTACAATTATAGTATAAATCGTAGGCAATATAATTGTTGGGAAACAATTTATAATTTGAATATATCTGCTTGTCGATGTAATCAGCAAGGCGTTTCAACCGATCGTTAATGTTTCCCTCTTTTAAAAGACTCTTAAGGACTTTATTGCTGATGGGGGCACCAAATTGAATCTGAACTCTCCCTTTTTGATTTTTTAAACCACTGACCATGCTAAGCAAATCATCCCTTTCCGATTTTTGGAAATCGGGGTCAGCCTGTCGCTTCAACAATTCAGCCACCTTTTCGTTACCGCAGGGTTCAATTTCATACGAGATCGCCATTGGTACGATCTGCAATTCCGAGAATCCCTGAACAAATTTATTATTGTTCGACATATTCAGCATTTTCAGCAATGCAGAGGAAGTCTGATCCAGACCATCTTTTGAGCGCCCCTCACGTTGAGCAATCCAAATTGAATTCCCGTTATGGGTAAGCGTTTCTCTGATATAGGCAGAAAGAAGGTTGGAGGCTTCAAGCATTTGCCTGACCGGAATATTCCGCTTTACGATAAACGAGCGATTCACCCTCGACAAATCTTCAATCCATTGATAAACCAGTAAATTACTTCCGATTGCTATTTCAGTGGACTTATAACCGAATTTGTACATTTCGACATTAAGCAGCGCTGAGTCGAGGACAATATCGCGATGATTGGATATATATAAATAACTTTGATCTTTCTTCAGGTTTTCAAGGCCACTGATTGTCAATCCCTTTGTGCTGGATTTCAGAATCCCTTCAAGAAAAGGGACCATGAAGCGTAACTGAAATGTTTCAACATCCCGGGTTTGAGCCATGGCATCTCTGACTTCTTTTATTTTGGCATCATCAGCAGCATAGAGCTTATTAAGTACCCTTGTAAAAACCGGATCATCCAACAACCTTGTCATGATTGCGGGAACTTCTTCATCGTAATAAGGCCTAATTTCATCGAACTCGTTCGAAACCAACATATTTTCGTAGTTTATTTATCTGTTAGAAGTCAAAACAAAGTTACAAAAATAGCTGTTCAAGTGAATAACTCATAAGAAATCTTGAATTTGGCGTAAAAAATAGACTAACTATCTGATTTCAAATTATAAAAAAATACGTGTATCAATTCAAAATAATTAAAATCTGAAATAGAGCTGCCCTCTAAGTTCAAATCGTGTGTTTCCGGGGGTAACATCATTACCCGAACCCCACGATAATGCCCCGTCATGAATTGTATACCCAGCCTTTGCATAGGCTGTGACACGCGAAGTGGGAGCCCATTTCAGATTTAGGTAGAGTCGCTTCCCTTTACCATGAAACTCGGGAATCGAAAAACTATACAACAGATCATTCTCGTAAGTATAAATACGGCTATAATATCCATCGGTATCATAGAAAGCATATCTGAACCACAAATTCAACTTCCTGAACGGAGTATACAAAATATCCTGAAAGATAAGAAAACCATCTTCGTTCGCATTGTTAAATGAATACCCGGCGTATTCAATCCTGGTACGCAATGTAAATCTTTCGCTGAGAATATACTCCGTATGAATTCTAAGTTTGGTGGTCATTTCATCATAATCGGCTGCAACACCTGTGCCGCCACTTAATTTCTGTGGTTTAGACTCGTATTTTCCTTTCAGATAAAAAGAGAACTTCCTTGAAAATGCAATATCAAGCTGGGCCATATAATCGGTGCCGCTGCCAGGTGCCATGGTGCTGTATGTCAGCCATGGAAACCGGTAAATATCAACGTAGCAGGAAAGCTTCACCTTCGGAAGCGGATTAAGCACTACGCCAGTATAAAGACCGGATTCGTTGCGATTCCCGGTACTTTCTGAAAGTGAACTTCCATAAAAGGTGTGAAACCCCGGATCAAAATAACGGTAATAAAGCGCCCAGCTGATCTGGGGATGTGCATGCCAGACCAACCCCTGAACAAAACCCGGCTTCAGACTTTTTGACAAACCTGCTTCACCAAAAAACTGAACAGCCGGAAGTGCCAGCTGATAATCAAGCCCAAGATTATAGTTCTCCGTACCCGAAAAGCTCCTGGCCTTATAAGGGGAAGAACCGGCATCCATTGGCAAACCAAAATACTGAGTGACAAACAATGCCCCGATCCTGAATTTCTCCAGTCTTAATTCGCTGTAACCACCGGTGACCTGCTCATTAAGGCTCTTTTCATCGGCTGTTTCGGAAGAAGTCCGGTGATATCCTGAAGTCTGGAGCGAAGTAAAATACTGTTCACCTTGTTCAGACCCGGAAATGATATTGGCATCGCGATTCTTATTCGAGTAGAAAAGCATCAATTTAAGGGGACCACTTCCAAGGGTTGTTGAAATTCCCCTGAAATAGCGGTTTTCGTCAGTCGAAGTATAAGGCCTGATTCCTTGTCCCGATTTCATTATTCCCAAAACATTTCCTGATTTTCCGAGTCCGGAACCTGTCCAGTAATTCACGCCCTGACCAAATCGGAGCAAAAAATCACCGACCGTCACTTGCCGAAGGAAGCCCCTGCCCTTCCAGGACATAAAGCCGGAATAATAATCGAATCCAGACTTATTGCTTCCCCTGAAGAACTCCTCTCCTGCATCATTGTCGGTAATGAGACCTAATTCAAATTTCCCGGGAATTTCAAGCTGATAACGGCTATAAATGGAAACCGGCCAACCCGGATAAGCGGCCCCTTTACCTTCCGAAACAGAGCGATAACCGGTTGCTTGCGGGAATGAGGTTTTCACCCTGAGAATCGCCCTTTGGTATGTGGTTTTTCTGGAATGTAAAATCGAATCGGATGGCACGTCAAAAGTAATAAACGGGGTCAATGCATCAATTATTTCAGGAGTCATCCCTTCGACTACAGCAAGTTCATTGAACGAAACAAAAAAACCATATTGCTTCCGGTAACCAATTATATTTTGAATTTGCCTGAAATCCAACATATATAGATTTTCCAATTCCTCCTGCGAAGCCATATTAATATTTACCGGATGTTCAGCAATTTTTGTAATATCATCAAGTATTACCGAGTTCGTAATATCTGTTTCATCCGATTCTGCTATTGACTCGATCGCCTGTTCCATTTCTTTCTCCTTCTGATCGTCTAAATTCTGTGAGAATCCCTGAAGTATAATCACCACTGATGAGATGAATAGAATTATAAATTTCCATTTCATAATCAAAGATTTAAAGTCAATGAGATGGAAGGAGTATATCCCAGCGTTTCGTGATGAACACAAGCGAAATCAACACCAAAGATTCGGCTTTTATATCCAATGCCGGCTGAGTGGCGAATCGGCTTTCCTGATAACCCGCCACGAAGGAAAAAACAATCAGAAAACTGATATTCGATGCCCATTCTAACATTCAGCGGATTATCCAAACAGTAGGCAACAGCGCTCACAAAAACGAGGTTTGCTGATGGCTTTAATGCTATGCCGGCAGTTGCGCTTACTGGCAACTCCGATTTGAAATTGAGTGATTCGATTGAGGCACGCGATGGATTGAAAATATGAAGACCAACCGACAGGTTATCTGATGGCTGATAAAGCATTCCAAATTCGATCAGAAAAGTTCCCCGATGACTCCCCTGCTCGGGAAAATCAATCATAAAATAATTGAACTGAATTCCTGCGGAAACACGGTTGCCCAGGGTCCTGGCCATCGAAAAACCAAAACGGGATTCACTATAGCCTGGTATACCTTTCTGCTGTATGCCAACCGCAAAATTGGAGAGTTGGGTAGGAATAACGAAGGCAAGTGATTTAGATGAAAAGCCATCGAGTAAATATGGCTGACGAAAATCGATGGCAACTGAGCTATTTTTAAATAACGCCAATGCGGCCTGGTTATAAAAAACCGAAAACGGGGAAATAATTGCGACAGATGCGTTGCCAAGTGCAACCTCTCTCGCTCCAACCTGATTGTTATCTCCGATTGAATAACCCTTCGAAAAAAAGACAAAAAATGCAACGAGGGTTAGTATCCCGTATTTTACATTTACCCTTTTCATTCCGATTTTTGCGTGCACAAAGCTTAATTCCCGTTTCCTAAAATGAATTCTTAACAAAAAATTCATATAAACAAAAGAGGAGGCAATCGTTTGATCGCCTCCTCTAATTTACGCAAAATAAATTATTAAATGGGGGATTTTTTAATTCGTTTTATAGGGGAATTTCACCTTCGATAATTCGGCATTTGCTTCCACAATTTTCACTTTCAGGTTCTCTTTATAGGTAACCAGTTTGGCCATCAGCGCTTCATCCCCCGAAGCGATTATCTGAGCGGCAAGTATTGCAGCATTTACAGATCCGTTAAGTGCCACAGTTGCAACGGGAATGCCCGGAGGCATTTGAAGTATTGCCAAAATCGCATCCCATCCTTCAAGGCTCGCTTTAATAGGTACGCCAATTACAGGAATTGGAGTCATCGCAGCAATAACACCTGGCAAATGGGCAGCCATTCCGGCAGCAGCGATAATCACCTTTATTCCACGTCCATAAGCCCCTTTTGCAAACTTCTCAACCTCTTCAGGGGTGCGGTGTGCCGACAGTGCATTCATTTCAAACGGGATCTCAAAATCGTTCAGAATACGGGCAGTACCCTCCATCACCGGAAGATCAGAAGTACTTCCCATAATTATACTTACTTTTGGATTCATAAATTACTTTTTAAGATTGTTAAAGTTACAATACTAATGCGGTATGCGCATGTTACAAAATTAAACTTTTTTGCACATTCGTTACCGATTACGGCATCATCTGCGGTAATTTTCACCTTCCGAGCAAAAGAATCTCTATCTTTGTTCGCTTAATTCGGGCTTGTGTGATGCAGTTTGAGTTATACTTAAAGATGATTAGCAACTTTGTATAATTTCCCGTACCGGGATTAAATAAAACGAATGAAACGAGTTAAGCTTTGGGATAAAGAATTTGAAATATCGCTGCCAAATGCAGATATTCAAACAGCAATCAAACAGATGGCCGTCAAAATGAAAAAAGACCTTGAAGGGAAAGAGGTACTTTTCATTTGTGTTTTAAACGGTGCCTTCATGTTTGCCTCTGAATTAATGAAAGAGGTCGAGCTCAACGATGCGGAAATATCGTTTTTAAAATTGGCTTCCTACTCAGGGATCAATACAACCGGCGAGATAAAAGAGCTGATCGGTTTAAATGAAGTTATTACAGGACGTACCGTTGTAATCATCGAAGATATTGTCGACACCGGTCATACAATCAAAGAGGTAATCAAACAATTGATTGGGAAAGGTGCCAAAGAGGTTAAAGTTGCAACGCTGCTTTTCAAGCCCGATGCTTTAAAAGTTGATATCAAACTCGATTATGTCGGGTTAGAAATTCCAAACGAATTTATTGTAGGATTTGGACTTGATTACGACCGCAGAGGGCGGAATTTCAAAGATATCTATACGCTCGTAAAAGAATAATTTAAGAATTAATTTTGATAGAAATGATTAATTTAGTGCTTTTTGGTCCTCCTGGTGCCGGAAAAGGTACGCAGGCTATTTACCTAGCCCAGACATTCAATTTAGTTCATTTGTCAACCGGTGATCTTTTGCGACAGGAAATTGCTGCTAAAACCGATCTTGGGCGTCTTGCAGATGAGCTGATCAGTAAAGGGGAGTTAGTTCCCGATTCAATTGTCGTCTCGATGATTGAAGAAAAGCTGAAAAAGCCTAAAACAACTGTTGGGTTCATCTTCGATGGATTTCCAAGAACAGTACCACAGGCAAAAGCACTCGACGAACTCCTGCGAAAACATCATTCCAAAGTTTCGGTTATGCTCTGCCTCGAGGTGGAAAAAAATGAATTGATCGACCGACTGCTTAAAAGAGGCTTAACGTCGGGAAGATGCGATGATGCTGACGCTGCAACAATCGAAAATCGGATCAATATTTATAATGAAAAAACAGCTCCGCTCATCCAATACTACGAAAGTCAGGGAAAATACCATCCAATTCAGGGGGTTGGTGAGATCAGGGAGATTGCTGCCAGATTGAAGGAAACAGTAGAAAAACTATAAATCACATATCCAAAAATATAAACTTTGCGTGTACAGGCGTTTGACACCCTGCACCGCAAGGTTTTTTTTTGAACATTCCTATTGAAACAATTAGATTCATCGCATTGATATTTAATTCTTCACAAGCTATTTGTGATCATTTTTCATTATCTCGATTTAAGAGCGTACTTTTGCAAATCTATTAAGATTTTAAAAATGGATTCGAATTTTGTCGACTACGTAAAAATAATGGTCCGTTCCGGACATGGAGGCCCTGGGTCGAGGCACTTCAGACGCGAGAAATTTTCCCCAAAAGGTGGACCAGATGGTGGCGACGGGGGACGTGGAGGACACATTATCCTTCGTGGTAATAAACAGATGTGGACGCTGCTTCATCTCAAATACAGAAAACATATTATTGCAGAATTCGGAGGTTCAGGTGGTAAATCGCGTAGTACAGGAAAAGACGGTGATGATATTATCCTTGATGTTCCACTGGGAACAATCGTAAAGGATGCAGAAACCGGAGATGTACTATTTGAGATCAATACCGATGGTGAAATGATTATTGTTGCCAAAGGAGGGCGTGGCGGACTTGGAAACGTGAATTTTAAGTCATCTACCATGCAAACTCCCCGTTTTGCCCAGCCTGGAGAAGATTTTGATGAGGGTTGGAAAATTCTTGAACTAAAGATCCTTGCCGATGTAGGTTTGGTAGGATTCCCGAATGCAGGAAAGTCAACTTTACTTTCAAAAGTCTCGGCAGCAAAACCCGAAATTGCCGATTACCCTTTTACAACGCTTGTACCAAACCTGGGAATCGTAGCCTATCGCGGCGATCAATCGTTTGTGATGGCCGATATTCCGGGAATTATCGAAGGAGCACATGAAGGAAAAGGTCTCGGATTGCGCTTCTTACGTCATATTGAACGAAATTCGATCCTTCTGTTCCTGATTCCAGCCGACAGTAAAGATCATTTCAACGAGTACCAGATACTTTTAAATGAGCTCCAGCAGTTTAATCCTGAACTCATCGATAAGCAACGAATTGTTGCGATCTCAAAAAGCGATCTGCTCGACCCTGACCTAATGGCCGATATCAGCAAGGAGATGAAAGGAATTCCACATGTTTTTTTCTCATCAATAGCTGAAAGTGGAATAGTTGAACTGAAAGATTTAATCTGGAAATCAATAAATAGTTAATATAGCGCCTATGGAATTTCTCAATCTGCTTAAAAGCTGGGACAAAGATCTTCTTCTTTTCCTCAACGGTATGCACAGTCCACTTTGGGACTATTCCATGACTTTGTTTACACTTACTCCTACCTGGCTGATATTTTACGTGACAATTCTGGCCATTATCGTTAAGAAACACGGCAAGAAATCGCTTTTCATATTTTTTGCCTTAGCGTTGATGATTCTTTGTGCCGATCAGTTTTCCGGAATTCTTAAACACACCGTTCAGCGGTTGCGTCCATCAAACGACCCTGCATTCAGCCAGCTTGTCCATATCTTTCTCAAAAAGGGAGGACAATTTGGATTTGTATCAGCCCATGCTGCGAACATCTTTGCAATTGCGACCTTTACCTCATTATTGTTTCGGAACCGCAAATATGCGATGTTTATATTCCCCTGGGCAATAATGATTTCCTACAGCAGGATCTATCTTGGCGTTCATTATCCAGGCGATGTGATATGCGGTGCCCTTCTTGGAATTGGGGTTGGTATCGGAATCTTCAAGTTGCTCAATTATGCGGAATCAAGGTTAAGCCCTGTCAATCTTTTTGCCCGAAACCCTTTGAAAGACAAAGAAGCCAATAGGATCATCGAAGTTGGCGTGTTCACAATCATCATGTGCATTGGCCTTATGGCGCTATTGCTGCAGAATGATGTGATACCACATTAGGCCAGCAGGCAAATTATCCATTTGAATGACCTCCGCAAAGGTCATTTTTTGTGTGCCTAAAATAATTTTTATCACTATTAATTTGCATCTTTTATTTTATTAACTTTGGTATATCAAATTGCATTAACCTTGTTACTGTAATATGGAAAAACCTACGAAGCCTTCATATCCTGACCTTTGGATGCCTGATCCAAAGCTTCCGATGTCAATACAGGAGCTTTGGAATTTAGTATTACAGCTCCCGATGCCAATACCGGAGCTCTGGATTTCAATATTACAGCTTCAGTTGTCAATATCGAAGCTCTGGATTTCAATATTACACGTCCCAATGTCAATACCGGAGCTTTGGAAACCAATATTACAGCTCCCGATTTCAATATTACAGCCTTCTATATCAATACCTGCCGTTCAGCTATCAGATTCCCTAAAATTGCAAAACCGGTTCTATATATCACCACGTCACCACAAAATAGGTTGACGTTTACTTGTCCTTTATAATTTAACTTTTTTACAACACTTTAAATTCTAAAAGCAATGAGCAAAACAAGTATTAAAGTCGAAATCCCCGAAAGTAAGCCAGATATGCTTAATAAAATGGGGGAAGATGTATTGAAAAAGCATATCGAATTAGGAGAAAAGAGTCCTTTGAACGGGCTCGATATGGAGACATTTGCTGTAAAATTAAATGATGGAAAATTGAAACGAGCCCAGGCAAAAAGTCTTCATGAACAGGCCGAATTATTGAACCAACAGGCAGGATTAAGCATGGGCATCGATAAGTCGCAAAATACGAAGACAGCGGGCACCGTCTATTCCACCCTTACGAGCGCAAGAGATATCTTGCTCGGTCTGAACAGGGGCCAGGAACGGAAGTTAACCGAATGAGGATTTGATGTGGTGATCAGCGATGTTACGAAAAATAAACCTGATAATCCCAAATAGCAATACCTAATCCTGCCGCAGAAACCGGCTGCGGTAGGATTAAATTAGTTTAAAAAATGCAACAATAATATTTTCTACATTTACTCCAACTCAAATGAGAAAATAACCAGAAAGATGACTAATCAAACTTTTCCGTATTATTCAGTGAATACTGTTTACAACAATGGCAAATCATATCAAAATTTGTTCTTTGAAAAAGGTTTTGAAAACAATGTTTCGGGCGGGTATTCTGACTTATATCAGTTGAAAGATCATTTTAGGAACAGACACTCAGCAAATAACCGAATCAGTATCATCGCAAATACTGTTGGACTATGAAATTTTTGGATTATATATTCTCATCAATATTTATTTTCTCTGAAAAAATTGATGATGGAAGACCAGGACATATAGAAATGCCAGTGTTTGCCACAATATTTATTCTCACGATACTTTCAACTTTAAATGTTCTTTCAATTTTTACTCCAGACACAATTTTAGGAAAAAATAGGATTTACTATTTATCCGTCACAATTTCAGGTTGCATTTTCTTCCTGCTCTTTTATTATAAAAAAAGATACATCGCTGTTGTTGATCATTTTAAAACTAAAAGCAACAAGGATCTCTATTATTTTATGACGATTGCATACATTATCGCATCAGTTGTTGCATTTGGCATAACAAGGTAATGACAAAATAAAAAACTAAAAATTTGATTGGAAAGCATTTATTTAAAAAATAGACTTTCATTGCAATCGGGTTAACCCAAAACGAGTAAAAACATTAAATTTGTGGGAGATAAAAGAAGTTAAATTATGAATGTAGTTGAAAAAAGGGATTATATCCATAGTCATTTACACCAGGTAGATGAAAGCTTAATTAATCAGTTTTACGAAACACTGCGCAAAGAAGAAGTTTTAAAAACGAAGTTATCAGGCAGAGCCGAAAAATCGGAAAATGATATTCAATCGGGGAAGATATTTTCAAGGGCAGATGTCGAGCAAAGAACCAATGACAATCTCAGGTAATGAAGCTCGTTTATACAGAACAAGTGATTGTAAGTCTTGAAGAAACATTAGATTTTATTGCCCCAAATGTTTCTCATGAAAAATTGATAGAAATCAGGGATCAAATATTAAATAAGGCAGATACTTTACTTTTGCATCCATTAAAAGGACAGAAAGAACCGTTTCTGGAACATTTAGGTTTAGAGCATCGGCGTTTAATTGTAAGCCATTACAAGATTATTTACAGAGTTGCCGGCGAGTATATTTATATCACCGATATTTTCGATTCCAGACAAGATCCTGACAAAATGAAAGGATAAGTTTTCCAAAATCTTGCTTACAAAACCAGTTGATAAATTTCTTTTAGGCCTGGAATCAACCTTTTCCAGCAACAAAATCCAAATCAACTTAACAAACTTGTAAATCACCGAAATAACCCGGTGCCGGGAATGAACAAGTATGATCAACAACCGATAACGATTACAACTTCTCAGCGCAGAATTTTCTTAACCGTTGTCTTTGGTTCCATCGGTCCGCGTTTGTAGATGATGAGGCCATTCAAAAAGTTGCGAAGCAACTGGTCGCCGCACTCTTTGTAATTCTGATGATCTTCGGCACGGAATATAGCTCCCAGTTCGCTTTCTGATATCTCAAAATCAACCAGTTTAAGGATGGCGATGATATCAGTATTTTTAAGCTGAAGCGCCACCCGAAGTTTCTTTATTATATCGTTATTTGTCATGATCTGAGAATTATGAGTTATAAATTATGAATTATAAGTTGGGGAAGGTATTTCTGCAATTTATATTCTATTCAAATCAAACTTCCGGATGTGATTTGAAAAACCTTTCCTGTGCAAAGCTACGAAAAGAAGCAAAAAAGCCATCCCTTTTGAGGATGGCTTTTAAATATTTGAATATTTGCAAAGACTATCTTGTGAAAAGCAGCTCGCGGTATTTTGGTAATGGCCAGATTTCATTATCTACCACTTCCTCCAGCTTATCGATGTTGTAACGAATGGTATCAAGATATGGACGAACAGATTTTTCGTAAGCATAAGCCTTTTCTTTCCCGTGTTCGATCAGATTGGCAACCTTACGTGCTTCGGTCATTTGATAAACCTCAGCTTTGATGGCAGAGATATGGCCAGAGATCTTCCTGATCAGATCAAGACGTGCACCAGCCAATTCCTTAAATTCAGCTTCACCAAAGATATCTTTCAACCCTTTCACATTATCGAGTAAAGTTGTCTGATAAGCAATTGCTGTCGGAACAATATGATTGATGGCAATATCGCCAAGAACACGTGATTCAATTTGAATCTTCTTGGTATATTTCTCCATTTCTACTTCAACACGCGCTTCAATTTCAATCGAAGTAAAGATGCCAAGATCAGAAAAGATCTTGCGTGATTTATCATAGAGATAAGCTTCCAATGCCTGAGGTACGCTCTTGATATTGGTCAGACCACGACGTTCAGCCTCGTCTGCCCACTCCTGACTGTAACCGTTACCGTCGAAACGAACTGGTTTACATTCAATAATGTATTTCTTAAGAACCTGGAAGATAGCTTCATCTTTCTTCACATCTTTTTCGATCAACGCGTCAACATCCTTCTTAAATTTGATCAGCTGAGCCGCAACTACTGAGTTAAGGGCAATCATTGCCGAAGCGCAGTTGGCCGCAGAACCTACCGCACGGAATTCGAACCTGTTTCCGGTAAACGCGAAAGGTGATGTACGGTTACGGTCGGTATTGTCGAGTAAAATTTCAGGAATTCGTCCGATATTCAGTTTCAGTGAAGTTTTTTCGTCCGGAGTCATCTTGCGCTCATTCACATTTTCTTCGAGAAGATCGAGCATACGGTTCACTTCAGATCCAAGGAAAGAGGAGATAATTGCAGGAGGTGCTTCGTTAGCGCCTAAGCGGTGAGCATTACTAGCAGAAACAATAGAAGCACGTAACAGATCCTGGTTGTCGTAAACCGCCTTAATCGTATTCACAATATATGTAAGGAACTGAAGGTTTGTTTTAGGATTCTTCCCGGGAGAAAATAGATTCACTCCTGTATTTGTAGAAAGCGACCAGTTGTTGTGTTTTCCGGAACCGTTGATTCCTGCAAATGGCTTTTCGTGCAATAATACATAGAAACCATGATGACGGGCAATTTTATCCATCAGTGACATCACCAACTGATTATGATCGTTGGCAAGATTCACCTCTTCAAATATTGGGGCAAGTTCGAACTGATTCGGAGCTACCTCATTGTGACGTGTCTTACAAGGAATACCTAATTTATAGGCTTCGTTTTCAAAATCCTCCATAAACAGGGCAACCCGCTCAGGAATTGCTCCGAAATAATGATCCTCCAACTGCTGATCTTTTGCTGAAGAGTGTCCCATCAATGTCCGGCCAGTAAGAATAAGGTCAGGACGTGCATAATACAATGCTTCATCTACAAGGAAGTATTCCTGTTCCCATCCAAGGTTAGCCTGAACCTGGGTAACATTCTTATCAAAATACTGGCAAACATCAACAGCAGCTTTGTCAACCGCATTTAAAGCTTTTAAAAGAGGTGCTTTATAGTCAAGCGCTTCGCCTGTGTATGAAATAAATACAGTTGGTATAGAAAGGGTGGTGCCAACAATAAATGCCGGTGATGTTACATCCCACGCCGTGTAGCCACGTGCTTCGAAAGTATTACGGATTCCGCCACTTGGGAAAGAAGAGGCATCTGGCTCCTGCTGCGCAAGCAATTTACCTGAGAAGCTTTCAACAACACCACCTAGTTCTGAATGATCAATAAATGCATCATGTTTTTCAGCGGTACCGTCTGTCAAAGGATGAAACCAGTGTGTATAATGAGTTGCCCCATTTTCCATGGCCCAGGCTTTCATACCAATCGCGACCTGATCTGCAATTTTACGATCGATGGTCGTTCCATTGTCAATTGCATCGATAATTCCTTTATACGATTCTTTTGACAAATACTTCTTCATTTTGGGACGGTCAAAAACCAACATCCCGTAATAATCAGATGTGAGGTTCTCCTCGCGCTTTACTGCGATCGGTTTTCTCGTACAAAGAATTTCAAGAGCTTTAAATCTTAATGTTGCCATACTAGTTGATATTTATCGTTTAAAATATTTTTCTTAATTGTCAGCTAAATTACACTTTTCTGAACCGTACCCCCATAATTTTATTAAAAAACTGAATAATTCACAATATTTTAACATTGAATCCCGATTTGACACCATATTTAATCGAATTCACTCTATTTTTTCTATAAAACAATCAATTTTCCCAATTTTTAACCGAATAAAAACAATTCATCGCAAATAAAGCCTCAGATACTTTGATAAAAATGTGTTTAAATGGTTTGTTTGTATTCAAAAAAGAATACTAAAATGGAATGGAAACCTATTTTAAAACAAATTTCACCTTTTCAAGTTCATTTTTTTGAAATAAAAAAGAAAACCCGGCGAAAAACCGGGTCTTGAATGAAAAAATATGTTTTTCTGAATCAACTTGAAAAATGGTGATAAAACCGGATGATGGTTCGAATCCCATTGTAAAAGTTCTCCAGCTGGAAATTTTCGTTTGGTGAATGGATCGCATCCGACTCTAAACCAAAACCCATCAGTATCGTCTTTATACCCAATATTTCTTCAAAAGAGGAAATAATCGGGATGCTTCCCCCGCTTCGTACGGGTACTGGTTTACGTCCAAAAACATCTTTATACGCAGCTTCTGCAGCATGGTATGCCGGGAGATTGATCGGACAAATATAACCTTGTCCTCCATGAAGCGATGTTACCTCCACTTTCACGGAATCGGCAGCTATTGACTCGAAATATGTTTTGAAAAGTTCAGCAATCTTGTGGTGTTCCTGATTTGGAACAAGCCGGGCGCTGATTTTGGCATAAGCTTTTGATGGAAGAATCGTTTTGGCACCTTCACCGGTATATCCTCCCCATATTCCGCAAACATCAAATGAAGGGCGAATCCCGGTACGCTCCATTGTTGAATAATCTGATTCGCCTTGCAATGCTTTAACACCTATTGCTGCACGGTAAGCGGCTCCATCAAATGGGGCTTTTGCGAGCATCGCCCGCTCATTTGCATCCACATCCATCACGTCGTCATAAAAGCCAGGAATTGTGATCCGGTGATCAGCATCCGTTACCGAGGCGATCATTTTGCACAATTCGCTGACAGGATTGGCAACTGCTCCACCAAATAATCCGGAATGAAGATCATGATCAGGACCTGTAACCTCAACCTGCCAGTAAGCAAGTCCGCGAAGGCCAACGGTGATTGACGGAATATCGCGGGCGATCATCCCCGTGTCGGAAACCAGGATAATATCCGCTTTCAACAGCTCCTTGTGCGCTGTGCAAAATGCTGCAAGATTTACAGAACCAACTTCCTCCTCCCCTTCGATCAGAAACTTGACATTGCAGTTCAAGGTATTTGTCCTGACCAGGTATTCAAAAGCCTTCGCATGCATAAAGGATTGTCCTTTGTCATCATTCGCCCCACGTGCCCAGATTCTTCCGTCGCGGACTTCTGGTTCGAAAGGATTGGATTTCCATTGGTCCAGTGGATCAACCGGCATCACATCCATATGGGCATAAACCAAAATAGTTGGTTTTGCAGCATCTATTATTTTTTCAGCGAAAACGACGGGATTACCAGCTGTTTCGAAAATTTCTGCACTATCCACACCTGCTTCATTCAGAATTTTAACCCAGTACGCCGCAGCCTTGTACATCTCGGGGCGATTCTCACGTAAAGAACTGATTGATGGAATTCTGATTAACCCAAAAAGCTCTTCAAGAAAACGCTCCTTATTCTTTTCGATGTAACTATTTATTTTGTTCATAAAAATTACTGTTTATTTTTGACCAAGATACTCATTCACCTCATGCCAAAATGAGAGATATATCATGGTTCTATAACATTAAAAATCACAATAAGTTTATGCTGTGGATCCGGACTGGCGTGTGATTTGCCAACACCTCATCTGTTTATGCCAGAAAGAAGGGAGCAATTAATGCGGTCATCAATCCCATGATTCCAATTGCAAGGCCGCCGATGGCCCCTTCGATTGCACCGAGTTCCATGGCGCGGGCCGTACCTAATCCGTGAGCCGATGCACCTAAAGCAAGTCCAATCGCAATCTTACTGTCAACTTTTAAAAC
>Ga0209585_10000060_pt1 | contig 38209 bp, 31 predicted proteins | sample NGEPerone_FD_185491 | JGI IMG/M metagenome (GOLD analysis project Ga0209585, IMG submission 185491) | Arctic peat soil microbial communities from the Barrow Environmental Observatory site, Barrow, Alaska, USA - NGEE Permafrost154B-one... | ecosystem: Environmental > Terrestrial > Soil >... | reverse complement strand
TCAATGAAAATATTGAATCAAAATAAATAAATCTAAATTTGTAATACGCTAATCCAAACAAGGTGATAATCGTTCTAAGAACTCTAAAGAATAGGTGGTCAAATTACACCGGCGCAGGGTGGTCAATTTAGCTGGCAAATCCAGATTGCATCTAAAACATCTGTTGAGTTTTTTGGTTTCTGATTGAATTTTTTCTCAAATTCCTGAAAAGAGAATATTGGCATTTCATCAATCAGTTTGGTAGCTTTTTTTTCAATTTCAGCAAATAACAATTTAAGACGTTTTAACTCGGTATCCCTTGGGTTTTCTTCCTTTAATATTTCCCACTGATTTGGTGTTAGGTATTTTTCTATTGGGTAATACTTTTGCTCCCGAAACTGGGTTACCCTTAACTTTATTGCATAAGTACCATCCCGTTTTGGAATTCTTTTATCAAGAATTATTGCTGTTGAAACTCCAATCATGCTGTATTTCTTTATGTTTTGACTGTATGTATGACCACAAATATACATACCAGATACATACAAATCATCATAAATGGACAAATAAAAGCAAAATAATGAAAATATCTAATTTACAAGTACCTAAAATATAGATCAATAGCCAATAAGGGAAAACAAGAGAAAGTGCAAGGTGTGATTCATAATCGCGAGGTCGAGGGATCATGCCCCTCTCTCGCTACAGTTATAAAAGAGGTTTGTGAGCAATCATGAACCTCTTTTTTTGTGCACCTTGTTTTCGGATTCTTTATTTTCATTACAAGAACCTCAATAGATTTTGAAAAGTCGAACCACAGTTTAAGGTCAGTAGGTGTTAATAAATTGCATTTTATCCCGGCTGACGCAATACAAAAAAGCATTTGAATAAAAAATTGATAGAATGATTCATAAAACTTATGCGAATGAATCCAAAATTCAGTTACTTTGAAGTTTAACTGTTGTTTAATTATATATTACATCCTGTTTAATTAAGAAAAGCATGAAAACATTCTTATTGATTGGCATTATTGTTTTACTCACGATCTCAGATCTGCAGGCACAAACTCCTGCGAAGAAACCAATTCGCCTGGCTGTAGCTGGATTGACTCACGGACACAACTCGTTTATTTTAGGACGAAAGGATAAAGGTGATTTCCAGTTAGTTGGGGTTTTCGAAACGAACAATGAACTGGCTTTACTCCGCGCGAAAAAATTCGGTTTTGATCCTAACCTTATTTATAACAACCTGGACAGGATGTTAGACAGCGTTAAACCTGATGCTGTGGTGGCCTTTGGTTCTATTTACGAACACATGGCTGTCGTTGAAGCCTGTGCACCCCGGGGAATTCACGTGATGGTTGAAAAACCATTGGCGACTAATGTCGAACATGCCAAAAAGATGGTTGAACTGGCTGAGAAATACCATATTTATTTGCTGACCGATTACGAGACTTCGTGGTATCCGACTACTGCAAAATCATTTCAGCTGGTCAACGACAGTAATTTTGTTGGAAAAATTAAAAAGGTCGTTATTCACGACGGGCACCAGGGACCAAAGGAAATTGGCTGCGACAAGTATTTTCTGGATTGGCTCACAGATCCAATTCAAAATGGAGGAGGCGCATTAATTGATTTTGGATGCTACGGTGCAAACCTGATGACCTATCTCCAAAAAGGGGAAGTGCCGGTTTCGGTAACTGCCGTTACACAGCAAATTAAACCCGATATTTACCCAAAAGTAGATGATGATGCAACCATTATTGTGAGCTATGCGAAGTCGCAATGTATCATCCAGGCATCCTGGAACTGGCCATTCAGCAGAAAAGACATGGAGATTTACGGCAATACGGGCTACATTGTGGCTGAAAACAATTACGACATGCGTCTGCGAAATGGCACGATGAAAACTGAACAGTCCACACGGGTTACAGCAAAGGATATCAGTGTTTATGAAGACCCGTTCACCTATTTTGCGGATGTGATTAATGGGAAAATAAAAATGACCAAATATGATCTCTATTCACCGGAAAACAATTTAATGGTTGTAAAAATTCTGTCAGCGGCCAGAGAGTCGGCTAAGACCGGGAAAACGGTTAAGTTTAAATAGTCTATTGATTATTTTCAAAACAGAATATTAAATAAATGATGCAATAGATTGATTTAAAGGAAATGATGAGGACTACTTTGCTATTCGCAATTTGCCTGATGATGTCGGCTGTTGTTATTCAGGCACAACCCGAAAACAATAAAATGATGTATCGCAACCCGGTGATCGCCGGCGACTTTCCCGACCCGACTGTTATACGAGTTGGCAAAATGTATTATGCAGCCGGAACAACGTCTGATTTCGCACCCAATTATCCGTTATACGAATCGTCCGATCTGGTCAACTGGAAACAGATTGGTTCCGTTTTTAACGAATTGCCATCATGGGCATCCGACAGTTTCTGGGCGCCGGAGCTTTATTTCAAAGATGGAACTTTTTACGTTTATTACACGGCCAAACGCAAAGGCGACCGCGTGTCGTGCATTGGTGTGGCAACTACCAAAGATCTTCGAAAGGGATTTACAGACCGGGGTATTATTGTCGATTGGGGCAAGGAAGCCATTGATGGGTTTGTGTTTCGTGATGCCGACAAAAAAATGTATATCTGTTGGAAAGCCTATGGTTTAAACAAGGAGCGGCCTATTGAAATTCTGGCTTCGGAATTAAGCACCGACGGGTTGTCGCTTGTAGGCGAACACTTCAGTCTGACCCGTTTTGATCAGGGATGGAAAGGTTCAGGCGACGAAGGACAATGCCTAGTTAAACATGGTGAATACTATTACCTCTTTTATTCTGTAGGCGGCTGCTGCGACAACCAATGTAGTTACGCGATAAGGGTTTCCCGTTCGAAAAACCTCAGGACCGGATGGGAACAATATCCCGACCCAATTTTGCAGGGCGGTGATACCTGGAAATGTCCCGGACATGGAACGTTGGTAACTACACCGGATAACCGCTATTTTTACATGTACCATTCATACAACGCCACCGACTTCGAATACATTGGCCGCCAGGGAATGCTGGACGAGGTGGTTTGGGATGAAGGAACAGGATGGCCTCGTTTCAAAAACGGAAATACACCATCTGTTCAGTCCGAAATGCCTTTCGCAAACACGAAGCAAGTGCGTGATTCGGTTTATTCAGATGATTTTTCAAGCGATAAAAACCTGAAATTGTGGCAATGGGACCTTACAGAGCCGAAACCTGAAATCAAAATTCAGAAAGGTGTATTAACACTTTCATCTGCCAGGGAAGGAATTGTTTTTGCAGGAGTAAGTCCGAAAACAGGGAATTATTCGTTCGAAGCAGAACTTGGTGTACGAGTAACCACCCAAAGCGGTATTGGCGTGTATGGAAATTCGAAGAACCTGCTGGCATTTATGGCTAGCCATTCCAAACTGGTTCTTTTCCAGTTAAAAAAGGGGACAAAAGAGATCCTTGCAGAAACTTCAATCCCTGAAACTGGCAAGGTTTCCCTGAAACTGGAAGCCCTGCATGGCCGGATTTATAAATTTTTCTGGTCAACTGATGGGATAAACTGGATTCCCTTTAAAATGCAAAATGAAGACTCCTTTGATGGTAAATTCTTACCGCAATGGGGAGTTGCCATGCGAACCGGTTTGATATCCGATGGAAACAAAGACGAGCCAGGTTCATATTCATCAGTCAAAATCAACTATTCTTTTAACTAATAGCATAAGAATCGAGCCATTTGAAGCAATGAACCATGAAGAAAAATATTTTATTTCTCGTTCTTCTGATTTGCTTTTTTTCATCAGCGAAAGCAACAGAACCTATCAGTATTCAGCAGTTTGGCGTTAAGCCTGGAAACAGCGCCCAGGTAAATAAGGCAAATCTTCAGAAAGCGATCGACTGGGCTTCCGAAAAAGGAGCTGCATTGTTTGTCGAACCTTCGGATGAGCCATATGCAGTTGATGGTGGCCTTATCTTGAAAAAGAATGTTTCGCTTATAGGAGTGCATGGCCCTACTCCACGCGGAACTGTTCATCCTACCAAAAAACAACCTGTGGGAAGCGTGTTTAAAATCACCGACAAGGAAAATGCGTTCATTACTGTTGAAACAGGGACACAGCTTAAAGGGATTCAGTTTTGGTACCCGGAGCAGACCCTAAAAAATCCGGACCAGATTATAGCATACCCTGCCACCATCCAGGTTTCGAAGACCAGCATGACGCAGGGAGTCTACTTGTCGTGCCTGACTTTCTATGGCGAATACCTTGCAATGGATTTTAATTCGAATCCGAAATTTCCATGTGAGCTGATGATTTTTGAACATTGTTACGGATATCCGTTGAGTGGCGAATTTATCAGAATGAACTATTGTTACGATGTTCCCCGGATTCTCCATTGCCATGTCAATCCGGCCATCCAGCGTTTTATCGGCGGACAGGTCAGCCGTTCCGTAGTCGATGCGGTTATTGCCAGAAAAACTTTCACCTATTCCATCAACAATACCGACAATGCCCAATTGATTGATCTTTTCTCCTTTGGTGTATATGGCGGTATATTGCTTGATAATGAGTCATACGGGCAATTGACGAACTTCAATTTTGATTGCGTTGCGGTAGGTATCCATAAAAAGGGAAGTAACAGCAAAAACCGGAATTGGCAGATTGCGCAGGGATCAATTATTGCCAATTGCGGCGAAAAGGTGGAGAATATTCATCCCATCATTATTGAAGGTGAAGGGCATACGTCCCTTAGTAATGTGGAAGCATTCTCGGGCGGAAATAATGCGTTGACCACTGTACCCGAGAACCAGTCGTGGGATTTCCTGTTGATAAGGGGTGACAAAAAACTCACGGTTTCTATCTTTGGCAGCCGCATGAGAAATTACGTTTCTGACCAGCCGATCACCATCGAAAATAAATTGGCGGTCGTTCAGGCAGTGGCATGCATTGACAAAAATGAGAATTTATACAACCAGGTTTTTGAAGGTAAATAATATCATTCTAAATATATGGCACTTATGATCAGACATATATTCTGTATCATCCTTTTGGTGTTGGCATCTGTTCAATCAAATGCACAAAAAAGCAGCATTCTTGTTTTGGGTGATCTGCATTATGACCTTTCAGGCAATCACAACATGGAATGGCTTGCCAACAAACCCGATGACGTGCGACAGGTCAATGAATACATCGATTATACGCAAAACAACTGGAGCGATTTCATGGGAATTTTGCGACAGCGGGTTCTGACTGTTAAGCCTCCTGTGAAAGCAGTGATTCAATTGGGCGATTTATCGGAAGGGTTAGCGGGATCAGAAGAGAAGGCAGGTAAGATGGCAGCAAATGCGATGAGAGCAATTGATGATGCCAACATACCAGTTCCCTGGATCATTGTAAAAGGAAACCACGATGTTACAGGTCCGGGTGCTGTTGAGGCATTTCAGAAATTTTACGTCCCCATGATCAGGAAGCAAACCAGTCATCCGGAAATTAACAATGCGAGTTATTCCTATATTTCAGGAGTCGTACAAGTTATATGCCTCGATCCGTTTGATAAAAATACCGACATGGTTTCATTCCTTGAAAAAGAACTTTCGGCATCAAAAGCAAAATTCAAATTTGTAGCAGTACATGTGCCGGTGATACCGGTTACTGAAAGATGCTGGCACCTATTGAAAGACAACCCTGAAAAACGTGAGAAACTGCTTGAGGTAATTGCCAGGCATAAAGCAATTGTATTAACTGCCCATTTGCATCGTTACTCAGTCGTGAGCCGGAGTACACCCTTTGGTCCAATTGTCCAGGTAATGGTAAACAGCGTGGTTAAAGACAGAAAATACCTGAAACCATCTAATGTTATCACGGAATATGGTCCCTCAATCGCTGAAAATGTTACTGAGTGGCAACCGGAAACGCTTGAGATCAGAAAAGCAATTCTTGGCGAAGAGGCGAAATATGTTGACTTTTACAAACAAACCGACCTGCCCGGGTATGCAATCATTAAAACCGATGGAAAGAAAGGTACTGTTCAACTTGAATATTACGCAGCCTTCGGAAAAGAACCTTACGATAAAATTGACCTGACAAAACTTTTGAATCCAGAGAAAGTACCTAAAGCCCGAAAAAAATAGATGCAATACAAAATGACCTTAAATAAATAGAATAATGGAAGAGAATTTCTTTAGAAAAACAAGAATGGCTTTAAAAACGAAGTGTTTGCTGACTGCTGCACTTTTTTTCACGTTAGCATGTTCAGCGGCGGAAATTGGTAAGAAAGATCCGGTCGACTTTGTAAACCCATACATCGGGAACATCAGTCATTTGCTCGTGCCCACATTTCCGACAATTCATTTACCAAACAGCATTCTGCGGGTTTATCCCGAACGGGGCGACTTTACAGGGGATTTGCTGAGAGGCCTGCCTTTGGTAGTAACCAGCCATCGTGGGAGTTCCGCTTTCAACCTGAGCCCGTTCCAGGGAGATGAAAAGGAGATCAAACCGGTCATTTTCTACAGTTACGATCAGGAAAAAATCACCCCCTATTCCTATTCCGTTTACCTGGATGATCAACAGACGGACGTTCAGTTTGCCGTATCACATCAGTCGGCTTTGTATGAGTTCAATTTCGGAATGGAAAGCCCAGCATATCTCGTGCTTAACTCACGTAATGGAGGATTGAAGTGGGATGGAGAAGCAGTTTCAGGATTTCAGTCGCTCGAAAACAACACCCGGGTTTATTTGTACCTGAAGCCAGAGCTTTCACCTGAAAGTATTTCAGTACTCAATGAGAACAGTCTTACAAAAGGAACTGAAGCCAATGGAAAAAATGCCTGTGTGGTACTGAAATATGCAAAAGGGACAAAAACAGTCCGGTTGCGCTACGGCATTTCGTTTATCGACGAGGCTCAGGCAAAGAAAAACCTAAACCGCGAAATTCAGAATTACGATCTGAAAGCCTTGCAGCAAAAAGGGCGGGCAACATGGAATGAATCACTTGGTAAAATCGCGGTTACAGGAGGTTCAGACAATGAGAAAACGATATTCTATACTTCTTTCTACCGTACTTTCGAACGTCCGGTTTGTATTTCGGAAGATGGCCGCTACTTCAGCGCTTTCGACGGAACCGTTCATAACGATAACGGAACACCTTTCTTTACCGATGACTGGATTTGGGACGCCTACCGGGCACATCACCCTTTGCGTATATTGATTGATCCGAAGAAAGAAGAAAACATTCTCCATTCGTTTGTCGAGATGGCAGGACAGATGGAGCACAACTGGATGCCTACCTTTCCGGAAATCACAGGCGATAGCCGCCGCATGAATTCCAATCATGGCGTATCTTCCGTGATCGATGCATACAGGAAAGGTTTGCGCGGATTTGACCTTGAGAAAGCTTACGAAGCATGTAAAGGTGCCATTACCGAAAAGACACTTGCGCCATGGTCGGGGAAACCGGCTGGAAAACTCGACGAGTTTTACAAGGATCACGGATACATCCCCGCATTGAAGGTGGACGAAAAGGAAACGATCCCCGAAGTTCATTCGTTCGAACGCCGCCAGCCGGTTGCCGTAACACTTGGAACCTCCTACGACGAATGGTGTTTATCGCAGATTGCCAAAGAACTCGGTAAGACGGACGATTATAAATACTTCCTGAAAAGCTCTTATAATTACCGGAATATATTCAATCCGAAAACAGGTTTCTTTCATCCCAAAAACAGTGATGGAAATTTTTTGGAGCCTTTCGATTACGTGTTCTCCGGAGGCCTTGGTGCGCGCGAAACTTATGGAGAGAACAACGCATGGATTTACCGCTGGGATGTTCAGCACAATGTTTCGGATCTGATCAGCCTTATGGGCGGAAACGAAAAGTTTGTCAATAACCTGGATGCTATGTTTTCAAAACCGCTGGGTAAAGGGAAATACGCATTTTATGCGCAACTTCCTGACCAGACTGGTAATGTAGGTCAATTTTCAATGGCGAATGAACCTGCATTGCATATCCCCTATTTGTACAACTACGCTGGCCAACCATGGAAAACCCAAAAACGCATCCGCTCATTGCTGAATGAATGGTTCCGGAATGATCTGATGGGTGTTCCCGGTGACGAGGATGGAGGCGGAATGACTTCGTTTGTTGTCTTTTCATACATGGGATTTTATCCCGTAACTCCCGGTATGCCGGTTTATAACATCGGTAGTCCCATTTTTGATAAGGTTCGGATGGATCTTGGTAACGGCAAGTTCTTCGAAGTTGAAGCGATCGGTAATTCTGCCGAAAATAAATACATCCAGTCGGCTACGTTGAACGGAAAGCAATGGAACAAGCCTTGGTTCAACCATTCTGATCTGATTTCAGGAGGCAAACTTGTGCTTCAGATGGGTCCGAAAGCCAATCGCGGCTGGGGAAGTTCAGCGAATGATGCGCCGCCGTCAGCTGAAAAAATGGATTAGATTATGATCTGTTCAATTTGAATAACTACCCTGTTTTAGTGTGCTCGTCAAATTAGAATCAGCCCTAAAGCAGGGTGTTTATTTTTAAAATATTACCATAAAGTGAAACGAAAGGAGGCACTTTCAAAATCCTTTTTCTGTACATTTGCCTCCAATCGAAAAAAAACCGATCAAATGATAAAAACAATTTCAATTTTCTCTGGAGCGATCATGCTCCTTGCATCATGCAGCCAACCTGCCCCCCAACAAGTAAAGGAAGACCGGCTGACCGATTTCGTCGATCCATTCATTGGAACCGCTTTCCATGGTCACACCTATCCTGGAGCAGCCTATCCTTTCGGACAGATTCAGTTGAGCCCCGATAACGGAACCCAGGGCTGGGACTGGTGTTCGGGATACCATTATTCCGACAGCATTGTGGCTGGGTTCAGTCACCTGCACCTGAGTGGAACGGGAATTGGCGACCTTGCTGATATCTCTTTCCTTCCGGTGACTTCTGAAGTTACTTTCAAGGAAGGTGAAAAGAACAGCGACTTTGTTACTCGTTATGCCGGGAAATACGATCACAGCCAGGAAATTGCAAAACCAGGCTATTACGCGATGACTCTTAAAAGCAATGGCGTAAAAGCTGAATTTACAGTTACTGAAAGGGCTGGTTTGCACCGCTATTCGTTCCCTGAAGGGGGAGAGAATAATCTGCTGATCAACCTTGGTTTTGCCATCAACTGGGATAAACCTTATCAGACTACGCTGAATGTAGTTGACAGTTTACTGGTTACCGGATCACGTCTTTCAAAAGGCTGGGCAGCCGATCAGCATGTCTTTTTCGCGGTAAGGTTCTCTAAACCTATTTCCAAATCTGAAATTACAAATGTAGGTGGTGAAGGACGAACGGTCGGTTACCTGAAATTTGGTGAAAAACAGGTGATGGCTAAAGTGGGCGTTTCATCGGTAAGCATCGAAAATGCGATTGCAAATCTCGACGCCTCATTGCCGGAATGGGACTTTGAAGCCACTCAAAGAGCAGCTTCGGATGCATGGGAAAAAGAACTCTCGAAAATAAAGATTCAGTCAAGCGATTCGGTACAAAAGACAATCTTTTATACCGCTTTATATCACACAATGGTTGCACCGGCGTTGTTCTCCGACCTGAACGGCGAGTTTAAAGGGGTGAAAGGCGATGTTCAAAAAGCAGTTGGATATAACCGATATACCGTATTCTCGTTGTGGGATACTTACCGGGCGCTTCATCCTTTATTTACACTCACCCAGCAGCCGAGGGTGAACGACATGGTAAAAACGATGCTCGATCATTATAAACAAACCGGCTTATTGCCCGTATGGGAACTCGAAGGAAACGAGACTTTCTGTATGGTTGCCAATCATTCGATTTCTGTAATTGCTGAAGCGATCCTTAAAGGAATCGGTGATTTCGACCGGGAGCTAGCCTTCGAAGCGATGAAAAAAACTTCGATGAACGATCGCGACGGGATGGGTCTTTACGATAAACTGGGTTACATGCCTGCTGACAAGATTCAGCAATCAGTTGCGAAATCACTTGAGGTGGCCATCGACGACTGGTGTGTTGCCGCAGTTGCTCAAAAGCTGGGCAAGACTGAAGATGCAGCTTATTTCAGTAAACGTGCCGAAAGTTTCAAGGCTTATTTCGATAAGGAAACCGGGTTTATGCGTGGAAAACTGAGCAACGGACAATGGACAACTCCTTTCGATCCTGCTTTTTCGAAACATGAAGGAAGCGATTATACCGAAGGAAATGCATGGCAGTATTTGTGGCTGGTTCCGCAAAATGTTCCCGGACTAATTGAACTTCTCGGAGGTAAAGAACCTTTTGTCGATAAACTCGACCAGTTGTTTAATGTTAAAGAAGGCGTGACTGGGAAAGAAGCGTCGAGTGATATTTCGGGATTAATCGGGGCCTATGCACATGGTAATGAACCGGGTCATCATACGACTTTCCTGTTTAATTATGCAGGTCGTGCCTGGAGAACCCAGGAGCTGAACCGTGAGATTCAGACCACGATGTACACCAATAAACCGGATGGTATAATCGGAAACGAAGATTGCGGACAAATGTCGGCATGGTACGTATTCAGCGCGATGGGGTTCTATCCTGTCAATCCTTCTGAACTGAAATACCAGTTTGGTTCGCCGCTGGTTCAGGAAGCTAAAATTGAAGTGGCACCGGGTAAATATTTCACGATGAAAGCACCATTGGCTTCGGTGGCCAATAAATACATTCAGGAAGTAAAACTGAATGGAAAGGTTTTGGATCACTCATATATTACGCACCAGGAGATCGTAGATGGAGGTATTCTTGAATTTACAATGAGTGCTGAGCCTAATAAGAATCTGTTTAAATAGATATTGAGTGCCTGGCTTCTTAAAGTAACCGGGTATAGGACTTCCCGAAAACTTCCTGCCATCAGTGGGAAGCTTTCGGGAACATCCCAATGTCTCACGCAGATGTGCAGAACATTTTTACTGAAGAGAAGAAATCTTCCTGCCAGTTCTTCCTGATTAATCTGCAAAATGTCATCATTCCGTTAGATTAAAGTCCTACTTTTGTAACAACATTGTAACTTCACGTCGTGGGATTAGTTATTTCACTGGAGTTGAGGATACAGTGTGAAGTGTTAAGCAGTAATAATTTCAGATTATGAAGCCAAAAATAGCCGCTCAGTCGGGCACTTTCGAATCGAGTGATGTGATCTTTCTGATCGAACCGCTTCCTGACAATTCGGGCAGGAAACTCGAAATCACTTCCACCGTGATGCAACAGTTTGGTGCCAGTTTCAATCGTATTGTTGAAGATATCCTCAATCAATACGATATGACAGATATCCATTTGATTGCAAAAGATAAAGGGGCATTGGAACCAACGATTAAAGCCCGTCTCGAAACAGCAATTAAACGATCACTTGATCAGCAAGAGGGTACACTGAAATAATCGCCAGAGATATGACAAGAAATTTCAAGAAACGGAGAACAATGCTCTACATTCCCGGGAATAATCCCGCAATGATACAGCAGGGTGGAATATACGGAGCCGACAGTATTCTGCTTGACCTCGAAGATGCCGTCGCCCTGAACCAGAAGGATGCCGCCCGCACGTTGGTTCGGAACATGATGAAAGTAATCGATTTCTACGATACAGAAGTTTGTGTAAGGATCAATCACTTAAGCACTCCTTTCGGCATGGCCGATCTCGAAGAGATTGTTCCGCTTCAACCTTCGGCAATTCGTTATCCCAAAACGGAATCGCCCGAAGAGGTGGCTGAACTACTAAAGATCATTGAGAAGATAGAAGACCGTCATGGCCTTCCGCACAATAAAATGAACCTTCATGCGATGATTGAGACGGCAATGGGAGTTCAGAATGTATTCAATATTGCCAGTATGTTCAGCCGCGTAGATGCAATAACCATAGGCGGTCAGGATCTTACGGCAGATATGAATATCATCTACACGCCCGATGGTGCCGGAATCGACTTTGCACGCAAACGGATTATAATGGCTGCCAAAGCAAGTCACATTGATGTGATCGATACTGTTTTCCCCGATGTAAATGATGAAGATGGTTTACGCAGGGAGACGGAATATGCCAAAAAGATTGGATTCACAGGCAAGGCAGTGATTAATCCGCGTCAGATCGATATCATTCACGAAGTATTTACCCCAACCGAGGATGAAATCCGGAAAGCTTACCACGTTGTGAAAGAATTCAGAACCAACAGCGCCGCCGGAATTGGGGTGTTTGCCATTGATGGTAAAATGATTGATGCCCCAGTGGTCGCCCGTGCAGAATATATCCTGCGGCTGGCGAATGTAACGGTGAAATAATGCTGGCGGCTTGCTGCTTGCAACTGGCAGCAGGCTAAACGGTGCCGTGTGCTTGACTACGGCTTTTCAATTGGCCGTCATAATTTGCAATCTGCAAGTTGCCAGAAGCCAACAGCCAGTGGCTTTTCCAATGAAGTGCGATAATTCATATTCGAATACACAATATTTAAAAAAATTCGGCAATGCTAAACAGTTTAGGGAGGGAGATTCCTGAATTTATTGAGGGAATCGGGAAATTGGAACCTTTTCAGGGTGCACTTACAAAGTTACGCAAAGGGTGGATGGACGAGCCTACCATTCCTGCTCCTAACAAGGCGTATCTGCCTCACCAAAGTAAAGTTTGTAAAACACTCGAAGAGGCGATCATACGAAGCAATCCCCGCAACGGGATGACGGTCTCGTTTCATCATCACTTACGGAATGGGGATATTTTGCTGGTTCAGACGCTGACAATTCTTCACAACATGGGCATCCGTGATATTACACTTGCCTCCTCGTCACTCAACGAGTGTCACGATCCGATTCTTCCGTTACTGAAAGACGGAACAGTTACCAAGATATTTTCATCAGGCATACGCAGCCAGTTGGGACGTGCCATCGCGTTGGGGGTTCTCGATACACCGGTTGTAATTCACTCCCACGGAGGACGTGTCCGCAGTATTCATACGGGTAAGATTCAGATCGATCTCGCAGTTATACCTGCATCGGCAGCCGACTGTGAAGGAAACGCAACCGGATCGACGGGAAAATCGGCCTTTGGTTCGATTGGTTACGCGGTTATCGATGCAAGATATGCCAAACAGGTAATTGTAGTTACCGACAACCTCGTTAACTATCCTTGTATACCGCTCTCAATATCTCAAAACTTCATCGACCATGTTGTAGTGGTTGATTCGATTGGGGATGCATCAAAAATTGCAACCGGAACAACCCGTATCACCAAATCACCGATGGACCTCAGGATTGCGAGGCTGGCGGCTGATGTAATTGAACATTCGGGATTTTTTGTTCCGGGCTTTGCTTTCCAGGTTGGAGCAGGTGGTGCATCACTGGCAGTTGCTAAATTCATCCGCGAAAAGATGAAGATCAAAGGGATTAAAGGTAGCTTTATGTTGGGTGGCATCACCTCCTATTGCGTAGATATGCTGAATGACGGGCTCTTCGAAACAATATTTGATGTCCAATCATTCGATGCGGTGGTGAGTAATTCACTGCTGAATAGCCGGCATCACATCGAAATCCCGGCAGCACTTTATGCCAATCCGTTCAATTGCGGCTGCATCACCAATAAAATCGATGTCGTGGTACTCGGTGCGCTTGAGATTGATATCGATTTTAATGTGAATGTAATTACAGGCTCCGAAGGTTATGTCCGCGGCGCATCTGGCGGTCATTCCGATACCGCATCTGGCGCTAAACTGACCGTCGTTGTTTGCCCTTCCTTCCGTGGCCGGATTCCGATCATCAAAAAAAGGGTACATACAATTGTTACTCCTGGCGAAACAGTGCATGTTCTTGTTACCGAGCGCGGCATTTGTGTGAATCCGATGTTTAAAGAACTCGGGGAAAATCTGCGCAGGGGAGGCATCAATCTGAAGGATATTCGTGATCTTGAAATTGAAGTCGATACAATTACCGGGGTTCCCGCTCCGCTGGAGTATACCGACAAAATTGTAGGTGTTGTCGAATACCGCGACGGAACAATTATAGATGTAATTCATCAGTTGAAGGAGAAGAAATGAAAGGTTACAGAGACGCGATTAATCGTATCTCTGCAACCAGACAGAATGATATTATCTAATTAATAAGGACAAACATCGAACCACTTCAATCAATATTGGAAGCCCGTGATCAGCGGGCTTTATTGAAAAAGCAGATCGCGCTGGATGGCTTGCCAAGCCTTAGTTTAAGTCTGAATGTTCCCGGATTTCCCAAGAGTAATCCCACAGTGAAAGCATTCTTCGGGTATTGTCTGCGGGATCTGAAATATGCGTTAAAAGCAAACCAGATCAATTTAATTGAGAAAGACTCAATTGAGAGATGTGATGCTGCAGGAGATTTTTACCTCGTCCCATGTTCTCCCGGAAGGTTAACTCTGAAGGAAATAAAACAAGTATGTGAAAGTTTTGAACAGCGTCATCCGCTCGGACGATTTATTGATGCAGATCTAAATGATGAGGAGGGAGTCAGTTTCTCATCGGGGAAATCGAAGCTGTGCTTTTTCTGTCTTGAAAGACCGGCCATCGAATGCCGACGCGAAAATGCCCATGAACCTGAAGAGCTGAGATCCTTTATGTTTCCGAAGATGGATTATTATTGCAATCAGCAGAAAGAGGCTTCAGTTATTAAGAAACTCTCATCGCTTGCGCAGCAGGCAATTCTTTTCGAAATTTCGCTTTCTCCAAAACCGGGTCTTGTCGATAAATTCAGCAACGGAAGTCATGCTGATATGAATTATCAGACTTTTATTGATTCGACCGCAGCTATTTCACCATGGTTTGCGGAACTGGTACGAGAGGGTTATTCTTTTAGCGACAGCAATTTGACAAAAGCGTTGCCGCTTATCCGAAACATTGGATTGCGCATGGAGTCTGCAATGTATAATGCGACACAAAACATCAATACTCAAAAAGGGATTATTTTCTTAATGGGGCTTTCGTTGTTTGCTTGTGGGAAACTCTTTAGCCAATCCGATCAATTTGCAATTGAAGAATTCCGTAATATCATCAGGGGTGTTTGTAAGGACCTTGTTACGAAAGAACTCACTGATACAAAATCGGTAAAAAGTCATGGTGAAGATATCTTCCATCAATATGGATTTGGAGGAGCACGTGGTGAAGCTGAAAGCGGATTTGCGACAGTCTTGGACGTTGGATTACCCCAATTATCAGGAGTTGCAGAACTCAATGATGAAGATGCGATGAAGTGCTTTCTTTCCATTGCCGCGAACAATAATGATACGAATATCCTTTATCGCAGCAACTCTGATGTATTGGAGAACTTTAAGAAATTGTGCAAAAAAGCAGTGGCTGATTTCAATGATCAGAGCTATTCCGCTGTGATCGGTTTTTGCAAAAAGGAAAATATTTCACCGGGCGGTTCAGCTGATCTGCTCGCAGTGACTATTTTTGTGCATTCGGTGATTAAAGCAGATGGTCAGAGGGGATTTGCAAATTAGGTTTTATAATTAAGAATGAAATATATCTCAGTTTACTTCCTTCTTTTTTAAATGCAGAACTTAATTAATGCAGTATCCTGCAAGTTGCCAGTAAAAAAACGATATATTGCCCCATTAATAAGTAAGTAATGACCTTTGAAGATACCGATTTCCGACAGGAAACCCTTGATCTCGACAATCCTTTCGATGTTAAGTTAGTGAAGGATTTTCTTTTCAGCCTGGGTTTTGAATTTGATCCGTCAGAGGTCGAATGCACAATGATTGTGTATAATCTGAAAGGTGAAATTGTTGGGACAGGTTCTCATTTGGGGCGGATCCTGAAATATGTGGCTGTTGCCTCAAAGTTTCGTGATACCACTGCTTTTGCTTTGATTGTCACTTATATGACCGAGAAGCTTCTGAAGATCTACAAGCATACTTTTGTCTTTACGCGTCCCGAGAATTCGGTTCGGTTTTGTGGTTTGGGTTATACATTAATTGCAACTGCTGAACCACTTTATGCAGTGCTTGAGTTCGGATTTGAATCGATATTTACTTACCAGGATTACCTGAGAACGCTGATTGTTCCTGCCAGGACCAATGCCGTTGCAGCGATTGTGGTCAATTGTAACCCTTTTACGAACGGGCATAAATTCCTGATTGAAAAGGCCGCTTCCGAAAATGAAGTAGTTTATCTGTTTGTTGTTGAGGAAGATCTTTCAGCCTTTCCATTTTCTGTAAGGTGGGAACTGATCCGTAAAGGGATCGAACATCTTAAAAATGTGGTAATGGTTAAGGGTGGGATGTACATTGTCTCCGGAACTATTTTCCCTGCCTATTTCTTGAAAAATGAGATGGTTAGTGACGTGCTTCAAAAACAGGCTGAACTTGATGTTAAGACTTTTGCCAACTATGTTGTTCCGGTTCTAGGAATTAAAAAGAGGTATGTGGGAACTGAGAATTTCTGCAAAACAACTGAGGCTTATAACCTCGCGATGAAGTCGATTTTACCTTCTTTTGGAGTTGAAGTCGTTGAAATTACGCGTAAGGCGAATACGATGCTTGCAGATGATTCTCCCAATTATATAAGCGCTTCGAAAGTTCGCGAAGCTATCAAAATGGATAAACTGGAAGAAGTACTCGATTTTTTGCCTGACTCAACGCGTGAATTTCTATTCTCGGATGCATCACTTGATATCAGACTAAAAATAAAGGCCGGAGAAGGAAGGCATTAGCTACTATTGGCCTTTGGCAACTGGCTGCTTGCTATCCGTGCCAGGAACTAGTTGCCAGTTGCCTTTGCATCACAATGGTTATCAATTAAAATAAGGACATCAATGCAACGATATTTTATACAACTTTCGTACGATGGCACTGCTTATCACGGCTGGCAAATACAACCTAATGGAATAACCATACAGGAAACGGTCGAAAAGGCGTTGGCGATAGTCGCTCGTGCAGGTGTAGCGGTTACCGGTGCCGGGCGTACCGACGCAGGAGTACATTCATCGTTTTATGTGGCTCATTTTGATGCTGAACATCAAAATCTGGACAACGAAAAAATCATTCACAATCTTAACTCGTTGTTTCCTCATGATATAGCGGTTCAGAATATATTCAAAGTAAATTCAGAAGCACACGCGCGGTTTGATGCAGTTAGTCGCACCTATAAATATTACCTGATCAAATCGAAAGACCCATTTTCAAGGCAGTATACTGCCAAGGAGGCGCGAATTCCCGACCTGGCAAAAATGAATGAGGCGGCACGAAAAATCTTTAACTACGAGGATTTTACAAGTTTCAGTAAACTGGGTACAGATGTAAAAACCAATAATTGCAAGGTTGATTTGGCAGAATGGATCGATGAGGGAAACAGGTATGTTTTCACAATCAGGGCAGACCGCTTTCTCCGAAATATGGTTCGTGCAATTGTAGGAACCTTATTGGAAGTCGGATTTGGGAAGATTTCGATCGAACAATTTTGCAAGATTATCGAAGCAAAAGATAGGTGTGCTGCCGGAGCAAGTGTTCCTGCCAAAGGACTTTTCCTGGTGAATATTGGTTATCCTGCGGAGATTTCAAAAGGTCTTATCAGACAAATAGGAGAAAGGTGTCAGTCTTTCGGCAAATAATTCAACTCAGTTTCTCTGATTTCTGGTTCCAGATTTCCCATGAAGCAAGTGCCTGAAGATGGAGCATTTCAAGGCCATTTTTGATCGAAGCTCCGCGCTTCTTTCCCTGCTTTAAAAACTCAGTAACTTCGGGATTGTAAACCAGATCAAATAATAAATGCCGGGGAGTAATCAATTCAAAAGGAATAGCTGGACATCCTTCAATATTTGGATAAGTTCCAATTGGGGTTGTGTTTACGATAACCTTATAGTTATCCATAACATCTTCATCCAGATCGTTATACGAAATCTCGCCTTTTTCTTCCGGATTACGTGAAACGAAAATAGTTTCAATTTTAAGATTTTCCAATGCCTTGACCACTGCCTTGGAGGCTCCTCCTGTTCCTAGAACGAGCGCTTTATGGTGATATTTCTGAATCAAAGGTCTAATAGATTCCTGAAATCCAATTATATCAGTATTATAGCCATGTAAAGAAACATGGTGTCCCGATCGGTGAATCATAATCGTATTTACCGCATGGATTAGGGTTGATGATTCATCAGTATCATCTAATAATTTAATTACCTGTTCTTTGTATGGAATGGTCACATTGAGTCCTACGAGATCAGGGTGAGAGGCGATCACATGCGAAAGTTGCCTTATATTCTCGATTTCAAAATTGATGTATTCAGCCTCGATTCCCTCGTCCAGGAATTTATCAGTAAAGAATTTTCTCGAAAAGGAGTGAGAAAGCGGAAAGCCTATCAATCCGAATTTTCGTTTCATGCTTAAGTTTGTTTTATAAAGGTCAATGGAATTAACTTAATTTCATTCCATAAATCTACGGTTCGTCCCGATAAATCGGGGCTCATTTCATAGGGTTCTACCAAAGGTTATCATTCATCGCAAACTGGCCGATCATTTTTTTAATCCAACGTTTTGATTGCAGACTAGGGAAATCAAGGAAAAAATCAGGATGTATCGAATAGTTAAGCGTGAGTGCATTTTTAAGATATATCTTGGCAAGTTGCGAATCCCCGTTTTCTGTAAGATACCCTGAGAGTTTATAGAGGATCTGGGCATTATCTGCAATTGCCTTTTCTGCATCAAACATTGTCTTAATCGCAAGACCTATCTGGTCATAGTTATAATAGAAATCGGCATAGGCGATCCAGAAATCGGCGTTAGTATCTTCAATTTCAACTGATTTTCCAAAAGCAATCTGCGCCTCTTCATAATGATCGAGTGCTGCGTTAACCTTTCCGAAAGCGTTCCAGAAATCAGCACAAGTATTATCAAGTTTAATGGCTTTTTTAAAGAATACCAGGCTTTCAGCGAGGTTTTCTTCAACCATCAGTACGATTCCCGCACCATACCAGCCATCCGCATTTTTCGGATCAAGATGTATTGCCAGTTTGTAATAGTTATATGCTTGTGAATAATCTTCGAGTTGGAAATAACACTCCGCAATATAAACATGAGCATCAGATGAATTCTTATCAAAACGAACATAATCAAGGTAGCAATTCAACGCTTCACTGTATTTCTCGGCAGTTGAAAGGGTATTGGCTTTATTGAAAAGCGCAGAAGAGTAGTTTTCATCGATTGCTAGAGCAAAATCATAAGCTTCAATTGCTTTTTCGAATTCTTCGCGACGTGTATAAATAATCCCCAAATTGTACCATGCGGATTCTGCAAATGGATCAATATCAAGATATTTGTTGTAAAAACTGATACTCTTTTCGTCATCTCCCAACTTATCGAAGCTAAAGGCAAGATCGTATAAAACGCTGTCATTTTTCGGATTCTCACGATAGGCTTTCTCCAGGAATACCACTGCCCTTGAATAATCGCCATTTTGGACATAGCCAGCTCCAATGTTGTAGAGCATTTCATCTCTATCATCAAATGAAAATTTATCAGCCTTCCGATAGTAGTCGAAAGCTTTGGTCTCATCTCCCTGAAGGCTGTAACAGTTGCCGAGCATTAACAATATTTCGGGATTCGTACTTTCAACTTCAGCAAGCATTTTGAGCAAATCAAGCGCTTTCTCCGTTTTAAGCTGTCCGAGAAGTACCTGTGCTTTTTTAATCTTTACAACCAGTGAGTGGGGATGCTGAGAGACGGCTATTTCACACACTTGCAATGCATTAGTCAATTGATTTTTATCAATGTAGTGATCAGCAATGTACTCGAAGTCGGACACGTCAAAGAATCCCATCTGTTCATCAGACAGCATTTTCTTATAACGTTTCACCACCGCGGCAAACTCCTTACTTTCGGAATTTTCTCTTGCTCCATCCCACATTGCCATATGCCTACAATTAATTATTTTTACAAAGATAACAATTCGAGCTATAAAGGTTGATGTTCGCTCCTTAAAAGATCGTTTACTGTTTTTACCGGATTAAATGTAATGATCGGAACCTCAACAAATAGTGTGATCCAGTCAGCCATTGCTCCATTCCATAAACCTGGTAGCTCCTGTGCTTTTAGTGTTTTCCCGTCTTTTGATTTCGAGGATATAAACCCTGTTTCCGGATCGCGGTATTCAAGCAAGTCAAACTTTTCACCTTTAAAATTACGAACTCCACAAACAAGATCCACAGGATTAAAGTGGGTTGAATGGTGTGCGATCTCATTTTGTTCGGGATCATTGCCATCGATCTGACTGCTTTCAACTACCTGAAGTGAAACTGTTCCATCAGCGTTTTGAGCCCAAAAAGGACCACCTCCGGGTTCTCCTTCATTCTTTACCATTCCACATACCCTGATTGGACGGTTCAGTTTTCTGAAAAGATAGTGTACCAATGTCGATTTATCCGCGTAATACTGATTCTCATCAGGTTCTATACACAATTGTTTTTCTGCAAAATCTACCATCTCAGCAATTTGCTGATCGGAGACAAAATCAGACTGTTTTTCAAGTATCCGTAAATAGTTGAAAATCCGTTCCTGATATTCTGATAAAAGAAGAGCCAATGCCATTTTGAACCTGACAGTATCTTTTTTCAATCTGTCGGGAACAACGTTATCGATATTTTTAACGAAAATGATATCTCCATTAATCTCATTCAGATTATCAAGCAGTGCACCATGACCTGCCGGCCTGAAAAATAGTGAGTCATCAGTAAGCCGGAATGGATTATTCTCAGGATCAACGGCTATTGTATCGGTTGAAGGCTTTTGCTCCGAAAATGTAATATGATAATTAACGCCATACTTAGGCTCAAATTCCAGAGCAGCCTGTTTTGTTTTATTGACAAAAAAATCAAGATGCTCTGGTGATACAGTAAAATGAAGCATTACATTTCCCTGATTATCTGCTCCGTATAAGGCACCTTCGATCATATGTTCTTCCACAGGAGTCCGTGGATCACTGCCATAAAGATGAAAATCCAGCAACCCTTTTGGTAGAAAACCGTAATTCAATCCTTTGTCAGATAAAACATAGTCGATTATTTCGCAATATTTTAAAGTTCCGTCAATGGCTTTGATTCCACCCAGGGCGGCAACCAGCTTTTTGTAAAAAGCAAAATCACTGAGTTTGTCGAAAAACTGTTTTACACTTTTAAACCTCACCTCACCAAGCAATTCAATCGCCTTTTCATTTGTATCGGCAGCTTCGGCGAAGGTAAACAGCGATTGGAACATCCTGCTCGCAGCGCCTGAGGCGGGAACAAACTTGACCGGCTTTAAGCCTTCCTGAATCTTTTGTGTAAACTGTTTTACGGCAGCAGAAACTTTTTCTTCTTCCAAAAGGATGATTCCGTCGCCTATTTTAGCAGGTCTGAGGACCTTTAAATAAGGGAATCCTTTCTTGAAATGAGTAATCTGCTTTTCAATCTCCGGAAGCGAACTGCCTCTATTTTCGATTTGTTCAATATCTTTAATTGTAAACATTTTTCTATATTTCCTCAGTGAATAATTTGTATTTTAATTGCCTGTTGGAACATCCTGGCTCTCTTTATTCATATTTGCGAAGCGCAGAATCATGGGTGTTTCTTAAGTGCTAAAGATATGAAAATGTTGAAAAAACCAATGCCTGGTTTAATATTTAGAATCGACCTTTTTTGAACAAAAAAATGAACCGTTGGAAAGAGATGTGAACCGGGAAGAATAAAAACTAATTTTGCGGTTCAAAAACAATTCGATGTCTTTAATAACTCAATATACGTGGGGTCATTCAAAAAGGTACAATGATTTCTCAACTCATTTCAGATCGATATTTGAAGGTCGTGTCCAGAAAATATCTGTAAATGCAGGCTTCACTTGTCCCAATCGAGATGGCAGCCGGGGTGTTGGCGGCTGCACTTATTGCAACAATAAAACATTTCAACCGTCGTATTGCGATTTGAATAATATTCTGAAAGTCCAGCTCGAAGAAGGGATTGCCTTCTTTTCTCGGAAGTACTCCACAATGCGTTATTTAGCCTACTTTCAGTCGTATACAAATACTTACGCTCCAATATCAGTACTTCGTGAACTTTATAATGAAGCACTTCAATATCCGGGAGTGATTGGCCTGGTCATAGCAACGCGTCCCGATTGCCTGAGCGATGAAGTGCTTGATCTGCTCGAAGAGCTTTCACAAAAGTGTTATGTGATGGTAGAATTGGGAATTGAGACGATTGAAGATCGCACCTTGGAAAGGATTAATCGGGGACATACATGGGAAGAGTCGGTTCGGGCGCTGACGGAGACAACGCGTCGCTCGATTCACAACTGTGCCCACCTGATTCTTGGATTGCCTGGAGAGAATCACAACAATTTTATCGAACAGGCCAGTGTGATGTCATCACTTCCCGTTGAGATTATTAAACTACATCAACTTCAGATTCATACAGGAACTGCGATGGCTCATGAGTACGCGCTGTTTCCTGATCGTTTTCATCCATTTAGTGTTGAAGAGTATGTCAATTTGGTGGTAGATTACCTCGAAAGCCTAAATCCGGCTATCATCGTTGAGCGTTTTGTCAGCTCTGCCCCTGATGCCATGGTAATCGCTCCTCGATGGGGTTTGAAAAACTACGAATTCGTGGCTAAAGTTGAAAAGCGACTGTCGGAACGTGATACCTGGCAAGGAAAGTTTTGGGAAAAGAAATAGTAAAGAATTAAAACTTGAAAGAGTGAAATGATTCTTTAATACCAGTCCAGTTCAAAAGCTCCGCAGGAGCAAAATATTGGAGAAAGAAAGAAGCAAATGTAAGTGGCACATCTGAATATATTTAAGAAGCAATGAATTGTCTTCAATATGACACTTTTTTTCAAGCTTTTCCAGATTACCGTCAACAATCATTAAAACTCCGGGGAGGAGATCATTCCGGAGCAGACAGTGTGTATCGAACCAAACATCCGAATGCTTTTTAATATCCTCCGTTAACTCGGTCGCATGAAAAAGTTCGTTATAATCATCTCAATGATTATTCTCTAATTTCCATTGTACATAGCGGCCTATAGGAGCAAGGTATTTAATATCAAAGCTTTATCAACCACGAACCGCTCATTCTTCCATTCAAAAAGCACTTCCATATTTTTGATCGGATTTTGGTCTTCGTTAATAAGAGTCATTTATCTTACCTCAGAAACAGTGTTAAAATAATTCTCAAGTTCATCAAGCGTCTCAGAATTGGTATTCTTGTCTTTCACAATAATACCATTCTCTATCAGCAATATCCGGGTACAAACATCGGTCACATGTTTTAAATCGTGACTTGAAATAATGATTGTTACACCATTGTCATTTAGTTTTTTCAGCTTCAGTTTTAGCCACGATTGCGAACTGGGATCAAGATTTGAAAAAGGTTCATCAAGTATAAGGATTTCCGGAGTCGGGAGGATGGATGCCAATATCCCGATTTTGTTTTTATTTCCGGCCGAAAGTTCCCGGATATATTTCTTCGAGTTAATATCTTCTGCATAAAAGGCTGCATTTTCGTTTAAAAAACTCTTTACATCCGAACTGTTCAATCCATGCAGTTTCCCAATAAACTCCAAAAACTCCAAAGGAGTCAGGAAAGGGATTAAAAATCCTTCGTTTAAATACGATCCAGTATAATTCTTCCAGTCATCAACTTTCGAAACCAGTTGATCTTTCGATTTTACGGAGCCTCTTGATGGTTCGATCAGATCTAATATCAAACTTAACATCGTTGTTTTTCCGGCTCCGTTGTTTCCGACAATTCCAACAAGTTCGTGTTCGTTGATCGTAAGATCATCGATAGAAAGAACCACCTTCTTCCCGTAAGCTTTCTTAAGGTTGCTAATCTGTATCATATCGTTATTAAATTTGTCTGAAACCTAATGCCATTTTATATCTCCTTTTTATAAATTGTCTGGTCAACATCTGTAACAGGTACTTGTTGAAAACGATCGCAATCAATCCTATAAGTCCCAATGCATAAATACTATATTCGGGTACACCGAAGTATTTAAACAATAAATACACGATTACTGGAAAACCCGCGATTGGAATTACAGATAAAAACTGAGTAACTCCGGTTCCCTGGTAATTCATAAACTGACTTCTTCCCAGATCAATACGTGAGGTATTGTAAGTACAGAAAAGCAATAACATGATGGATGAAATTCCAATATTATACAATAGCATAGCAGCATTGATAAATGCAATTTTATAACTTATAATGGCATACGGCAAGGTAATTATGAAACAGATAAAACTTGTAACTGCAAAAAGCAGGTATTTAGACTTAACATAGTTGAAAGGAGAGATTTTGTTTGCAATATAACTGTCGAAATAAGAGCTTTCCCATGAAAATGAATATTGACCGTACATTATTCCAAAGGCAGCAGTCAGGAAAAACCCAATGAATATCAGAATCATGTAATTGTCAATATTCGGACCTTTATAAAACATAAATCCATAGGCCAAAAATATCGGACTGAAGTATAACAGCGATTTAGGTCTTTTATTACGCAAGATCATTTTTATTTCTGTTCTCATCAGATTCCCGATTTCGCCATAATGGGACAAGAAAGAAAAGCTTGGGGTATTTACGCGTTGATTTGTTTGTGCATCTTCAATATATGCATTCTTTTTAAGCAGATTATATCCAATATAATAGGAAAGTACTGCTATAGTCATAGGAATCACTACCCAAAATGGTGCCTTAGCGATGCTCAATAAATCTGACGAAAAAATTAATGAAAATGAAATGACCTTATTTACATCGAGATAAATAACCAGTCCGACTATTGCCAGTAAAAGCAAAATGAGTAACGGACGTTTTGAGAAGTATTTCTTCAACGAAAAATTGAGAAAATTATTGGTGGCAATTAACGATAGTACGGTTATGAACCAGGCAAAACAGAACAAAGTAGGATAGGTCGTGCAAATAACCTTCACGAAAAAAGGAAGAATCAAAAGTAATGCAAGGACATTAATAAAGCTCGAAACACTCTTAATTAAAGGATAATGCAATAATTTACTTTTCTGAACCGGAAGCGTAAGATAGGGTTGAATAGATAAAGTGGGAATTTGTTGAGCAAAAAACCGAAAGATCAGGTCGAATGAAAAATAATAAAACAGGATTCTTGCAAAAGATTCAACAACATCGGCATCTAAGAATATCTTCTTTAAAATGACATCTGCAAAGTAGCCAATTATAAGAACATTCAGCGTCAGATAGACCCCTAAAATTCCCAAAACGATGTTTAACCAGATACTCTTTTGCCAAAATGGAGACCGGATTTTTTCTTTCCACTGGTGAATAAGTAATTCTATCATTTTATTTCAGGTTAGTTTATGGTTGTCAGCACAAAGGAAAGAATAAAAAAACATAATACAATACGGAAAGATAAGATATATCCAAAATATTTATTCCGTGTTTTTAATAGTTTCTCCTTTGGTTTGAGAGGTATCAGTTGCAGGAAAACCGGATATCCGGCTGATCCATAGTGACTAAAAACCACTTGTCACTAAATAATTCATGTTTGATGATATATTCAAGATTGCCCGCAATACGAACTTTAAAATAATCGGCAACCGGCAAGCCGGGAGATGGATCTGTCTGGTACCATCGATCGGTTATTTCTTTGATTTCACACTTTACATTCTCCAAATAAAAACATACCGGATATTCATCGGCCTTGTAACCCGAATGACATTCTATTTTTATCGGCAACAGATTCATTTGTTCGCAATTATTTAGGTTTGATTGCAGGTCGGGTTATTAAAAAATGACGCATAACATTTTAGGATCCCTTTATTTTTGTCAAGCCTTTTTACGGGTGAAAGGCCAATCTGCTTCCTGATCCGGTTAACTTTCTCTAAAGATAGCGGTTCAGGAAAATCTGCGAAACAGGTTTTCAACATGTATATTGTTTTTAAGGATGAACCTTTTAAACGGATGGTTAATGGACCTGTCCGGGTTGGATGAATGTGAATATAGCGTTCATTGTCATTACCCATCCGGATAACCCATTCTGACTGGTCCCCAGTTTGATTTGCTGGTAACCATTCTTTGAAACCATCCAGCACATGAAATCCGTTAACAAAAATACATGATTTGATTTTAGAATATTAACGACATCGTTAACAATTGCCCCGGGAGTCATCATACCTGTGTAAATGTCAATATAGTTATTGCATACCGGGTCTAACAAACCAAGGATATCTTCTGGGGCAGCACCATCAAGAATACTCAAAATATAATTCCTATGGTGTTTAAATGGATTGAATCGGACTGGTATCCGTACGTCTTCTTCGTCCGCCATAACAATAATTCTTACATTAAAATTAGTATTTTTCTGAATTGAGTTCCTACGATGAAATATGAAAACAATCGTGTCAATAATAATTGTCACCAATTAAGGAGTTTCCTTTTCGCCAATTATCCATAATAATTCTATTTCCTAATTTTATTGGCAGAGTGATCATCAGATTACCCTATATTTGCATAAAATCAATTCAAGCAATCATCAAAATGAATGAACGAAAAATGAGAATCCATCCGGCAAAACTATTTATTTATTGTATTGTCATCATGGCATTTGGTTTAAACGCAAATGGCCAGGTACGGCAAATAAATTTACCCGAAGCGCAACAACAATTTGTTGATCTGAAATTTGGGATGTTTATCCATTTTAATATTCCGACATTTATGGATCAGGATTGGGCAGATCCTGAAGCGCCGGCAACCATTTTCAATCCTTCGAAACTGGATTGCAACCAATGGGCCAAGGCTGCCAAATCGGCAAAAATGAGTTATGGTTGTTTAACTACCAAACATCATAGCGGCTTTTGTATCTGGGATACGAAAACAACCGATTACAATGTGATGAATAGTCCGCTCAAACGCGATGTTGTGAAAGAATATGTCGAAGCCTTTCGGAAACAAGGGCTTACAACAATGTTGTATTATTCAATTTTAGATACGCATCACCAGCTTCGTCCCGGTCATATTACGCAGAAACATGTGGAGATGGTGAAGCAGCAATTAACTGAATTACTGACCAACTATGGAGATATAACCGCTATTATAATTGATGGTTGGGACGCACCGTGGTCAAGGATTTCGTATGAAGATATCCCATTTGAAGAAGTTTACCGACTTATTAAACGATTGCAACCCAATTGCCTAGTGATGGATCTGAATGCTGCTAAATATCCGACAAATGCGTTGTTTTATACTGACATTAAGTCATATGAACAAGGTGCAGGTCAGCATATTTCTAAAGAGGCAAACCGGCTTCCGGCATTGTCATGTCTTCCGATCAATCAAAATTGGTTTTGGAAAACATCATTTCCAAATACGCCTGTTAAAGATCCGGTAAAACTTGTGAATGACAATATTGTACCATTCACGAAAGCCTATTGTAATTTCATCCTCAATGTAGCTCCAAACCGTGATGGACTAATTGACAACAATGCGCTTGAAGCTTTGAAAACAATTGGAGAAACATGGAAAGATGATGTTGTGAGTGCAAAACTCCCGAAATTTGACGCACCAATTATTTCAACCAATATTGCCAAACACCAGCCTGCCAATTCGAGTTGGAGCGATGATATGTGGATTATGGATTTTGGCAATGATGATGATTTTCAAACCTCATGGTTATCGAACAAAACGGTCATGAAACCATGGTACGAAGTTGACTTCGACAGGTGTCAGTCATTTAATATGGTGACAATCGCAGATTCGAAGCAGAACATCAAGAAATACAGGCTTGAATATGAAACGAATGGAGAATGGAAAACCATCCTTTCAGGCGAAAGCAACCAGAAAATTAAAATTCACCGGTTCGATCGTATTTGGGGTAGTAAGGTTAGGATTTCAATAGATCAATTTACCAATCAGCCATCTATTGCTGAGTTTGGCGTTTACAATGAACAGCGGTAATATTTTGAATTTGATCGAAAAGTTGGAATAAAAAACGGCGTTTGTTTACTTGATAACCGCTGTTTTTATGCTTTAAAACGATTATTTCTATTCACTCACCAAAGATCATTTAGTGGAAAGCGGATGTCCAATCTCCCAATGAAGTCCAAAAGGATCAACCAATCGTCCCAATCTCCAGCCATATTCCTCTCCAACTGGAAACACTTGTGAGGCACCGGCCTTCAATGCCTGAGCAAATACTGCATCCGGATCAGGTACTGTTAAAATCATTCGAACAGAGCCGCCTCCAAGCGGTTCAGAACTTAGGTTGGCATCGTCATTCGATCCACCGCTCAGCCAAAATTCCGCACTTTTGACAGATAGTTTTACCACAAGACCGCCATCGGGATCTTCCATCCTGTAAAGTTCAACTGCTCCAAATGCAACCTTGTAAAAGGCAATAGCTTTCACACTGTTTCCGACAGATAACCATGGGGCTATTGAACTTGCAATATTTGCGACTTCAATTAGATTCTCATTTTTGATATTCGTCATTATTATCAGGACTTATTTGTTCATTTGATAGGTAGTCAGCTGTTTATTTTCCCGTTTTCCATATGAAAAACGTCACAAAAGAGTGCATTGAGTAATCCCCCAGCTTTGAACTTACCCTGAACGGCCCCCTCAGCGACAACAATGTCATTTTCTTCTGTCATACTAAGAATCCGGATCGTCGGGCTCCCTTCGAAAGCGTCATTCTCAATTTCGTTATCAAATTCCTCTTTACCTGAAAGCTGAAAAAATCCCGGCATATACCATTCGATGTCATCGGTGAGACAATTCAGTATTATCTGATGATCACTCGCATTAAATCCATCCATGTATTGCTGCACAGTTTTCTTATTTTCAGTCATGATCTATTGTTTTTAAATTTTACAGCTAAAATAATTTAGCTGTAGAATGCATATTACCTCTCCATTTTATGAATTTAAACGTCGAATTGGAGGCAACTACATTTATCATTAAAACAATGATTCCTATTGAATGTTTTATTTCATTGTATCCAAAACACGATTAAAATTAACACTTTAGCCTGGTTTGTATTTGTTTAAAGAAAAAAACATTTATAAATTTGCTTTTAATCTGCCGATTTTGTAACTTATCCAAACAAAATCCAAAGCTAAATTTTACCATTCGTATTTGAATTAACAAATAGAAATAATCTGAATTGGCACTATTTCTAATCAATCAAAAACTAAGAAACGAATCGTAATTTTTATAGTATCCGGACTGATTTTTCAAATTAGAACTTTCTAAAATATGATTTTCAGAAATTATTCACTGAAATATTTTGGCTCAATATGTTTAATTTACTAATCATTCAAAATGGAATCCTTATCGAGAAGAAAATTCATTCAGCGCACTGCCCTGGCTGGTGGTGCTTTGTTTTTACTTCCCAAACTGGAAGCCAGTATGTTGTCTGACAACTCAACAGGCAACTACTTCCTGAAAGAATTCGGGATTGATGAAAGCCTTTGCCAGAAATTGCTGGCAAAAGCGCTTTCGAAAGGCGGCGATTTCGCCGACCTCTATTTCGAGTACTCGGTTTCTAATTACCTTGGACTCGAGGACGGTAAAGTGAACCAGTCGTATGGCGATATCTCCTTAGGTGTCGGAATCCGTACAGTAAAAGGTGACCAGATTGGTTATGGGTTTACACAGGAACTCACCGAGGCTTCGATGCTTTCGGCTGCGACTACTGCTTCCACATTGTGCAACATGAAACCTACCTCGGTGGTCTCTTCATTCAACCACCTCAAAACTGGTAATTATTATCCGGTTGAACTTGGGTATAATGGTATTCCTGCCAACTCAAAATTACCATTACTTCAAAACATCAATCAAAAGTGCTTTGGGTTATCACCTGAAATAGTTAAAGTAAATGCAGGATTTCAAAGCACCGCAAAACGGGTATTGATTGCTACGAGCGATGGCGTCATGACAGAAGATCTGATTCCGTCCGGGTTTGTTTATGCTTCGGTGGTGGCAGAAAGAAATGGTAAACGAGAGCAGTCATTCTACAACCTCGGAGGTCGCCGTGATACTTCTTTTTATACCGACGATGTGATTAACAAAGTTTCAACAAAAGCAGTAAACAATGCACTGAAATTATTTGATGCCATTCAGCCTCCTGCTGGTGAAATGCCTGTAGTTCTGGGGCCTGGGGTTACGGGTATCTTACTGCACGAAGCCATTGGACATGGAATGGAAGCCGACTTTAACCGGAAGAAGATTTCCACTTTCAGTACGATGATCGGAAAGAAAGTGGCTGAACCCTTTGTTACGATAATTGATGACGGTACGAATATGAACCTCGCCGGAAGTATCAATGTTGATGATGAAGGAACGCCCGGGAAAAAAACGGTATTGGTTGAAAATGGTATTTTGACCGGATATTTACATGATAAAATATCAGCTAAACATTATGGCGTTGAACCTACTGGTAATGGCCGCAGGCAGGACTTTCAGAATTACCCGATTCCGCGCATGCGCAATACCTACATGCTAGGAGGAACTGCCAGTGTTGATGATATTATTAAACAAGCAGGAAACGGAATCTACGTCGAAGATGTCAGTAATGGACAGGTAAAAATTGGGGAAGGTGATTTTGCTTTTTACGTTTCTCAGGGACGAATGATCGAAAACGGCAAGCTTACCTCTCCAATCAAAGATGTAAATATCATAGGAAATGGTCCAAAAATGCTCTCCAATATTATTTTGGCAGCCAATAACCTTGAAATGTACCATGGGGGCGCGGGGCAATGTGGCAAGAACGGACAAGGTGTTCCTGTATCTTTTGGATTACCAACCTGTTTAGTAAAATCGTTAACGGTCGGTGGTACCCGGCAGAAAGGAGGCCAGTCATGAGTTACAATAATAATAACCAACAGGAATTTCAGGAACTGTCTGACTGGGTAATCGATCAGGCAAAAAAAGCCGGCGTAAAAGACTGCAAAGTGAACCTCTCAAAACGAAGGTTCGTCGAGATCAACTACCGAGATCGCAAACCAGAGGTTATTAAAGAAGCGACTACGCAGGGTCTGAATCTCGAAGTATATATCAATAATCGGTTTGCAAGTCAGTCAACGCCAGACTTCCGCAAATCAACCCTGGCAGGTTTTGTAACCGATGTAGTTGAAAGCGCAAAGATCATGGAGGAAGATCCGTTCAGAACACTACCCGACCCGAAGTATTATGCCGGAAGAACAACTAATGATCTTCAGTTGGCCGATCCTGAACAAGATAAGTTAACGCCCGAAGAACGTCATGCGATGGCTCAAGCTGTGGAGAATTCCTGTCTTGAAAAGGGCGGCAGCAAGGTGATTTCTGTTGAAGCCGGAGAATATGATGAGACTTATGAAGAATATGTGAAATCGAGCAACGGACTTGTTGGTGCCAACCGTACGACGCAATGCTGGACGGGTGCATCCATGACCGCCCAGGACGAAGGTGATCGTCGGCCAGCGGGTTATCATTGGGTTGGATGCCGCTATCGCAAAGACCTGCCTTCACAACAAGAAGTTGGCGCCATTGCTGCAAAGAGAACACTTGACCTGATGGGAGGCAAAAAGATACAAACAGAGACACTCCCTATAATTATTGAAAACAGGGGTGTAGCTCGTGTATTGGGTGGTCTTATGGGTCCAATGTCTGCCGGTAACATCCAGCAAAAGCGTTCATTTTTAGCAGACAAAAAAGGTCAGCAAGTGGGCAGTAAACTTTTTACTGTTCAGGATGATCCATTTCTTCAGCGTGCGCTTGGATCAATGTATTACGATGGCGACGGTTTCCCGGCTAAAAAACGTGATCTCTTCACGCAGGGAACATTGAATGAGTTCATGGTTGACTGGTACTACAGCCGTAAATTGGGATGGGAACCTAATTCCGGATCGATTTCAAATCTGATCATCCCTCAGGGAACCCGAAGTGTGGATCAGATTGTTCAAGACCTCGGCCGTTGTTTGCTTATTACAGATTTCATCGGGGGAAATTCAAATTCGACAACGGGTGATTTCTCTGTTGGTGTTATTGGTAAGCTCTATGACAAAGGTCAGTTTGTTCAAAACGTAGCTGAAATGAATATTGCAGATAATCATCTCAAATTCTGGAATAAACTGATTGAAATTGGGAATGATCCATGGATTTACAGTCAGGCAAGGTTACCAAGTCTGGTGTTTGATGGTGTGATGGTTTCAGGTGTCTGACAATGCACAGATTCACCTTTTAATTATTAATAAACTTTTTCGGTTTGGCTTCGGCATTAAAAAAGTGCTGATTGCCAAACCGAAATTTTTTATTAGAATTGCCAGGTTAGCAAAATCATGAAATACCTTAAATCCAATCTTTCCAGATAAAATAATCTGCAGGAAAATCAATTGCAGCTATTTTTGGTTCAACTTTAAATAATCCAAATACCGATGAACCACTTCCAGACATCGATGTGTAAACAGCGCCATTTTCGAGTAACTTTGTTTTGATTTCAGCAATCTCAGGATACAAGTTGAATACTGATGTTTCAAAATCATTAACAATACAATTCTTCCAGTTATCGGGTGATAACTGAATTGAATCAAGCAGTGATTTTTTGGGAACTGAAGGTTTGATTCCTGCATAAGCTTCTTTGGTTCCGACACCAAACGGAGGTTTTACAAGAACAATAAAATAACCGTTTAAAGTGAAATCAATGTTTTGAAGCTGCTCCCCTATTCCACAGGCAAATGCAGGTTTGTTTTCCAGGAAAAAAGAACAGTCGGCACCCAGTTTCAAAGCATATTTTTTTAGTTGCGATACAAAGAGTCCCAATTCAAAATAATCGTTTAGACTTTTCAACAGAAAAGCAGCGTCTGATGATCCTCCACCCAGTCCGGCGCCGAAAGGTATCACCTTATGCAAATGAAGATCAAGTCCCGGAAGTGAATAATCTGCAGCAAGTAAACGATAGGCTTTTACAATGATATTCTCCTCCGGATCAATATTCAACGGGAGACCCGAACTTGTAAATATGATCTTGTTTTGCTTATTTTCAATAAATTCCAAACCATCCTTTAACCCAATCGGATAAAAGATTGTTTCAAGTTCGTGGTAACCATCCTCCCTTTTCCGGAGAATATTCAGACCAAGGTTGATTTTAGCGTTTGGAAAAAAGACCATCTGATTAAAAGTGTTATTCACTATATCGAAGAAAGAAGGGGCGATTGAGCGACGGGGAGAAGGGGAGAAAAAAATTCATTTCATCTTCGCCCATTCTCCCCGTCGCCTTTTCGCCCCTTGACCATTTCAACGTGTATTATTTATAATTCTCCAAAGGTTCACAAGTACAGAACAAGTTGCGGTCGCCCCAGGCATTGTCTACACGACCAACCGGAACCCAGAATTTATTCTCACGAAGCCATTCAAGCGGATATGCAGCCTTTTCGCGCGAATAGGTATGTGTCCATTCGTTTGCAGTAAGCATTTCAGCGGTATGTGGCGCATTCATCAGCACATTGTCTACTGCATCAGCAGCACCCGTCTCAACCTCTTTAATCTCATCGAAAATCGCATTCATCGTATCCACAAAACGATCGAGTTCCTCTTTCGATTCACTCTCCGTAGGTTCAACCATCAATGTTCCGTGAACCGGGAACGATAAAGTAGGCGCATGAAATCCATAATCCATCAACCTTTTCGAGATATCGGTTTCCGAAATACCAGCAGCTGTTTTCAGATGGCGGCATTCGAGAATCATTTCATGACCAACACGGCCATTCTCACCTGTATATAAAATACCATAATTATCCTTGAGTCGGGCTGCAATGTAGTTCGCATTCAAAATTGCAATTTTAGTTGCCTCGGTAAGACCGTCAGCTCCCAGCATTTTGATATAACCGTAAGTAATCGTGAGGACAGAAGCGCTACCCCATGGAGCCGAAGCAACCGCATGAATTCCAACATGACCATTATTCATTATGGAATGTGCAGGCAAAAATTCGACGAGGTGTTTTGCAACACAAATAGGACCAACACCAGGACCACCACCTCCATGAGGAATAGCAAATGTCTTGTGAAGATTCAGGTGACAAACATCAGCACCAATGCGGCTTGGATTGGTCAGACCAACCTGCGCATTCATATTGGCACCATCCATGTAAACCTGACCGCCATTCTGATGAATAATTTCGCACATTTCGGTGATCGAAGATTCAAACACACCATGTGTCGACGGATAAGTCACCATAAAACAGGCCAGATCATTTTTGTATTCCTCTGCCTTAACCTTCAAGGCTTCCACGTCAATATTGCCACGCTCATCACATGGAACAACGACAACCTTCATTCCGGCCATTGCTGCACTTGCAGGATTTGTTCCGTGTGCAGATGATGGAATCAGTGCCACATTTCTGTGTCCGTCTCCCCTGCTTTTATGATATTCCCTGATAACCATCAATCCGGCATATTCACCTGCAGCACCGGAATTCGGTTGCAGGGATACATCTTCAAAACCAGTAATTTCGGCAAGATCGCGACGTAACTCTTCCATCAGCTCATGGTAACCCATCGCCTGATTTTTAGGAACGTAAGGATGAATTCCATTAAATTCGATCCAGCTGAGGGGCAACATTTCTGTCGCAGCATTCAGTTTCATCGTACACGATCCCAATGAGATCATCGAATGAACCAATGATATATCTTTCTTTTCGAGACGTTTGATATAACGTGCCATTTCTGTTTCAGAACGGTACTTACTGAATACTTCCTGTTTCAGAAACTTTGACTGACGTTTGATATCAGCATCGACCGATCTGTCATCCGCAATAGAATCAATAACCGGAACCGGTTTATTAGCCGCTTTCGCGAAAACTTCAACTATCCAGTTAATATCTTCAATATTCGTGGTTTCATCAATGCTTAAACCGACTTGTCCATTTGCGAAATAACGGAAATTCATCTCCAGGTCAAGCGACAACCATTCGATATCTTCACGTTTTACATGTCGTGGAAGATCAATCCGAATCGTGTCGAAGTGCTTTTTATTCACCTGGGTATAACCCAATTTTGTAATCTCCCTTGACAGCAAGCGGGCGATATTATGCACTCTTTCAGCGATGGCTTTAATTCCTTCGGGACCATGATAGATGGCATACATTCCGGCCATTGTTGCCAAAAGCGCCTGTGCGGTACAAATATTTGAAGTCGCCTTGTCGCGTTTGATGTGTTGTTCACGTGTCTGAAGTGCCAAACGAAGCGCATGCTTCCCGTTTACATCTTTCGAAACACCGATAATACGGCCCGGTAGATCGCGTTTGTATTCATCACGCGTGGCGAAGAATGCGGCGATCGGACCACCATATCCCATCGAAACGCCGAAACGTTGTGACGAACCAAAAACAATATCTGCCCCCCATTCACCCGGAGGAGTCAGCAATGCAAGCGCCAACAAATCAGTCGCAACAGCTACTTTGCACCCTTTTTCCTGTACCGCTTTCGTAAAACCGGCGTAATCTTCAATTTCTCCATTTGAATTTGGATACTGCAGAATAGCGCCAAACCAATTTTCCCCGGCAACTGCATCTTTAAAGTTGCCGACTTTCAGTTCAATGCCGAGCGGCTCAGCCCTGGTGATCAAAACATCCAGTGTTTGAGGCCAGATCAGTTCATCCACAAAGCAAACATTCGTACCTGCTTTTTCCTGCGCCCTCGAACGCAGACTGTACATCATGTGCATGGCCTCTGCAGCAGCAGTTCCTTCATCAAGCAATGAAGAATTAGCCAATGGCATCGCCGTCATTTCACAAACCATTGTCTGGAAATTCAGCAACGCCTCTAACCTGCCCTGCGAAATCTCAGCCTGGTAAGGCGTATAAGAGGTATACCATACCGGGTTCTCAAGGATGTTGCGAAGAATTACCGAAGGAGTAATTGTGTCGTACCATCCCATCCCAATATAGGTATTGAATACTTTGTTCTTTTGAGCTATTTTCAGAATCTTCCGAAAATACTCCCTTTCGGTCAGTCCGTTGGAAAGATTCAAGGGTTTTTCGAGCCGGATGTTAGCAGGAACAGTCTGATCAATCAACTCATCAAGCGATTGTACACCAATCACCTTCAACATCTCTTTAATATCATCCTCGCGTGGTCCGATGTGTCGGCTCACAAATTTATCGATAGCCATTCTATATTTATTTTAATAATTTGCTTGTGCAATTTTAACTCCTTTTGGAAGAATAAAATATGATTTTTTTGGTTTTAAAGGAATTATGAATTGCAAATTATGAAATACGATTATCTTATTAAACATCAAGCTTATTCGTTCAACAATTCTTTTTCTCAAATTGCCAAATTGACGCATTGTCGAATTATCTCATTGTCAAATCGACGAATGGCCTTTCGTATTATTATCCTAATGCAGAAACTGGTTATAGTTTTTCTCCGCGCCAATCGTTGTTTCAGGACCATGTCCGCAATAAACTTTTGTATCGGGATCAAGTATCAACAATTTCTCCTTAATTCCGGTAATCAGTTGTTCGTGATTACCCCTTGGAAGATCGGTACGGCCAACAGACCCATTGAAAATAATATCTCCGGCGATCAGCAACTTGTCTGCTTCGGAATAAAATGCCACACTGCCCGGAGAATGCCCCGGAACATATATGATCTTTAACGATGAATTTCCGAAAGTTATTGTATCACCATCGTCGAAAAAGGCAACAGGTAAAGGTGGCTTTGGCATCGACATGCCAAACATTAAAGCCTGATTGGAAGCCTGCTCCACAAGATAGTTGTCTTCCTGATGAATCTCGCTTTTGATACCCCATGTTTTCTCAACAAAACTATTTCCCATCAGGTGATCGAAATGGCCATGCGTATTAATCAATCCTACAGGTATTAAATGGAGTGTTTCAATAAATAACCGCAGTTTTTCCTCTTCATGCGGATAGAAACAAGCAGGATCGATGATTACACATTCGAGTGTATCATCCCATAATACGATGGCATTTACCTCGACAGGATTAAATGTAAACTTTTTAATATTCATAGAGTATCGGATTTACTTTTGATAAAAATCAATAAAAGAACCAGTTGCCTTCTAACTATTTACGAAATAATCATCAAAACTACCCACGTCAGAAGGCCCGGCGAAGGTAGAAAATGTATCAGAAAGATTTACTTTGCTGTCAATCTTTTAAAGGAATTTTCATTTCTTCGAGTATTCTAATAATCTTATCTAATTTATCTACTTCAAGTTTGTTCAATATTTTCGTTAATTCTTCAATCTCCTTTTTTGCTGCTACATTGGTTTGATAATCAACCTGGGCATGCATCCTGTCTCTTTCGTTTTGCCTGTTTTGCGACATCATAATAATAGGTGCCGCATAGGCCGCCTGGGTTGAGAAAAGAAGATTGAGTAAAATGAATGGATAAGCATCCCAATGATAGATCAAACCAATAAGATTTAATCCCATCCAAAGTATAACCAGTACCGTTTGAATAATAATAAACCGCCATGAACCCATCCCATGAGCCACAGAATCAGCTATGCGACTTCCAAAGGTTCGTGCTTCCGAATGTTTTTCATGCCAATTTTTCCCGCTTGCCATTTTGCCTGAATTTTGATTGTTTATTTAAATAATATCCTGAAAATTAAAGTGCATCACTTTTTAATAATCTCTTTTGCATGACGGTTGTTATTTCAATCTTATATGACCCAACCCGAAATCAGCAAATACAAAATTACTACAATTATTAAACCTGAAGGTTCAACCATCCATGGAGGTAAACCTGTTACCTGCTTAAACAAAAGGGAAAAGAAACCTAAACCTGTTGCACTATCCACAAAAGCAACAATTCCATTAACAAATAATGGATTCTGCACAAGCCCAATAGACGCCACCTGCTCAACCAAAAGATAAATCGTTGCGAGGAAAGTTCGGAATAAATGCTGATTACAGTAAGATGTATTCAAGGTTTGCCGAAACAGATCCATTCCCACAAAAATACGGAATGCGCGTCGGCAACTTATTAGAAAAGTGTTGTCTTTTTATAATCCGGATAAGAAGGAAACCGTTTTTCAAGTTCAATTTCTTCAAGAGATCTCCAAAACAGGACATTTACGATAAATAGGAAGGAAAGAAAAAATGAAAAAAGAGCTCCAGAATAAATCGGGAACCCGAATAACCAGCATATAAAACCTAAATACATCGGATGTCTTATTTTTGAATAGATACCTTTGGTTATCAGATCTCCGT
>Ga0209585_10000059_pt1 | contig 38261 bp, 31 predicted proteins | sample NGEPerone_FD_185491 | JGI IMG/M metagenome (GOLD analysis project Ga0209585, IMG submission 185491) | Arctic peat soil microbial communities from the Barrow Environmental Observatory site, Barrow, Alaska, USA - NGEE Permafrost154B-one... | ecosystem: Environmental > Terrestrial > Soil >... | reverse complement strand
GTTCACTTCCGTGTCGTTGAACAGCGAGTGGTCGTTCAGGTTGGCCGAGCCGACGGTGAGCCATTCGTCGTCCACGATGCCGACCTTGGCGTGCACGTACACGGGCGCCGACGTCACGCCGGCGCTGCGCGCGTGGATGGTGCAGGCCAGGAAGTGCTTGCCGTGATCATCGGCGTCGGCCAGCACGCCCAGCTGTCCTTGCGTGTCGTCCTGCCCGCTGTTTGCCTTGCAGGGCAGCAGCACGACCAGGCGGAATTCGGGGGACGGCGGGTGCATCAGCTTGTCGCGCAGGGCGGCGACGATCTCCGGCGACCACAGGAACTGGTTCTCCAGGTAGATGAAGCGCCGCGCCGCGCGGATGGCGCGCAGATACGCCTCGAGGATGCGAAAACGCCCGCTCCAGGCGCCCCTGTAGTGGCGCTCGGGGATCGTGGAGAGGATCTGCGCCTGCACGTCGCCGGCGGCTTTGGGCCACGTGACGTCCAGGGCCTCGCCTGTCACCTCGCGCCAGCGCAACGCGACGTGCGCGGCCACGTCGCCCACGGCCGGGCCGCGCAGCTCGCAGGCCACGTCGTGCCAGCCGTACACGCGGCGGTACACATGGTCTCTGCCGTCGAACCGGTCCACCGGGTCGTCGGTCAGGTCGATGCCGCCCACGAAGGCGACCTCGCCGTCTACCACGATCAGCTTTTCGTGATGCGTGTGCAGCGGGCGCTCGTGGCTGTCCAGCGCCACCTGGATCCTGGTGCCGGCCGTGAGCCTGCGGCGCACGGCCAACACGTTGAGCCGCCAGGGCCGGAAGACCGGCAGCGGCGCCCCCGCCCACAGCAGCACGCGCACGGGCATGCGTTCCGCCAGCTCGGCCAGCACGTCGCGCAGCACGAGTCGCGAGCCTGAGCGTGTGAGGGCGAAGTCGGGTGTGATCGCCCAGCCGGCGATGGTGACCTGTGAGCGGGCCGCGGTCAGCGCCTCGGCGATGCGCGGCAGCGCGGCCTCGCCGTCGACCAGCAGTTCCAAGGCGTTGCCCGGCCGCGGCGGCGGATCGGCCTCGGCCCACAGGCCTGGCCCGGGCGAGAAGACCTGCTCCCAGCCCAGGTTCCGCAGGCGGCGCCGGTGGTGGGCCGCGACCTGCCTCTCCAAGCCGTCCCCGAGGGTGCGGTCGACCCGCGACACGATGTTCTGCCATGTATGCCCAGCCATGGTGAGAGGGTATTCCCGTAGGCTGGGCCGGCGCACCGTTGAGCCGTCGGGCGAGGCCGCGGCTCCGAATCACCGCACTCGCGGCGCAACGGTTCGACGGAGAGAAGCACGGGTACACGCTCATCAGTCCAGGGCACCCTGCCCGGACATGAAGGTGGTAGCGATCCCGTGACGGATGACCACCCAAGGAGGGATCATGGGTATCTTGTCGTGGATCGTGATAGGCGGGCTTGCCGGCTTGGCGGCGCGCTTTGTCACGAAGCGCCACCTGGGCCTCATTGTCACCGTCATCGTCGGCATCATCGGCGCTGTCGTCGGCGGCTGGGTGTTGACTGCCGTCACCCATGGCCCCGGGCTCACGGGGTTTTCTCTCAGGAGCTTCCTGGTCGCGTTCGCTGGAGCCGTCGTGCTGCTCTTCGCCTACGGTCTTGTCTCGGATCGAGGCCGGCGCTGAGGCGCGACGGACGCCGCCGCCGTTGACGACGGACTCAGAGCAGCGGCACTCACGCCTCGTTCTGCCGGCTGACCGCCGCTCGCGCCACCACCGGCACGCAGGCCAGGGCGACGGCCGATGAGCCTGGCCGACACGGTGCGCGAGGCCCGTCGACTCGGCCATCGCTTCTCGGGTATACTGACAAAAAGAAAGCAGTTGCCCTGATCTCGATTCCCCCGCTCCCGTCGCTCACCATCAAAGGCATGCGCATACCCTTGCCGATCGTCCAGGGCGGCATGGGCGTCGGGGTGTCCCTCTATCCGCTCGCCTGCGCCGTGGCCATCGCCGGGGGCTTGGGGCTGCTCTCGAGCGTCTGTCTGGACCGCATCGTCGGCGACCGCGTCGGCCGCAAGGTCGACACCTACGAAGCCGTGCAGCGCGAGGTCGCGTCGGCCAAGGCCGGCGGCGGCTACGCCGGCATCAACATCATGGTCGCTCTGCAGCGTGACTACGAGTCCGCGGTGCGTGGCGCCATCGACGCCGGCGCCGACGCGATCGTCTCGGGGGCCGGGCTGCCGCTCTCTCTGCCGGCGATCAAGCCGCCGCGCGACACCGCCCTCATCCCCATCGTCTCGTCGGCCCGCGCCCTCAGCCTCATCTGTCGGCGCTGGGAGCGCCAGCACTACCGCCCCGACGCGGTCGTCCTCGAGGGACCCCTCGCCGGCGGCCACCTCGGATTCCGCGCCGACCAGGTCGATCTCGAGGAGAACACCCTCGAGCGTCTCCTGCCGCCGGTCAAGGAGGTCGCGCAGGCGCACGGCGACTTCCCCGTGATCGTGGCCGGAGGCATCTACACCCACGAGGACATCCGTCGGTTCCTCGCCCTCGGCGCCGATGGCGTGCAGATGGGAACGCGCTTCCTGGCCACCGACGAGAGCAGCGCCTCAGACGCCTACAAGCAGGCTGTCCTGCGGACGCGCCCGGAGGACCTTGTGGTGGCCAACGACCCGGGCTCGCCCTGCGGTCTGCCCTTCCGCGTGCTGCGCGAGTCGCCCATGTACAAGTCGGCGCTTGCCCGGCGGCGTCCGCCGAAGTGCGACAAGGGTTATGTGCTCCTCAAAGACGCGCGGGGGCGTTTCACACGCTGCTCCGCCAAGGAGGACAACGAGCACTCCTTCTGCATCTGTAACGGCCTCTGCGCCGCGGCGGGCTACGACGCCGACAAGGAAGAGCCGCTCTACACGGCGGGCACCACCGCGGCGAGGGTCGACCGCATCTTCTCCGTCGACGGCCTCATGGCCGAACTCGCCGGGGTGCGTCAGACGCTGCCGTCCGCCGTGTAGGACAGCGCGACCCGCGCGCCGCTTACTCCCGCGCGCCGTGCCGCACGCGCTCGACACGGCGGCCGGCTGACCGGACGGGAGGCCGACTACTGCGCGGTCATCGCGCCGTCGGCCACCAGCACCGTGCCCGTGACGAACGAGGATTCGTCTGAGGCGAGGAAGAGCGCGCAGTTGGCGATCTCCCGCGGCTCGCCCGGGCGGCCTATGGGCTGGAACGAAGCGATGGTGTCGTACACGTGCTGGAGCCCGCCGAGCAGCTCGGCATGGGCGTAGTTGACCGGCGTGTCTACCCAGCCGGGCGCGATGGCGTTGCAGCGGATCCCCTGCTTCACGTAGTCGAGCGCGATGCCCTTGGACAGCATGACGATCGCGCCCTTCGAGGCCGCGTACACGGTGAGGAACGGCTCGGCGACGATGCCGTTCACCGAGCTTGTGTTGATCAGCGAGCCGCCGCCCGTGCGCAGCATGTGGGGGATGGCGTACCGGCACCCGTACATGGTGCCCTTGACGTTGACGTCCAGCGTCCGATCGATCACCTCGTCAGATGCTTCGTGGAACACGCCCGCAGGTTGACGCCGGCGTTGTTGAACACCACGTCGAGCTTGCCCCAGCGCCCGACCGTGCCGTCGGTGTAGGCCCGCACCTGCTCGGGATCGGAGATGTCGGCCTGGACCGCGACAGCGGCAGCGCCGATCTCGCGCGCCTTCGCCGCGACGCTGTCGCCGTTGACGTCGACGCACGTCACACGGGCGCCCTCTTCGGCGAACCGGATCGCCGTGGCCTTGCCGATGCCGGACCCCGCGCCCGTGACGATCGTGACCTTGCCGTCCAAGCGTCCGCTCTGGGATCTCCTTACATCGTTGTCGCAAGCCGTGTCCGAATCCTAACGCAGCCCGTGATATACACACGGTACGTTCGCCGGCGGCGAGCACGAGAGGAGCGCGGTGGAGCTCGACGGAGCGATCTTCGATCTGGATGGCACGCTCGCCGATACGCTCGAGGACATCGCCGATGCGATGAACCGTGTCCTGGGCGGTCGACGCCTCCCGGTCCATAGCTGTGCCTCGTACAAGCTCATGATCGGCAAGGGGCTGCGCAACTTGGTCAGCCAGACGCTGCCGGCTGAGATGCGGACCGAGGAGACGATCGCCGCGTGTCTCGACCAGCTGATCGCCGACTACCGCGAGCACTGCCTGGACAAGACCCGCCTGTATGACGGGTCGCCGACCTTGTGAGCAGACTGCGCGCCGACAGCGTCAAGCTGGCCGTACTCTCGAACAAGGCGGACGACCTCACCCGGCGCATCGTCGGCGCCTTGTTCGACGCCGGTACGTTCGACGTCGTCATGGGCGCACAGCGGAGTCTGCCGCTGAAGTCCGATCCTGCCGTGGCCCTGTTCGTCGGCGACCGGCTCGGAGTGCCTCCGGAACGAATCGCCTACCTCGGTGACTCCGGCATCGACATGCGCACCGCGACCGCGGCGGGCATGACGGCGATCGGCGTTTCTTGGGGCTTCCGCACGCGGGAGGAGCTGGTCGAGAACGGCGCCGGCACGGTGCTCGACCATCCGCTGGAGCTGCTCGAGCTGCGCCGGTAAGGCCGGCGAGGGCGGCTAGCGCAGCGCGCCGGCCTCGCGTAGCAGCCCGAGAAACGCTGGCATGAGGGCGGGGTGCGCGGCGACGACGGCGGGCCCGCGCCCGTGCGCCGCCTCCGCGAACACGACCTCGGCACCGGCCTCACGTGCGATGACGCTTCCAGCCGCGTGGTCCCACGGCGAGAGGTCCAGCTCCCAGTACGCGTCGACGTGGCCGGCGGCGATGTGGCAGAGGTCGAGCGCCGCCGACCCGCCGCGGCGGATATCGCGCACGCGGCCGAGGACCAGCGCCGCGGCGGCACCCTGGCGCGTGCGCTGCGCCGCCTCGTATGAGAAGCCGGTCGCGACGAGGGCCTTAGAGAGGTCGGCCTGTTCCCGCGCCCGGACCGGTTGGTCGTCGCACACCGCTCCGAAGCCGCTTATCGCCCGGTACATGCGCCCCGCGCTCGAGTCGTACACGACGCCGATCCGCGCCTGCCCCTCGATCTCCACGGCGATGGAGACGGCGAAGGCCGGGTAGCCGTAGATGTAGTTCGTGGTCCCGTCCAGCGGGTCGATGACCCAGCACACACCGCTCGCACCCTCGCTCAGCGCTCCCTCCTCGGCCAGCAGTGCGTCGTCGGGCCGGAGCTCGGCGAGGCGCTCGACGATGAGGTGCTCCGCCCGGCGGTCGACCTGGCTGACGAGGTCGGTGGGCGACGATTTCGTCTCGACGCGCAGGGCGCTCCGCATGCCTTCGGCGTGCACCCGCCCCGCGTCGCGGGCGAGGTCGGTAGCGAGCGCGAGCAGCTCCCGCAGGCGAGGCGGGGCGTCGTCCCATTGGACCATCGGTGGTTCTCCCCGGGTGGGCGTGGACAGGCCTCCCCCGGAGGCTAGCAAAAGCACCGACGCGGGACAATGGTGGGAAAGTTGGGGCCGGCGGGACGGGGCTGGCGGGACGAGGCCGGCGGTCTTGCGCGAGCGCAGGTGGTATGGTGTGCGCCATGATCGCCAGCGCAGCGTTCTGGTCGCACTGGGGCTGGGCGGCCGCCACGGCCGTCCTCGGCTTCGTGTTTTTCGCGCTCGTGGTGCGCCAATACCTGCTGCGGCGCCGGCTGCACCAGCTCGCCTGGGCGATCGGCCTGCTGTTCTACGCGATCGCCGCCGCCATGGAGGCGTGGTCCGAGTCCAGCGGTGAGTGGGACCCCACCGTGTACCGCATCTACATCGTTCTGGCCGCGTCGCTGGTCGGGTTTCTCGGCCTCGGGACGCTGTACCTGGTGGCGCGCAAGCGGCGCTGGGGAGACCTGTACTTCGTCTTCCTCGTCGCCTGCATGGTCGTCTTCTTCGTGGGCACGTCCACGGTGGAGCTCGACATGGCCAAGCTGGTGCCGGGCATCACCGTGGGTGGGCAGGCGCTGGGACCCAGTCTTGGTTTCCCGCGCGTGATGTCGCTGCCGATCAACATCACCGGCACGCTGCTGCTGTTCGGCGGCGCTGCGTGGTCGGTGTGGCGCTTCGCGCGGCGCCGCGAGTTCGGCTACCGGGCTTGGGCCAACGTTTTGATCGCGGCCGGCGCCGCGCTGCTTGCCTTCCTCGGGTCGCGCGCCCGCCTCGGCGACACCGCCGGCCTCTACCCGGCGGAGATGGTCGCGGCAGCGCTCATGCTCGCCGGGTTCCTGCTCGCCGGCACCCTGGACAAGGGCGTGCGAAAGGCGCGCGCCAAGCGCCAGGCGGTGGGCGGGCGCCTCGCCGCAGAGACGCGGCGGCTGGAGAAACGGGTCGAGGACGAGCGGCAGCGGGCCGTGGAGGCGCGTGCCGACCTGGACGACTAGCGTCTCGCCATGGACGAGAAGGTCGCCGAGTTCCGTGCCACTGTGACGATGCTGCGACCCACGTGCGTGCGGAAGGGTTGCTGTGGCTGGGATCAGTTGGTGCTGCGCAGCGAAAGCCGCTCGCGGCCGGCGGTGCAGTCCTGCCGGCTCGTCAGCGGCTCACCGCATCCAGCAGGAGCTGGCCGACCACCTCGTTGTCGGCACCGTGCAGGCTGAAGGCCGCGGCGCCGGTCCCCAGGCCATGATCGGCACCGGAGTGTCCGTATGCGCGTCGGCGTCGGCGCCACTCGAGTCTCAAGTCACGTGGTCGCGTGCCGCCAGGACGTCGGTGATCCCCATCTCGTGATCGGCGGCTATCAGGTCCCTTCGACCGCCGTGAGCTCGATCCCGGCATACGTCGCCAGTGTGTCGTCGATGCTCATCTTGCCGGCCCTGACGAGACCCCACATCCACTCGTTGCTGGCTGTCTGCCGCGCGATGAGGTCATAGTCCGTGTCTTCGTCGGCTTTGGGCCCACCGCACTCGTGGTCGGCGGTCACCACCACGAGCGTGTCCTTGCGCTCCTGGGGCCACGACAGCGCCGCGAGGACGGCCTGGTCGAACTCGCGGATCTCGCCGCCGCCGTCGGCGGCGTCGCGGGAGTGGCTCGCCCAGATGCTACGTCGTTTTCCAGTCGCCTTTCTCATGCCCCGGCGGCGGGCACCTCGCAGCTCTCCTCTTGCCACTGGTCTCTTGTGCCTTCGACGACGACGGTGCTACAGTGTCTGCGCCGAGCCGACAGGCGAGGCAGCCCGGTTGAACGCCGCGTGAGAGATCCCGCCCTCAAGGCGGGCGCCGAAGGGGCAAGGCGCTGCTGGCGCCGAAACTCTCAGGTAAACGGTGCGCGGCCGGACGGGGCCCCGGATGACAAGGCGCCGCCGCTGTGGGCGCCGGCGGTCAGACAGGGTGGTGAATCCACACTGTCTTTCTTGTTGGCCGGCGCCGGGAGCGGCGGCTCTCGGCCCGCGCGCGTTTCTGCGCCGCGCGTCGCGGGCACGTTCGTGAGCGGACCACGGCAGCGCCGACAGGAGACACGATGGCCGACGAGACATACCCACAGGACCTGCAGTACCACAAGGAACACGACTGGGTGCGAGCGGATGGCGAAGACGCCGTCTTCGGCATCACCTGGTTCGCTCAGGACTCGCTCGGCGAGATCGTCTACGTGGACCTGCCGGAGGTCGGCGCGGAGGTGACCGCGGGGAGCTCCTACGGCGAGCTCGAGTCGGTCAAGGCGGTCAGCGACTTGGTCGCACCGCTCGCCGGCGAGGTCGTCGACGTCAACGCGCTGCTCCAAGATGAGCCCCAGCACGTCAACGACGACTGCTACGGGGAGGGCTGGCTCATCCGCGTGCGCATGAGCGCCTCCGGGCAGCTGGGCGAGCTCCTGGACGCCGACGCCTACAAGACCTTCCTCGACGAGGCCTGAGGCACAGGGGAGCGACCACGGACTACGTACCTCACAGCCCCGCCGACATCGCGGAGATGCTTGCCGCTGTCGGTGTCGCCGGCGTCGAAGACCTCTTCTCCGAGATCCCCGAGCAGGTGCGCCGGCGGGAGCCGCTGGCGCTGCCCACCGCCGTCTCCGAGGCCGAACTCCTGGGCGAGCTGCGCCGCCTGGCGGCGGCGGACACGCCGGCGACGAGCCTGGTCAACTTCCTCGGCGCCGGCGTGTACGACCACTACGTGCCGGCAGTCGTCGACGCCATCGTGAGCCGCTCCGAGTTCGCCACCGCCTACACGCCTTACCAGCCGGAACGCAGCCAGGGCGTGCTGCAGACCATCTTCGAGTATCAGACGGCGATCTGCGAGCTCACCGGCATGGACGTGAGCAACGCCAGCATGTACGACGCCGGCACGGCGCTGGCCGAGGCTTCTCTGCTCGCCGGCGGGCAGACCAGGCGCGGGCGCATCGTGCTCAGCGCCGGCGTACACCCCGAGTACCGCCAGGTCCTGGCCACCGAGACGGCGGGGTACGGACCGCGTCCGCAGGTCGTGGATCTGCCGGAGGGCGCGATCACCGATCCGCAGGCGCTCGCCGCCGCGGTCGATGCCGACACGGCGGCCGTGGTGCTGCAGCAGCCCAACTTCTTCGGCGCTCTCGAGGACCTGGCCGCCGTGGCCGAGGTCGCCCACAGCGCGGGCGCGCTCTTCGTGGTCGTCGCCGACCCTCTGTCGCTCGGTCTGCTCGAGGCGCCGGGCGCGCTCGGCGCCGACATCGTCGTCGGCGAGGCGCAGGCGTTCGGCAACGCGATGAACTTCGGCGGCCCGGGCCTCGGCTACATGGCCGTCACCAGAAAGCTGATGCGCCGCATCCCCGGGCGCCTCGTGGGTGAGACCGTCGACGCCGGCGGCAAGCGCGGCTTCGTGCTCACTCTGCAGACCCGCGAGCAGCACATCCGCCGCCAGAAGGCGACCAGCAACATCTGCTCCAACCACGCCCTGAACGCGCTCGCCGCGCTCGTCCACTTGAGCTGGCTCGGCAAGCAGGGGCTCCCCGAACTGGCCGAGCTGTGCGCACGCAAGGCCGCCCACCTGCGCGCCCGGCTGCTGGAGGTGCCCGGCGTCGACGCCTTTACTGCCGGCCCGGTGTTCCGCGAGTTCGCCGTTCGCCTGCCCGGCTCCGCCGCCGAGCTGGTCGAGGCGCTGGTGCCGCAGGGCTTTCTCGCCGGTGTGCCGGCGGGTCGCTTTGCCGCGGAGTTCGACGCCGGCGCCGACCTCGACGGGGTCCTCCTCATCGCCGTCACCGAGAAGCGCACGCGCGCCGAGATGGACGCTTTCGTGGGCGCCGTCGCGGACCACATGACGGGTGCGGAGGTGGGCCGTGGCTGACGCCGAGCGCCGGACCATCTACGAGAAGTCGTGCTGCGGGCGGCGGGCGTTCAGCCTGCCCGCCCTCGACGTGGCCGAGGTCCCGCTGGAGGAACTGGTGCCGGCGGGCCTGCGCCGCGCCGCGCCCGCCCGCCTGCCCGAGGTCAGCGAGGTGGACCTGCTGCGCCACTTCACGGAGCTCTCCACGCTCAACTTCGGGGTCGAGACGGGAAGCTATCCGCTGGGTTCCTGCACCATGAAGTACAATCCCAAGGTCAACGAGGTCGCCTGCCGGCTCGAGGGCTTCGCCGGCCTCCACCCGTACCAGCCGGAGGCGCTCGCCCAGGGCGCCCTCGAGCTCATGTACGAGCTCGAGCTGTGGCTGGCCGAGATCGCCGGCCTGGCGCGCACCACCCTGCAGCCGGCGGCCGGCGCCCACGGCGAGCTCACCGGCCTGCTCATCATGCGCGCCTACCATGAGGCGCAGGGGCGGGCGCCGAAGTGTATTCTCATCCCCGACACGGCGCACGGCACCAACCCCGCCAGCGTGGTCATCGCCGGCTACGAGCCGGTGGCGGTGCCCAGCGACGCTCGCGGCGGCGTCGACCTCGAGGCGCTGGAAGCTCTGCTCGACTCCGATATCGCCGGCCTCATGCTCACCAACCCCAACACCCTGGGGCTCTTCGACGAGAACATCACCGAGATCGCGCGGCTCGTGCACGAGGCCGGCGGTCTTTTGTACTACGACGGCGCCAACAGCAACGCGGTGCTGGGGATCAGCCGCCCCGGCGACATGGGCTTCGACATCGTGCATTTCAACCCCCACAAGACCTTCAGCACGCCGCACGGCGGCGGCGGGCCCGGCGCCGGCCCCATCGTCGTGCGCGATATCCTTGAGCCCTTCCTGCCGGTGCCGCTGGTGGAGAAGGCGGAGAACGGTCGCTTCTTCTTCGAGTACGACCGCCCCCGGTCCATCGGCAAGATGCGCACCTTCGCGGGCAACTTCGGCGTACTGGTGCGCGCCTACACGTACATCCGTGGCCTCGGGCCGGACGGCCTGCGCCGCGTGAGCGAGATGGCGGTGCTCAATGCCAACTACATGCTGGAGGGCATCCGCGACCTCTTCGAGGTCCCATTCGAACGGCGCTGCATGCACGAGTTCGTGGTCTCGGCGTCGCCGCTGAAAGAGCACGGGGTCCGCGCTCTGGACGTGGCCAAGCGGATGCTCGACTACGGCCTGCATCCGCCCACGACGTACTTCCCGCAGATCGTCGACGAAGCGCTCATGTTCGAGCCCACCGAGACGGAGTCGCGCGACGACCTCGACACGATGATCGCGGCGCTGCGGGCGATCGTCGGCGAGGCGGAGACGCAACCCGGCATGCTGCGTGAGGCTCCCATGACGATGCCGGTGCGGCGGCTCGACGAAGCCGAAGCCGCCCGCCACCCGGTGCTGCGCCAGCGCTACCCCGAAGACGAGGGCGACGGCGCCTGAGGCGCCGCCGCAACGCGGGGACTTCCGGGTGAGCGTCGTCAAGGTCCTGCCCAAGCTGCGCGCCCCCGGCGGCGCGCAGATGGCCCTCGACACGGGGCTGCTGGAGACCGCCGAAGAAGTCATCGCGCGGCGCTACGTGTGGGCGCCGCCAGCTCTCTCGCTGGGCAAGTTTCAGAAGTACGAGCCGGTCCCCGGCATGCCGTTCGACGTGGTGCGGCGGCCTTCCGGCGGCCGCGCCGTGCTGCACGGCGAGGAGTTCGAATGGTCGTTCGCCGTCGCTTTTCCGCCTGGAGCGCTGGGTGTCGGCGCCAGCGGCGGCATGGACGTGACGACGCCCTACGGCCTGGTGGCCGCGGCGTTCGCCGCCGCGCTGGGGGAGCTGGGGGTGACGCTGGACGGCAGCCGCGAGGCGCCCTACCAGCGTTCGGCGCTCTGTTTTGCCGGCGCCTTGCGCTACGACCTGCTCTCGCGCGGCGAAAAGATCGTCGCCATCGCCCAGGCGCGGCGCGTGGGTCGCGTCCTCGTGCACGGGTCCGTGCTCGAGCGGCGGCCGCCGGACGAGCTGGTGCGGGTCGTCGAGGCGCAGCTCGGCGAGCCTTGGGAGGGAGAGGGGCTCGCCGGCGCCGGGCAGGTACTGGTACGAGATACGCTGTGGAACGGTGTGCTGGCGCGGCTCGAGGCTGGGCTGAGGAGGCTGAGAGCGAGATGAGGAGGTAGGCATGACCAAGGTCCTGGTGCTCGGCGGCGGCCCCGCCGGCTATGTGGCGGCGGGTCGCGCCGCACAGCTCGGCGCCGAGGTGACGCTGGTCGAGGCGCGCGAGATCGGCGGCACCTGCCTCAATCGCGGCTGCGTCCCCACCAAGGCCATGGTGGCCGGCGCGGCGCGCCTGCGCGCAGCGCAGGAGGCGCCGGCCTTCGGCGTCCGTACCGGTGAGGTGACGCTCGATTTCCCCGCCTTCATGGCCCGCAAGGACGCCGTCACGACGCAGCTCCGCGACGGCGTCGCCCACCTCATGAAGGCGCGCAAGGTGGAGGTGGTGGCCGGGCGGGCTACGCTCGCCGGCCCCGGCCGTCTGACCCTCGAAGACGGCAGCGTCTTCGAGGGCGATGCCGTCATCCTGGCCAGCGGCTCCGAGCCGGTGCGCATGGGGATGTTCGACTGGAGCGACCCGCGGGTGATGACCAGCGACGAGCTGCTCCGCATCGATCACGTGCCGGAGAGCTTGCTCATCGTCGGCGGCGGGGTGATCGGCTGCGAGTTCGCCTCAATCTTCGCGCGGCTGGGCACGCAGGTGGCGGTCGTCGAGATGCTCGACCAGCTGCTGCCCGGTGAGGACAAGCGGATGGGCCGCGCGCTGCAGCAGGCCTTCAAGAAGGTGGGCATCGAGGTCCTTGTGAAGACGGCTGTGGAGGCAGCCGAGGCGTCGGCCTCTGGCCTGACGCTGCGCCTGGCCGGCGGCCGCGATCTCGTCGCCGCGCGCGTGCTGGTCGCCGTGGGGCGTCGGCCCGTCAGCGCCGGCCTGGGCTACGAAGCAGCCGGAGTCGAGCTCGACGATCACGGTTTCGTGGTCGTCGACGACACCCTGCGGACCTGCGTCGCCGGCGTCTTCGCCGCCGGCGACGTGGCCGGCCCGCCGATGCTCGCGCACTGGGCCTATCATCAGGGCGCCATCGCGGCGGAGAACGCCGTGACGGGCTCACGCCATGCCTGCGACCGCAGCGTCGTTCCCAACTGCGTGTTCAGCTCGCCGGAAGTGGCCAGTTGCGGCCTCACGGAGGACAAGGCCGCTGCCGAGGGCCGCGAGGTCGAGGTGGCCGGCGTGCGTTTCAACGGCAACAGCAAGGCCGTGATCGAGGGCGAGGCGGACGGCTTCGTGCGCGTCGTCTGCGAGCCCGGCGGTGGGCGCGTGCTGGGCGCCAGCCTGGTGGGCCCGCACGCCACCGAGCTGGTGCACGAGCTTGCTCTGGCCGTGCATGCGGACCTGGCGCTCGCCGACGTGGCGGCCACCATCCACGCTCACCCGACACTGGCGGAGACCGTCGGCGAGGCGGCGCTCGGCGGGCTCGGGCGTGGCGTGCACAGCCTGTGAGGACCTGATGGTCGTAGTGGGTGACGAGCGCGCGGCCGCGGGCCCGGCCGCGCGCCCGGCCGCGCGCAAGCCCGCTTGGCTCAAGGTGAAAGCGCCGGAGCCACGGCAGTACCGCACCACCGCCGCTTTGCTCGACGAGCTCGACCTGCACACCGTCTGCCGTGAGGCCCGCTGCCCCAACAAGGGGGAGTGCTACGCCGCGGGTACGGCGACGTTCCTGATCCTCGGCGACATCTGCACGCGCAGCTGCCGGTTCTGCTCGGTGGACCACGCGCTCGGCGCGCCGGCAGGCGGAGCCGCCCTCTGCGCGGTCGACCCCGACGAGCCGCGCCGCGTCGCCGAGGCGGCCCGGCGTCTGGGCCTGCGGCATGTGGTCATCACGAGCGTGACGCGCGATGACCTGGCGGACGGCGGCGCCGGCCACTTCGCCGCCGCCGTGGCCGCCGTGGGCGAGGCCGCGCCGCGCGCCACCGTGGAGGTCCTCATCCCCGATCTTGGCGGCCAAGAAGCGGCGCTGCGCGCCGTGCTCGTCGCCCGGCCCGCCGTCCTCAACCACAACCTCGAGACGGTGCCGCGCCTGTACGAGCAGGTGCGGCCGCAGGCCGGGTACGGCCGCTCGCTGGAGCTGCTGCGCCGCGCCGCCGCCTGGGCGCGCGCCGCTTCGCCGGCGCGCCCGCTGGTCAAGAGCGGCCTCATGGTCGGACTCGGCGAGAGCGGCGACGAAGTGGCCGCCGTGCTCGCCGACTGCGCCGTGGCCGGCGTCGACCTGGTGACCATCGGTCAGTACCTGCAGCCCGATCGCGCCTGCCTGCCGGTGGCACGGTACGTGGACCCCACGGAGTTCCACGCCTACGAGCGGCAGGGTGCGGCTCTGGGAGTGGGAGTCGTGGCCGCGCCGTTCGTGCGCTCGTCCTACCGCGCCGGCGACCTGCTGGGCCGGCCCACCGGCGCGGACGACTCACGATCGCGGGCATGACCGTCGCACCGGCCCTGCCGCTGGCGACGCCGCGGCTCGTCATGTTCGACCTCGACTACACGCTGCTGTGGCCCAGCGACCAGTTCGAGGCGCCCGGCTACCGGCGCACCGGCGCCCGCTTCGGCCTCGACCTTGACCCGGCGCTGTGGCCACGGGCGGAGCGCGCCGCCTACGTTGCGGTCAAAGAGCGCCGTCTTCAGACCGGCTTGGCGCACGACGACGGTCTGATCGAGGTCATCGCGCGCGCCGTCATCGAGGGACTTGGCGGCGGCGCGCCTGCCGCCGTCACGGCCACGACGGAGGCGATCATGGCGGCATGGAGCGAGGCGGCCAACTTCGGTCTGTACGAGGACGTGCTTCCCTGCTTGCGGCGGCTCCGCGATGCCGGCGTGCGCGTCGCTCTGGTCTCCAACGCGGTGGGCCACGGCCTCGAGGAGATCGTGGCTCACTTCGCCCTCGACGACTACGTGGAGACCACGCTCTCGAGCTCCGACATCGGCCTCGTCAAGCCGGCGCCGCAAGTGTTCCGCACCGTGCTCGAGCGTCTGGGCGTAGAGCCCGGCGCTGCGGTGATGGTGGGCGACGACGTGGAAGCTGACGTGAAGGGCGCCCTGGCTTGCGGGTGCGCCGCCATCCTGCTCGACCGCGGCGGCCGCTACGACCTGCCGCTGCCGACGATCCGCTCGCTGGCCGAGTTGCCCGCGGCGCTCAGTCTGTGAGCGCCGCGACCTTCGACCGCCGCCCGCCTACCGACCATCTGGAGGATGCATAGAGTCCGCAGCCTTCCACCTCGAGCGCTACATGTCGCTCTACGAGTTCAGCGCTCGTCACTCGCTGACCAGCTCCGATTGCGAGAGCTACCCGCTGGCCGAGGTCGTGTCGTGGCGGACGACGAGTGCCGCGGGCTGTGGGAGGCTCTCTCGCTGGGCTACACCAAGTCCCAGGGCCTGCCCCAGCTGAGAAGAGAGATCGCCGGCCTGTACGACGGCGTCGCGGCCGACGACGTCCTCGAGGTCGTGCCCGAAGAGGGCATCCTCATCGCCATGACCGTGCTGCTCGAGCCCGGCGACCATGTGATCGTCACCCATCCGGGCTATCAAACGCTCTACGGCATCGCCGAGGGGTTGGGGTGCGACGTCACCTACTGGCAGCCCGACGAGGAACAGGGCTGGCGCTTCGATCCCGGCTTCGTGCGCCGTGCACTGCGCCCGACTACGCGACTGATCGTCGCCAACTTCCCTCACAACCCGACGGGTTATCTCCCGACCGGCGCCGAGTATCAGGAACTGCTCGATCTCGCCGCGGACGTCGGGGCCCACGTCTTCTCCGACGAGATGTACCGCGGGCTCGAACAGGACGCTACGACGCGGTTGCCATCGGCAGTCGAGCGGTACGGCAAAGCCGTCACCCTCTCGGGGATGTCCAAGACCTACTCGATGCCCGGCCTGCGCGTGGGCTGGCTGGCGACTCGCGACCGCGAGCTGTACGCGCGCCTAGCGGCGTACAAGGACTACACGACGATCTGCGCCGGCGCCCCCAGCGAGATCCTGGCGCTGATCGGCCTACGCGAGCGTGAGCGGATCAGCGCTCGGAACCTCCGCATCATCAGCGGCAACCTCGACCGGCTCGAGGCGTTTGTGGCCGAGCGGCCGGAACTGCTGAGCTTTGTCCGGCCGCGCGCCGGCAGCGTCTGCTTTGCGCGCCTCGGCGTAGCCGAAGGCGCGCTCGCCTTCTGCCGGCGCCTCGTGGAAGAGGCCGGCGCTCTGCTCCTGCCGTCGACGGTCTTCGGCTACGGCGACGCGCACGTGCGCTTCGGACTGGGGCGCATGGTCTTTGACGAGGGGCTCGAGGCGTTCGGGGAGTGGCTCGAGGGCCGCGGCAGCTGACGCCGGCGCGTCAGCGCTCGGCCTCCGAGCTCTCCTTCTACGCCAGCGTCGCCTCCACGCTCAGCTCGACGTTGCCCTTGAGCGCACCGCTGGTCGGGCAGCCGTCCTTGGCCGCCTCGGCGGCTTCCTTGAAGGCTGCCTCGTCGATGCCCGGCACGCTGCCCTTGACGGTGAGCGCCGAGCTGCCGACCTTCCAGCCGCCCTCGATCTCCTTGAACGTCACCGTCGCGCTCGCCTCGAGTCTCTCGGGCGGCGTCCCGGCTTCGCCGAGGATGTGCGAGAGCGCCATGCAGTAGCAGCTGGCGTGGGCGGCGGCCACGAGCTCCTCGGGGCTGGTCTTGCCGTTGGAGCGCTCGGTGCGCGAGGCCCAGGTGACGGGCAGCGGCCCCGCGGCGCCGCTGGTCGAGAGTGTGACTTCGCCGGATCCCTGGGCGAGCGAACCCGTCCACACGACGTCGGCGCGGCGTGGTGCTTCGGCCATGACGGTACCTCCTCGGTGAGAGCGGCCGGGGGGGCTTCGCCCGCCGGCCGCGGTCTTGTCGCGTTCATCGGGGATTTGCCCGCAGGCGCCGCCCGGCCAAACGCCGGGGTCGTCGGCGGGTCGTCGGCGGGTCGTCGGCGGGCCGGCACGGCTGCGCCCGCCGGCCTCAGCGATTGCCGAGACAGTACAGCGAGCCGTCGCGCGAGCCGATGAACACGCGGCCCTTCCACATCACCGGCGTGCTCTCGAAAGCGCCGCCGCCGCTGAACGAGCTGGTCTCCTTGACGCGGACCCTGGACCAGCCGCCGTCGGGGCTCATGAGGGCGCCGGCGGCTCCCTTGGCGGCCTTGGAGTAGACGATCCGGTACAGATGCACCTTGGCGTCGTAGCCGGCGGCCACGATGGTGTCGCCCACCATGATCGGCGTGCCGATGCCACCGCCCACCCAGAACTTGGCGATGAGCTTGGGCGTGCGGTACGGCCCGTCCAGGTTCGGGCCGGGCACGTCGCCGCCGGTCAGCGCGTTCTGGGACACCACGTACAGGTTGCCGTCGATGGCGATGAACGAGGCCAGGCGCGGCCGCCGGCCCCGCGGGTCGTAGGTGTCGTTGACGGCCACCGAGCCGATGACGCCGCCTTCCCAGTCGCCCAAGGTGCGGTCGCCGGTGGGGAAGAACCACTTCACCGAGGCGGCGGGCCGCTGCCCCGGATCCAGCATGAGCACGCCGCCCTGGCCCTCGATGTACTGCTTCTCCACCGCCACCAGCAGCTTGCCGGCGCCGGTCGTCACCGGCGTGCCGTCGAGGTCGGAGCCGGTCCGGTAGTCCCACACCACCTTGAGGTCGCTCGTGCGCATGCCGTACACGTGACCGGACCCCGAGCTGATGTAGACGGTGTCGCCGATCAGCGAAGGCGAGGCCTCCAGCACCAGGTTGCCGCCGTGAGCGGAGGCATCGCCGGGGTCGCCGAGCAGCAGGCGGCGCGCGGTGATACGCGGCGTCTGGTAGCCGTTCCACGGCAGGGTCCTGAAGGGGTCGAGCTTGTAGAACCAGCCGCTCTCTACGCCCGAGTACATGCGCTTGTCGAAGAAGAAACCGCTGCCGTCCACATCGCGGCTGTAGCTGGCGGTGAGCGGCACCGGCAGCCGCCAGACCTCCTTGCCGGTGCTGAAGGATACCGCCCGATAGGGCGCGAGGCTGGGGTCGGTGTAGTCGCTGGGGAAGCCGCGGCGCGAGCCGGCGAGCACCAGGTAGCGCTCGCTGCGCTTGGCGGGGTGCGGGTCCTCGATCACCGTGGGGCTGCTCTTGATGATGTCGTCGTAGGCGTACTCCCAGACGACGCCGCCCGACTTCATCTCGATCTTGTGCAGGTTGTGGTCGAGGCCGCCGACCACGAGGTAAAGGTCGCCCTTGTCGCGCACGATGGCCGGCTGGCCGGTCCAGCCGGTGCCCGACCACTCAGCCGGCTTGATGGGCTTGTTCGGCTTGTCGCCCTTCTTGCGCACGCCCGAGGTGAGGCCGCTGCCGATGGTCGTCTTCCAGATGAGCTTGAGCTCGGAGGGCGGCGGCCCCAGCCCGTAGAGCCGCCGCGCCTCGTTGCCGAGGAAGGTGCTCACCTTGACGCCGTCGCCCGCGGCGACGATGGGCGGCGGCGGGTCGACGTCGATGCCTCGCGGGGCGTCGACGATGGCGACGGTGGGGCTGGAGTTCGCGCTCGGGGAGTCGGACGTCTGAGCGGCCGGGTCGCCTGCCACGGCCGCCTCCTGATGCACGTACCGTTCCCACAGCCGCTGCGCCCAGCCGGTGCCGACGAAGATGCCGGCTGCCGCAACGACGAGAATGAGGAAGACGAGCGTGCGGCGCTGCCGCCGCAGGCGGCGACGGCGAAGCTCGCGACCGTTGTCGGTGACGTACCTGCGGTACGGTGCCCCCCGGGGTTGCTCTGGTCCACTCACGGTGCGCCCAGCGTATCACCGCTTTCGAGAGCGGGAGGTCGGAGGACCGCCGCCGAGCGGGGCCGGCCACGTCCGCCCGCCGCGCACCTGGGGTAAGCTAGCCGCATGACCGACAAGATCCGCCTCACGCAGTACGCCACCAAGAGCGGTTGAGCGGCCAAGCTGGGTCCGTGCGACCTGCAGGCCGTGCTCAGCAGCATGCCCGCCGCCACCGGCGAGTTCGCGCGTCTCCTCGAGACGCACGACGACGCCGCCGTGGTGCCGCTCACCGACGACCTCTGCCTGGTGCAGACGGTCGACTTCTTCACGCCCATCGTCGACTCGCCGTACTGGTTCGGGCAGCTCGCCGCCGCCAACGCGCTCAGCGACGTGTACGCCATGGGCGCGCGGCCGCTGACGGCGATGAACCTGGTCGCCTGGCCGGCCGATCTCGGCATGACCCACCTGGGCGAGATGCTGCGCGGCGGCATGGAGAAGGTCCTGGAGGCCGGCGCCGAGCTGGCCGGCGGGCATTCCATCGACGACAAGGAGCCCAAGTACGGGCTTGCGGTCACCGGCGTCGCGCGTCCCGACGAGATCGTCTACAACGGCGGCGCCCAGCCCGGCGACAAGCTGGTGCTCACCAAGCGCCTCGGCATCGGCGTTCTGGCCAGCGCGCTCAAGAAAGCGCTGGTCACCGAGGAGAAGATGATGCCGGCCATCCTCGAGGCCGCCGAGCTCAACGCCAAGGCGGCGGCCGTCATGGCGGCGGTGGGCGTACACGCCTGCACAGACGTCAGTGGCTTCGGCCTGCTCGGGCACCTGAGCGAGATGCTGGACGCCAGCAGGGCGGCCGCCGTGGTGCGGCTGCGCGACATCCCGCTGCACGACGGCGTGCTCGAGCTCATCGCGCAGGCGGTGTACGCCGGCGGCCTGCGCAACAACCGCGACTTCCTGCTGCCAAGGCTGCGCGGCGGACTGAGCGCCGAGGGCGACATCGAGCGCCAGGATCCTCGCCTGCTGGCGCTCTTCGACCCGCAGACCTCCGGCGGCCTGCTGATGGCGGTGACCCCCGAGAAACATGCCTTCCTGTTGGGCGAGCTCAAGGAGAACGGCGTGCGCGCCTGGACCGTGGGCGAGGTCGCCGAGGCAGGGGTCGGCTCCATCTTGCTCGAGGTCTGAGTGATGGCGAGCGCGCGCGACGCTGCCCCCCCCGCCCCGGAGCCGCGCCTCGTCCTCCGCGTGGTGTCGGTCATCCCCTTCATGCTCATCGGGGCCTTCGGTGTGATCGCCACCGTGGCGTGGGTCGCCGTGCTCGTTCTGGGCGCGGGGACAGACCGTGGCACCGTGGTCGCCTGGGCGCGCGGCAAGCCGGTCGGCGAGGTGGTCCCACAGGTGCTTCTTCTCGTGCTCATCGGCGTGATCTGCGCCGGGGTCGTGGTCGTTTCCATCTATGCGACCGGGTACGGCGTGCGGGCTCTACAGCCGCGCCGCTTCTGGTTCGTCGCCCAGGCCGTCTTCTCCGTGCTCGGTTGCCTTCTCCTGGTGGGGCCCAGCATCGCGCCCGACTTCATGAAAGAGATCGGTCTCACCGGCCGCGAGTCATTCTTCGCCTTTGGCCTGATCGCCTTCTCGATGATCGTCATAGGACTGCGCATGCGGCGCGTGGGGGATGACGAAGACGGGGAGGAGGACGGCGCCGATGGCTGACAAAGGCAAGCGCGACGACTTGCGGCAGGCGCGGTTGCGCGGGCTGGCGGCCGTGGACGAGGTTATCCGCGAGCCGGCCGCCCGGGATCTTCTGGAACGCTACCCGCACGAGCTCGTGGTCGACGCGGTGCGTGCGGTCATCGAGAGGTTGCGCGCGGACATCCTTGCCGGCGAGGCGGCCGGCGAAGCGTCCGCCGCAAAGGCGGCGGACCTCACGCCGGCCGCTCTCGTGCCGTGGGCGGCGCGGCTCCTCGAGGCGGCGGTGACGCCGTCGCTGCGCCGCGTGATCAACGCCACCGGCGTGGTGGTACACACCAATCTGGGGCGTGCGCTGCTTCCGCAGGCAGCCATCGACGCAGTCGTCATGGCCGCCTCCGGCTACTCCGACCTCGAGTACAGCCTGTCGCGCGGCGCACGCGCCTCGCGCCAGGATCACATCCACGATGCGCTGTGCACGGTGACCGGCGCGGAGGACGCGCTGGCGGTGAACAACTGCGCCGCCGCCATCCTGCTCGCCCTCGCCGCCACGGCCCGTGGCGGCGAGGTCCTCGTCGCCCGCGGCCAGCTGGTGGAGATCGGCGACGGTTTTCGCATCCCCGACATCCTGCGCGAGAGCGGCGCCGAGCTGGTCGAGGTCGGGACGACCAACCGCACCTACCTCAAGGACTTCGAGAAGGCGTGGACCGAGCGCACGCGCGCCGTCCTCCGCGTGCACACGAGCAACTACCGCGTCGTGGGGTTCACCGCGGAGCCGCCGCTGGAGGAGCTGGCTACGCTGGCCCACGAGCGCGGCGCGGTGCTGGTGGACGATCTCGGCAGCGGAGCCCTGGCCGGCCTCGGCCTGTTCGCGGAGGAGCCGTCCCTCAAGGCGAGCATCGCCGCCGGCTGCGACATCGTGACCTTCAGCGGCGACAAGCTGCTGGGTGGCCCGCAGGCCGGCATCGCCGTGGGCCGGGCCTCCGCCGTCGACGCCATGCGCCGCCATCCGCTGGCGCGCGCGGTGCGCATCGACAAGCTCGACCTCGCGGCGCTCGACGCGCTCCTGCGCCTTTACCTCGATCCTGCCCGGGCCGTCCAGCGCGTTCCTACGCTGGCGGCGCTTGCGGCGCCGCTCGAGGAGGTCCGTGCCCGCGCCCAACGGCTGCGCGACCTGCTCACCGGGCCGAGCACCGCCGAGTTCGCGCTCCAGGCCGACCGAGTCGAGCTCATCGAGACGGTGGCGCGAGCAGGTGCCGGTGCGCTGCCGGTCACCGAGGTCCCCAGCGTCGCCGTGGCGGTGGCCGTCGACGGAGACGCGAACGGGCTTGCCGCGGCGCTGCGCACCGGCGAGCCCGCCGTGGTATGCCGCGTACAGGATGAGCGCCTGCTGTTCGACCTGCGCGCCGTGCGCGACGCCGAGCTCGACGCGCTGGCCGCAGCCGCGCTGTCCGCGCTGGCCTGAGAGGGCTGCCGTGCCGGGCTCGCCCGAGGATCGATCCGCGCCTCCCCTCACGCTGGGCACAGCCGGGCACATCGACCACGGCAAGACCGCGCTCATCAGCCTCCTCACCGGCACGAACACGGATCGTCTGCGCGAGGAGCAGGAGCGTGGCATCTCCATCGAACTGGGCTACGCCGAGTTGGGGCTTCCTGGCGGCGCCCGGCTGAGCGTCGTCGATGTGCCGGGCCATGAGCGCTTCGTGCGCACCATGGTCGCCGGGGCAACGGGCATCGACCTCTTCCTCCTGGTCGTCGCCGCCGACGACGGGGTCATGCCGCAGACGGCTGAGCACGTCGCGATCATCGATCTGCTCGGCGTGACGCACGGCGTGGTGGCCCTCACCAAGGCCGACCTCGTCGACGAGGAGCTGCTCGAGCTGGCGGAGGCCGACGTGTGCGAATTCCTCGCCGGCACGCCGTTCGCGGGTTGCGACGTCGTGACGGTGAGCGCTAGGGACGGACGCGGCCGCGGCGCGCTGCTCACTGCGCTCGAGCGCGCCGCGGCCAAGGTGCAGGCGCGCCGCGGCGCCGGGCCGACGCGCCTGCCGGTCGACCGGGTCTTCCCACTCAAGGGCGTTGGCACGGTGGTCACCGGCACCTTGTGGCACGGCTCGATCGCCCCGGGGGACGCCCTGGTCGTCGAGCCCGGCGGGGTGAAGACGGCGGTGCGCAGCGTGCAGGTCCACGACCACGCGGCCGAGGCGGTGCACGCCGGTAGCCGCGTGGGCGTCAACCTGCGCGGCCTCCATCGCGACGAGATCGAGCGCGGCGATTGGCTGGTGGCTCCTCAGCTGGCCGGCCACGTGAGCCGCCGCTTCGACGCCTGGGTGCGGGTGCTGCCCGGGGCCCGGGCGCTACGCGCCGGCGCTCAGGTGCGGCTGCACCACGGCACGGCGCAGTACCTCGCCCGCGTGGCGCCGCTCGAAGGCCGTGAGATCGCCGCCGGGACCGAGGCTGCCGCGGTGGTGCGGCTCGACGGCGAAGCCGCGGTCGAGCCGCACGACCGCTTCATCCTGCGCGCGCTGTCGCCGGTGGCGACCATCGGCGGCGGCGAAGTGCTCGCCGCCGGCGCACACCGCTGGCACGCGCGCGAACATCACGCCGCGTTCCTCGCCGCGGTGCGGGCCGGCGACGCCCGCGCCGTCGCCCTGGCGCTGGCGGCCGACCGCGGGAGCGCGGGGCTGACGCGCGGCGACCTGACGGCCGCCGGGTTCGCCGCCGGCCACGCCGGCGGCTCGCTGGCGGCGGCCGTCGCCGCCGGTGAGCTCGAGCCGCTGGCGGCGGCCGCTGAGGCGTCGCGCATGGCCGCGCCCGCACCCTCCGGCGAAGCCGCCGGCCGCTGGTTCGCCGCCGGCACCCTCGCTCTGCTGCGCGCGGCCCTGCTGGCGGGCGCCACGGAGCGCGCCGCCGCGCGCCCGGAGCGGCCGTTCTCGAGCGCCGCCGAGCTGGCGGCGCTGGCGCCGGCTCTGCCGGTCGCCGACGTCGACGCGCTGCTCCAGGGTGTGGCCGCCGGGGGCCGGCTGGTCGCCGGCGAAGGGGGCTACGCCCCCGCCGGCGCCGGCGTGCTCGGCGCCGATCGGCAGAAGCTCGCCGATGCGCTTGCGGCGTGCCTGGCCGAGACACCGTACGCGCCTCCCACGCTGGCGAGCCTGGCCGAGGAGCTACGACGCCCGCCGCGCGAGCTCACCCAGGTGCTCGACGTGCTCGCTCGTCGCGGCGATATCGTGCGGGTCGACAAGGATCTGTGGTTCACCAAGTCCGCGGTCGACGACGCGCGGCACCGCCTTGAGCAGCAACTCGCCGCCGGCGAGGTCACGCTCGCCGGTTTCCGCGACGAGCTCGCCTGCGGCAGGCGCAACGCCCAGGCCCTGCTCGAGCTCTTCGACCGGGAGGGCCTCACCCTGCGCCGTGGCGACGCTCGCGTCGCCCGCCGCCGCCGGACCTGACCCGCCGCGCCTGACGCGTCGCGGCGCGGCCCCGCGGCCGCGACCGGGCGCCGCTTCAGCCTTGGGTGAACGCGGCGACCTGGTCGCGGCCGCGCCCTTTGGCCAGGTACATCGCCGCGTCGGCCTTGTCGAGCAGTTCCTCGCGCCGCTCGGCGTCCTCGGGGAAGCCGGCTACTCCGATGCTCACCGTGAGCGCGGATCCCTGGGCGCTGAAGCTGGCCGCGCGGATGCGCTCGCGGATGCGCTCCGCCACCGCGAGCGCCGCTTCGCGGCCGGTCTCCACCAGCAGGACGACGAACTCTTCGCCGCCGTAGCGACCGGCGACGTCCACGCTGCGTACCGACTGCTCGATGAGGTGCGCCACCTCGCGTAGCACGGCGTCGCCGGCGCTGTGGCCGTAGGTGTCGTTGTAACCCTTGAAGTGATCGAGGTCGCAGAAGAGCACCGACAGCGGATGCTCCGCCTCACGCGCCCGGTGCAGCTCCTCGCTCAGGCGTTCATGCAGGTAGCGATGGTTGTAGATGCCCGTGAGCGCGTCGGTGATGGCGTCGATCTCGGCGCGGCTCGCGCGCACGGCGGCGGTCTGCAGCATGGAGGCAAAGGTCCGGCGGCCGTCGCCGCGCCAAGACTCCTCGTCCGTGCTGTCCAGCGCCGGCAGGTCGGCGGCCACGGCGGCGACGATAGTGCCGCCGGCGTCGCGGATCGGCGCCAGGCCGGTCACCCACACGCCGAACTCGTCGGCGAACACGGTGTTCACTTGGGGCTGCCGGCCGCTGAGCACGAGCGGCAGCTCGTCGTCGGTGAAGATCTCGTCGCCGAAGTGCGAGCGTTCGTTCTCCTGTTCCTCCGGGTCCACGCCGATCACGTATCTCGTCTCGATCTGGGCGTGCGTGGTGAGGAAGCGCGTCGGTGGATTGGCGTCCCGCACTGCGCGCAGCACTGCGGCGATCTCCCGGTATTCGTCGGTGTCCTCGTCCTCCCGGCTGCGCAGGGCGAGGTGCTTCTCCCCGGGGATCCGGGCCGCGGCCTCGGCGGCGATCTCTGCCGCCCGGCTGTGCGCGCGCGCGACGTCTTCGAGCACGTTCAGGAAGGCGTCGACCATCCCCGGCTCAAACTGCGTGCCGCGGCAGCGCTGTAGTTCGACCAGACACTCCTGGTAGGTCCGTGCCGCCTTGTACGGGCGCCGGCAGGACATGGCGTCGTAGGCGTCGACCACGGCCATCGCGCGGGCCAGCAGCGGAATGTCGTCGCCGGCGAGGCCGTCGGGGTAGCCGCTGCCGTCGAAATGCTCGTGATGATGGCGCACGGCGAGGACGAGCTGCTCCGGGAATAGCGGCTTGATGATGTCCGCGCTGAACACCGGGTGCTCGCGCATCTGCTCCCACTCCTGCTGGTTGAGGCGCCCGGGCTTGAGCAGCACGCGGTCGGAGATGCTGATCTTGCCGATGTCGTGCAGGTAGGCGGCCTCCTCGAGCGGATCGAGCAGGTCCTCCGCCCAGCCCAGCTCGCGGCCCAGCATCACCGTGTAAGCGGCCACGCGGGCGGCGTGCCCCAGCGTGTAGTAGTCCTTGGCGTTGAGCGCCGAGCTCAGGGCCTTCAAGTTGCCCAGGTGCATCCGCTTGATCTCCTCGTATAGCTGGGCGTTCTTGATCGCCAGGGTGAGCTGCGTGCCGACGCGCTCCAGGAGATGCACGTCGACTTCGGCGAAGGCGTCTTCCTCCGTGCTCACCAGGGCGAGCGTCCCGAGGATGCCGTTGTCGGAGGGCAGGGCGATCAGCGCCATGGCTCGCAGGTCGACCAGAGACGGGTGGCCGGCGGGCAGAGGACTCTCCTCCGGGAGCCTCAGCACGAGCACTCGTTCACGGGCGAGCGATTCCATGAAACCGGGCGCCACGTCCTCGGTCGTCAGGCCCAGGAGCTGCTCGGCGCCCGGCGTGGAGGCGATCACGCGATCGACGACGCCGCCCGCCACGAGCACGAGACCGTACCGCTCAAAGGGCAACAGCTGGCGCAACGCGTCGGCGGCCGCCTCCACGACCTCTTCGAGGTCGAGGCTGGCGGCCGTCCGCTGCGCGATCTCGTTCAGCAGCATGGTCTCGCGGTTGGCGGCCTCCTCGCGCTCGAACAGCGCGGCGTTCTCGATGGCCATCGACGCCGCGTGACAGATCGCGGCGGCCATGTCGAGCTCGCCCTGGGTGAACGAGCGCTCGGCGCCGCTCTGGACCAGCTCCACGGTGCCGATCACGTGATCCTTGACGATCAGCGGCAGCGTGGCCCAGCTCTTCTGCGCGGAGTCCTGGTTGATCTCGAGCACCTTGGCGGTGAGGCGAGGGTCGCGGAGGGAGCCCACGCTGGTCGGCCGCTTGGTCTCGATCACCTCACGTGAGACGGCTGCGTCGGCGAGCGGCATGAACTGGCCGATGCAGTCCTCGTCCACGTGGCCGTGGACGATCCTCATCAGCGTACGCAGCCCGTCTCCCTCGATAACCGTGATCTCGCACTCGGGCACGTCGACGCTGTCGCTGAGGCGCTTGGCCGTGGCCAGCAGGGTGTCGCGCAGATCCAGGCTGCTGGCCAGCTCGAGGGCCGACTCGTTCATCAAGGTCATCCAGCGCACGTTGTCGTCGAGCTCCCGGTAAAGGCGTGCGTTGGTGATCGCCTGGCCGGCGATCTGCGCCAGCCCCAGGATGACGTCTTCGCGCGCGAAGGGGCGCACCTCCCGGTTGTACAGCGACACGAAGCCGATGACCTCGCCCTGGCTCAGCAACGGTACGTCGAGCGTGGACCGGTAGCCCCACTTGAGCGCCTCGACGCGTTCCATCTTCGCCGCGCCGGGATCGCTGAGGATATCCAGGTTCACGGCGGTGCGGCGGTGCTCGGCCGCCTCGACGAGGATGCCGTAGTCGCTGAGCGGATAGCGCTGCCCCACCGGGTCTTCGTCCCACATGCCGCCGAGCGAGACCAGGATCTCCACCTCGTCACCACTCAGCCGGTAGATGTCGCACATGTCGGCGCCGGAGACCTCGAGGATGCGCTCCGCCACGCTACGCAGCACCGCGTCGACCTCGAGGGTAGCGCCGAACTCCATCCCCGAGTCGACCAGCAGGCGCAGATCACGGTTACCGCTCTCGAGACGGTCGACGAGCAGCGCCTTCTCGAACGCGCCCGAGAGCTGGCGGCCCACGCTGCGGATGAAGTCGAGCACGCTCGTGTAGTCGCGCACGCGCGTGTCGAACACTTCGATGAGGCCGATGGGCCGCCCCTCGATGACCAGCGGCAGCGACACCATGCTCATGAAGCCCCAGCGGCGGTGGGCCTGCATCTCGTCGTCCGACAGGCCGGCCTGCTCCAGGTCGCCGACCACCATGGGCGCGTTCTCTTCCAGAGTCTTGAGCGTGGCGCCGTGCTCGGGAAGGTCGCGCTCGCTGCCCACTTCGTCCGCGTGGCAGCCGCGGTTGTCGATGCTCACCAGGCAGTGCAGGCGGCCGTCGACGATGCGCCAGATGTCGCAGGCGTCGGCCTCGAGGATCGCCCGCAGGCGTTCGGCGACGATCCGCGCCAGGTCCTCGAGTGTGTCGGCTTCATTCAGCTGGTCGCCGAGCTCGACCAGTCCGCGCAGGGCGTCGTTGTGGCGGCGCAGGCTGGTCATGAGGTCCGCGGTCTGCAGCGCGTCGGCGACGGTGCGGGCGGCGCTCGCGGCGAACTCGCGCACCTCCTTGTAGTCGCGTTTCCGGGTGTCGAACAGGTCGATCATCCCGACCGCCCGCTCGTTGCTGACCAACGGCACCGTCATGGCGCTCTGAAAGCCGAACTCGTCCCAGTCCTCGCGCTCGTCGTCGGTCACCCGCGGGTCGTCGGGCGAGGCGATCACCAGCACCTCGCGCTTCTCGAGCGCCTCGGCCGAGGCCGGGTACCTGGCTAGCTGGAGGACCTTGCCGAGGACGCTCTCGTCGAGGCCGTCGGCCTCGTAGCTCGCCAGGCAGCGGATATAGCCCTCTTCGAGCCACCAGATGTCGCAGTCGGCTACCTCGGTGAAGTCGCGCAGGCGCCGGGCCGCCTCCACGGCGATGGGTTCGCGCGAGCCGACGTCGGCAAGGGTGGCGAGCTCGACCAGCTCCTGCTGGTCGCGGCTGCGCCGCTCCGCCGCGTCGAGCAGGACGGCGTTGTCGAGCAGACCGGCCACGAGCTGCATGACGCTGGTGAGGAACTCGACCTCGAGGTTCCAGTCGCGTTCGGCGTCGTCGTAAAGATCGATGAGGCCGACGAGCGCCCCCCCGGCGACCAGCGGCATGGTGAGCGAGCTGGCGTAGCCCCACTGGCGGTACAGGTCCGCTTCGCCCGGCCCGAGCTGGGGGTCGTCGAGGTCGTTGATGACAAGGGGCGTGTGGTCCAGCATGGTCTTCTCGAGCGAGGGATACTTGGACGTATCAAGGATCGTGTCGAACAGGGAGCCGTCGATGCCCTCGCGGGTCAGGCTTACGAGCGAGCGGCAGATGCCGCCGCTCACGCCGAAGACGTCCACGCAGTCGGCGTTCACGGCGCTCATGAGTCGGTGTGCGAAGCGGTCCACGAAGCGCTTCAGGTCGTGTGTCTCGGCGACCTCCTGCGAGAGGGTCATGAGCTCACGGATCGTCTTGTCGCGGCGCTCCAGCGTGTGGTAGGTGGCGTCGATGTCCAGCGCGTGGGCGCAGATGCGCGCCAGCCCGGCGACCAGCTCCGCCTGGGGGCCGAGGTCGCGCGCTCTGGCGTCGCTCACCTCCACGGCGCCGATCAGGTGACCGCGCAGCACCATCGGCACCCACAATAGCGCCCGGCAGCCGCGACGCTGGAGAGCGCGCCGTGCGCGCTGCCCCAGCCGGCCGTCGTCCGCGGAGAGGGCGCCTGCGGGCAACTCGTCGAGGGGGCCGTCCACGGGGATCCAGTCGCTGAGCGCCCAGGTGCTGCCCGCGCGACTCTCGTCGATCTCGCCGCCGTCCACTGAAACCAGGAGGCGGAAGTGGTCGCCGTCGCGTTCGAAGACATCACAGCGCGGGGCCTCGATGAGCTCGCAGAGACGCCTCGCCACGTGCTCCGGTACCTCGTGCGGCGCCTCCGTGAGTAACGATGTGAGGTCCAGGCCCGCCTGTACGATGGCGCGCAGGTCCTGCGCCTGGCGGCGCAACGCGGCGAAATCCCCGGGGTGCGCCGCGACGCCCTCCACCTCCTCGTCGGTAAGAAGAGCGAGGATGTCTTCGGCAAGGTAGCGCCGGTGGCCTCCGGGGCTGCGATAGGCGGCGATGCGTCCCGCGTCGGTCCAGCGCCGCACGGTGTTGGCGCTGACGCCGAGCTGGCGCGCCACGTCGGCGACGCGCAACCAGGTGGTGTCGGCTCTCTCTCTCGGGCTTGCCATGAGCACGGTTCCCCAATCGGCATGGTGAGCGGTTAACATTACCGAAACTCCCAGATCCCGGCGCCATTACGGGAGGTTAGGGAGGAGATGATAGCCATCGTCGGGGGTGATGTGGCGCCTCGACGCTCGGCGACCTAGCATCCGTGAGACCGGTCATCGCCGGCCGGCAAGCCGGCCGCAGCTCGAGCAAGGGAGCGAAAAGCATGAAGCGCAAGGGAAGGGTCGAGGGCAAGGTCACCCTCATCACCGGAGTCGCCAAGACCAACAGCATCGGCTTCAACACGGCGCGGGTGTTCGGCGACGAGGGCGCCCTGCTCGCCATCGTCGACATCTCGGAGAAGGTCCACGCCTGCGCCGACGAACTGCGCAAGGAAGGCTTCACCGTTTCCTCGCACACCGCCGATCTCACGAAGATGGACGAGGTGCAGAAGGCCGTGGCCGAGGCCGTCACCTGCCACGAGCGCATCGACGTACTGGTGAACAACGCCGGCATGGTCATCGAAGGTATGGAAGAGGACTTCACCGATTTCGCCCACCTGAGCGAGAAGGACTGGGACTTCGGCATCGCCATCAACCTCAAGACCCAGTTCAATGTGACGCGCACCGTCATCGGCGGGATGATCGAGCGAGGCTACGGCCGCATCGTCAACGTGTCGTCGGTCACAGGCCCGGTGGTCGCCAACCCGGAGGAGTCGGTGTACTGCGCCGCCAAGGCCGGCGTGCTGGGCATGACCCGCGGGCTGGCGCTCGACATGGCCAAGTACGGCATCACTGTCAACGCCGTGGGGCCGGGCTGGATCGACACGGGCTCGACCACCGAGGGCGAGCGCGCCGGCGCGGAGAACACGCCTTTCGGCCGCGCCGCCACGCCGGCCGAGGTCGGCAAGCTCATCTGCTTCCTCGGCTCGGACGACGCCAGCTACATCACCGGGCAGCTCGTGGTGATCGACGGCGGCAACACCATCCAGGAGTACAAGGGGCCGAGCGAGCTGTACTACTGAGGCCGCGCCGCTAGGCCCCGCTCGCGTCCGGGCGTGGCCAGGTGCGGTAGATCAGCCTCAGGGGCAGAAGGAGCTGCTCGTAGTCGTCCGAGCGGCGCTGCCAGGCTGCGCTCGCGGCGCGGTCGGGCACGCAGCGCACCTCCCCGGCGGCGCCTGCCGGCAGCGGTGCACCTCCGGCCACCGCCGCCAGCCCGGCCGCCCCGGCCGCGGCGACATCTCTTCCCGCCCGCGGTCCGTGAGCGTATCCTCCTGACGGTAGATGGAGCGTCGGCCGCCGAGGGCCGCAGACAACTGGAGGGGTACCATGCGCGCGCGATCGATCACCCTGTGGGTCGCCCTGGTCCTCGCGGCGGTGTGCTCCACGGTGGCGGCGCCGCTTGCGGCCGCCGGCCCTGCCGTGCTCGACCCCGCGCCGCAGGCCAAGTGGACGGTCATGGTCTACATGGATGGCGACAACGACCTGGAGCCGTGGATCACACGCGACATCGACAGGGAGATGGCCGCTACCGGCTCCAGCGCCGACGTCCAGATCGTGGCGCTGGCCGATCGCGGAAGCCGGCCCGGCACGGCCGACGGCGGCTGGTCCGGGGCGCGGGTCTTCAACGTCGGCAAGGGCATGAAGGCCACGGCCGACATGGCCGTCGCCGACTGGGGCAACGCGGACATGGGGTCGCCGCAGACGCTCATCGACTTCGTCGACTGGGCACGCGCCAGTTTTCCGGCCGACCGCTACGCTCTCTTCCTCTGGGACCATGGCTGGGGCTGGTGGCCGGGCAACACGATGAGGGACGACACCAGCAACGACTACCTCGACATGGATGAGCTGCGCCGCGCGATGCAGACCATCGGCGGGGTCAACATGGTGGGCATGGACACGTGCCTGGGGCAGACGATCGAGGTCCAGGCCGAGTTCCGCGGCTTCGCGAAAGCCATGGCGGGCTGCGAGGACTCCACCGGCTACACCGGCTTCCAGTACGGTGAGATCCTCGCCAAGCTGCAGGCCGACCCGGCGATGGGCGCCTCTCCGCTGGCCACGATGGCCGCCAAGAGCATCCGGACGGGTCACGACAGATGGTCGCTCACGGCCTCGGCCGTCACGCTCGGCTGGCGATGGGACAGGCTTACCGCGGCCGTCAGCGACCTCGGCTGGGACATGGCCGTCAGGCTCCCCAGGTACCGCCGCGCCTACGCCGTCGCGCGCCGGCATTCGGCGAGTCCCCCGCAGAGCTATTCCGAGGTGCGCGACCTGTACGACGCCGCGCGTGAGATCAGGGCGCACGTCGGCTCCTCGGCCATCAAGAAGGACTGCACGCGCTTGATCGAGGCGCTGCGCAGGGTCGTGATCTACGAGTGGAGTCCCGCGATCGAGCGCGACCTGCACGGCATCTCCTTCTACTGGCCGGCCGCGCCAGCGCCGCCACGCATGGGCTCGAGCTTCTCGCAGTGGGTGAACTTTCCCTACTACTGCACGCAACTCCAGTTCACGAGGCTGACGTACTGGGGCGACTTCCTGGCCGCCTGGGGCGGCTGACGTAGTCAAGGACCGCGCGCTGCTGTAATCTGCATATATTGAAGGACCGTTCAGTTTGTGGAGAGGGGAAGCTGCGATGTACGACATGAACGGCAAGACGGTGGTCGTCACCGGGGCTGCCGGGGGCATCGGAGCGGCGACGGCGCGGCGCTTCGCCGCGGGGGGCGCGACCCTGGTCCTCGGCGACCTGAATGCCGTGGCCCTCGAAGGGCTCGCCGGCGAGCTCGCCGCACAGACGACCGTGCACGCTCTCACCTGCGACGTCTCCCGGCCGGCCGAGTGCGAGAACCTCATGGCCACGGCGGCGGCCGACGCCGGCAGCATCGACGTTCTCGTCAACACCGCCGGCGTGTGGACCGAAGGCCCCAGCGAGGAGACCACGGAAGAGGAGTGGGACCGCACGATCGACGTGAACCTCAAGGGCCTGTTCTTCTGCTGTCGCCACGCCATCCCGCATCTCAAGAAGACCGAAGGCTGCATCGTCAACCTGAGCAGCGACGCGGGCGTGGTGGGTACACCCGAGACGGCTGTGTACACGGCCTCCAAAGGTGGGGTGTCGCTTCTCACCAAGTCGCTTGCCCTCGAGCTGGCGCCAGCGCTGGTGCGTTGCGTCGCCGTCTGCCCCGCCGACGTGATGACGCCGATGCTCGAGGGTCAGGCACGCGACTTCGGCGGCGGCGACCCGGAGGGGTACTACAAGCGCCTGCTGGCCAGCTATCCGCAGGGGGACAAGGCGGCCTTCATCACGCCGGAGCAGGTGGCGGAGCTGATCTTCTACCTGGCCAGTCCGGCGGCGGCGCCCATCACGGGGGCGCTCATCAGCATCGACTACGGCACATCCGCCGGCTACGGCTACGGCTGAGCCGGCGCCCCGCACGCGGCCACGACCACAGAAGGAGCGCTCGTCACGCCATGTCTGACAAACCGTTCATCCATCCCTACATCCCGAACTCGGTACCGGCCACCAAGCAGGCCATGCTCGACGAGCTCGGGCTGAGCAGCGTCGAGGAGATCTACGCCGAGATCCCCGACCGGCTGCGCTTTCGCGGTACGCTCGACATCCCGCCGGCGATCGTCGCCGAGCGCGATCTCGAACGGCACTGCATGGGGCTCCTCAACAGAAACACCTCCTCCGAGGATGGCCTCAACTTCTGCGGCGCCGGCTGCTGGCAGCACTACGTGCCGGCCGTGGTCGACGAGGTCATCAATCGCGCCGAGTTCGTCAGCGCCTACTGCGGGGGCGACTACAGCGACCTCGGCAAGTACATCGCCCGCTTCGAGTTCAACAGCCAGCTCGGTGAGCTGCTCGACCTCGACGGTGTCGCCAACCCCATCTACGACTGGGGCGACGTCTGCGGGCGCGCCTTTCGCATGGCAAGCCGCCTGACCGGCCGCCGGCGGGTGCTGGTGGCGGGAACGATGAGCCCTATGCGCCTCGCGGAGGCGCGCACGCTCTGCCAGCCCGAGGTGATGCCGACGCACGTCAAGATCGACCTCGTCGACTATGACGCGGCTACGGGCCGCATGGACCTCGCCGACCTGCGGAGCAAGCTCGGCGACGACGTCGCCGGCGTGTACTGGGAGAACCCGGGCTACCTCGGCTTCATCGAGGACCAGGGCGCCGAGATCGTGCGCCTCGCGCACGCGGCCGGCGCCCTGGCCATCAACGGCGTCGACCCGATCACCCTGGGCGTGCTGACGCCGCCGGGCAGCATGGGCGTCGACATCGCCTGCGGCGACATCCAGCCGCTGGGCATGCACATGCACGCCGGCGGCGGTTGCTCCGGCTTCATCGCGTTCGACGACGCCGACCCGCGCTACGCGCAGGAGTGCCCCCTGGAGCTCTACACGCTTCTCGAGACGGAGACTCCGGGTGAGTATGCCGTCGCCGAGGCGCTTCCCGACCGCACCTCATACGGCGCCCGCGACCAGGGCAAGGACTGGGTCGGCACAGCCAGCGGCCTGTGGACCATCGCCGCCGCCGTGTACATGGCCGTGATGGGCCCGCAGGGCTTCAAGGAGGTCGGCGAGACCTGCATCGCGCGCTCGCACTACGCCGCCAAGCTCCTCGCGGACATCCCCGGCGTGGCGATCAAGCTGTCACCGGCGTTCTTCAAGGAGTTCGTGGTGGATTTCGGAGGCAGCGGCAAGACCGTGGCCGCCGTCAACAAGGCCCTGCTCGCCAAGGGCATCTTCGGCGGCAAGGATCTCAGCGCGGAGTTCCCCGAGCTGGGCCAGAGCGCGCTGTACTGCGTCACCGAGTTCCACGGCAAGGACGCGATCGACACCTTGGCGTCGGCCGTAAAGGAGGTGCTGGCATGAGCGAGACTCCCGCCCAGAAGGTGACCCGTCTCGCCAGGCTGCGCCGCGACGGCGGCGTGCTGCGCGACTACCACGCTGCCAAGTGGAACGAGCCGCTGATCATGGAACAGAGCGTGCCCGGCGAACGCGGCATCATGGTGCCGGCGCCGGAGGCCGAGGTCGAGGCCGCGGTCGGCAAGGCCGCGGACTACATCCCTGAAGGGATGGCTCGCGCGGCCGCCCCCAACTTGCCGGAGCTCTCCCAGCACCAGACCCTGCGCCACTACCTGCGCCTTTCGCAGATGGTGCTCGGCATGGACCTCGGCAGCGACATCAGCGAGGGCACCTGCACGATGAAGTACAGCCCCAAGATGCACGAGGAGCTGATCCGCAACCACAAGGCCGCCGATCTGCACCCTCTGCAGGACGAGAGCACCATGCAGGGCCTGCTCCAGATCGTCTACGACTGCGGCGAGTACCTCAAGTCGATCTCGGGGATGGATGCGATCACGCTGCAGCCCGGCGGCGGCTCGCACGCCGTGTACACCAACGCCTGCGTGATGCGCGCCTACTTCGTGGCCAGGGGCGAGCTGCCGCAGCGCAACGAGATGATCACGACGATCTTCTCGCACCCCTGCGACGCCGCAACGCCCATGGTGGCCGGCTTCAAGGTCATCACCGTGATGCCCGACGAGAACGGCTACCCGGACCTCGAGGCCTTCAAGGCCGCCGTCTCCGAGAAGACCGTGGGCTGCATGATCACCAACCCCGAGGACACCGGCATCTACAACCCGCAGATCGACAAGTACGTCGAGGTGCTGCACGACGCCGGCGCCCTGGCCTTCACGGACCAGGCCAACGCCAACGGTATCCTCGGCTACGCGCGGGCGCGCGACGCCGGCTTCGACGCCTGCCACTTCAACCTGCACAAGACGTTCTCCAGCCCGCACGGCTGTGAGGGCCCGGCCACCGGCGCCTATCTGTGCACCGACGAGCTGGCCCGCTTCCTGCCCGTCCCGCTGGTCACCAAGGTGGGCGATCGCTACCACCTCGAGTACGACCGGCCGGACAGCATCGGCCGCGTGCGCGGCTTCCTGGGCAACTGGATGGGCGTCATCCGCGCCTACGCCTGGATCCGCAGCATGGGGCCCGAAGGCCTCAAGGAAGTCGCGGAGATCAGCGTGCTCAACAACAACTACCTCGACAACCTGCTGATGGCCGTCAAGGGCGTGAGCCGGCCGTACGCTGAAGGTCACCGCCGGCTCGACCAGGTGCGCTACAGCCTGGAGCAGCTCAAGGAAGACACCGGCGTCGGCACCGAGGCGCTGCGCGACCGCATGATCGACTTCGGCATCCAGAGCTTCTGGATGAGCCACCACCCGTGGGTGGTGCCCGAGCCGTTCACGCCGGAGCCGTGCGAGACCTACAGCAAGGACGACCTCGACGAGTGGGCCGCGGTCATCAAGCTGGCGTCCGACGAGGCCTACGCGAAGGCGGAGTTCGTCAATGACTCGCCGCACGCGCAGCCCATCGACAAGATGAAGCGTCTCGAGGCGCTCGAGGACCCAGACCAGTGGGCCTTCACCTGGCGCGCCTACAAGAGGAAGGTCCTCAAGCAGAAGTGACGGCGACGCAGATCCACCGCATGCCCAGAGGGCGGTGGGGCGCATCGCAGCGCCTCGCCGCCCTCGCCCTTTGCCGCGGGGCCGCACGCGGCCGGCGAGCGCCGGTGGTCGCCGCGGGGTATCATTCAGCGGGCCGATGCCGGCCCCGGACGAGGAGAACCCCAGGTGCGTAGCGACCTCACGATCGGTCAGAGACTGCTGCGCTCGGCCGGCCTGACCGTCCTGCTCATGACGGCCCTGGTCTGCGGCCTTCTCGCCGCGACCTACATCGCCGGCGACCAGTTCAGCGGCTGGCGGCAGCCGGCGCTCGTCCTCTCCCTGGTCCTCGCCGCTGTGGCTGCACTGGCGATGACCATCGATGCGTTCGACCTCTGGATGCTCGGCCGCCGCATCACCCAGTTCAGCGTCCGCATGGTCCATTCGCTGGTGTTCGTCTCCATGCTGGCCGCCTTCGCCTTGAGCATCCTCAGCGGCACGTCGGGGCTGCTGCTGGTCGTGGCGCCGGCGCTGGTCGTCTACCTGTTCACCGTGCTCAAGTCGCAGCCGGCGGCCCAGTCCCGGCCGGCCGGCGGCAAGGGCGGCGGGTCTGGCCGCCAGCGGCGCGGCGGCAAGAAGCACAAGTGAGCCCACGGGGGTGAAGAAGCTCGGCGTCGTGGTCAACCCGGTCGCCGGCGTTGGCGGCCGCGTGGGCCTCAAGGGGAGCGACGGGGCGGAGATCCTGCGTCAGGCGCTCGAGCTGGGCGCCGTGCGCGACGCACCGCGGCGCGCCCGGCTGGCGCTCGAGCGCCTCAGCCGTCTTCGGGACCACATCGAGATCGTCACCTGGCCGGGCGAGATGGGCGAGGAAGAGGCGCGCGCCGCCGGCTTCGAGCCGCGCGTGCTCGGCTCGCTGGAGGGTCGCCGTTCCTACATCGAGTGCGAACGGGAGCGCCGCGCCGGCGCCGCGCCGCACATGGCCTGCGCCGACTTCGTGCTCACCTTGCCGGCCGACACCGAGCAGGCGGCCCGCGACCTGCTGGCCGCCGGCGTCGACCTGATCCTGTTCGCCGGCGGCGACGGCACCGCGCGCACTATCTGCGACGCCGTGGGCGACTGCGTGCCGGTGATCGGCGTCCCGGCCGGCGTCAAGATCCACTCCGCGGTCTACGCCACCTCGCCGGCTGCGGCGGGCGACGTGGCTGCGCTCTACCTACACGACCAACCTGCCGCGGTGCGCCTGCGCGAGGGCGAGGTCATGGACATCGACGAGCAAGCCTTCCGCGAGGATCGCGTCTCGGCGCAGCTCTACGGCTTCATGACTGTGCCGTATGCCCGCGGCCTCACGCAGAGCGCCAAGACCGGCGGCGTGGCCGGGGAGGAGCGCGCCCTCAACGATATCGCCACCGACGTCATCGGCGACATGAGCCCCGGCGTCCTCTACATCCTGGGGCCGGGGACCACGACGAGGACCATCATGAGCCGTCTCGGGATGGACAAGACCCTGCTGGGCATCGACGCCGTCTGCGATCACGCTCCAGCCGGCAGCGATCTCACCGAAAGCGACCTCCTGCGGCTCCTCGAGGCCCACCCGGACGCCCGCGTCGTGGTCACCGTGATCGGCGGCCAGGGACACATCTTCGGGCGCGGCAACCAGCAGATCAGCCCCGCCGTCATCCGTTGCGTCGGGCGCGGCGGGATCATCGTCATCGCCACGCAGACCAAGCTCCTGTCGCTCGAGGGACGGCCGCTGCTCGTCGACACCGGCGACGCCGGGCTCGACGTCGAGATGAGCGGCTACGTCAAGGTCGTCACCGGTCTGGGCGAGCGCACGATGTACAAAGTGCGCGCCTGAGGCCGCGCCCGGCCGGCCGCCACGACGCGCGGGTCCCCACCCGAGCCTGACCTGGAGACGCACGTTCCAGCCCTGCTAGACGCCCGTACCATCGCCAAGCCCGGGAGGCGAGACGACTGTTGTGATGATAGGGTCTTGTGCCCCGGAGGAGAGACGACGGTGACTGACTACGCGGGCATGCTGATGGAAGACCACGGGACTCCGCCCGACGGTCTCGGGGAGGACTTCTGGATGGCGCCGCAGCTGCCCTACGCGCTGCGTCAGCGCATCGAGACGATGTTCGAGGTCCTCGCGCATCTTCCGCTGAAACAACCGGTCGCGGTCGTCGCCGACGCCGGCAAGACGATCGCTCTCAACGCGCCGCTGCTCGAGTTGCTCGGCGGCACGCGTCCGCAGCTCCTGGGTCGCCAGTGGTCCAGCGTCATGCCCGGCTGGTCAGACCGCGCGCGCGGCTTTCGCCGCGAGGGGGAGCAGGTCTTCGAGGAGTATCTCGAGCGAGCCGGCGGCGAGCAGCTCTGGGTGCGCGTCTCCCTGGGCCCGATCGCCGAGCGTGGCGAGCAGCGCGCGATGGCCTACATGCTCTTCCTCAACAAGCCCGACGTGGAGACCATCGACCACGACGAGGTGCGCCGCCTGCGCACGAGCCTGCAGCTGCTTGCCGACACGCAGACCGACTACATCGTCGAGGTCGACCGCGGCGGGCTCATGACGTTCGTGAGCCCGTCCTTCTGCCGCGCCGTGGACGCCTCCGAGAGGGATCTGACGCGCGGGCACTTCATCACGCGCCTACGCGAGGAGGACCGCGCCGCCGCCGTTTCCGCGCTGGAGCAGGCTATGAAGCCGCCGTTCGCCGGCGAGATGCGTGCCCGCCTCGCTTCCGCTCCGGACCGCGAGCTGGTGTGGCAGATCGACGCCGTGATCGGCGACGGCATGGTGGGCTGCGACCTAGTCGGCCGTCCGGCCGCGGCGGGGGCCGGGGGAGCGGAGTCCGGGGCATCGCCACCGGTCGCCGCCCCGCCGGCTGCAGCGCTTCCGCCGGCCGTTGCGGCGTCGCCCGAGGACCCGCGCTTCGCCGAGATTCGCGAGAAGCTCGAGGCTCTCGAGCCGGGCGACCAGGCGAGCCTCATGATGCTCGCTCGCGCCGTGGCCGAAGCGGCCGGCGTCGAGTGCGCGCTCTACAAGGTGCGGCGCGGCGACAGCATCGAGACAGCGGTCGGCTGGCGCCTGCCGCCGGCTCAATAAGGCAGGCCTGTCTCCTGGCAGCCGCGGGCGGTGGCTCTTCCGGCCACCGTCCGCTCGTACGTGCCCTGCCGAACCGCCCTACGCAAAACCTCGACGGGGGCTAACTTGGGG
>Ga0209585_10000058_pt1 | contig 38651 bp, 39 predicted proteins | sample NGEPerone_FD_185491 | JGI IMG/M metagenome (GOLD analysis project Ga0209585, IMG submission 185491) | Arctic peat soil microbial communities from the Barrow Environmental Observatory site, Barrow, Alaska, USA - NGEE Permafrost154B-one... | ecosystem: Environmental > Terrestrial > Soil >... | reverse complement strand
GGAGGGACGTCGGCGGGTTCGCCTGCAAGGTCCACACATTTCCAGCAACCCGCACCGGGATGTCTCCGGCCGGCATACGAAGGAGCATCGCGTCTCCCCCACCGAACAGCTCATGCACGACGTATGCCGTGCCCAGCGTCGGGTGCCCCGCGAACGGCATCTCGTAGCTGGGCGTGAAGATGCGGACGTTGGCGCTGACGTCCCGGCCTCCCGGCATCACGAAGGTCGTCTCGGAGAGGTTCAGCTGACGCGCCAGGCTTTGCATGTCCTGGTCAGATAGGCCAGTTGCATCCTCGAAGACGCACAGAGGATTGCCGGTGAACGACTTGTCGCCATCGGTGAAGACGTTGAGCAGGCGGTAGCTCAGGATCATGAACGCGGATCAGAGCTCGATGCGGGTTGCCACGGGGGTGCCGAGCTCCACGGTCCGGCTGACGGTGCAGAGCCGGTCGTGTGAACGCTGCATGGCATCGGGAAGCAGAGCTCGAGCGGCGTCTCCACCCTCACCCTCGGGGAACCTCACCCTGAAGGTCACCGAGAGCTCCTCCATCCGGCTGCCGCCTTCGTCGCGAACCTTGTCACCGTCGACCTGCACGACGAACGCCTCGGGCTCGGCACGGCGGGTCGTGAGGATATCGACGTCGACCGCGGTGCACCCACCAATGGCGGTGAGTAACAGCTCCACCGGCGTGAAGTCGTCGACATCCCCTGTTCCGAAGTCGAGTGTGCCACCTCGACCGTTGACCGCTGTATAGCGGCCGGCTGAGGTGCGAGTGATGGTCACCGAGCGATGTGGGTCAACAGGCATGGCCTCACCATGCCAGAGTGCCCAGCGCGATGCCGCCGCCCCCCTCGCAGGGTGGCGGCGGCATACGGGCTGAAGGTCGGAGTCTCAGCTCTCCTCGAAGACCTCGATCGGCGGGCAGGCGCAGACCAGGTTGCGGTCGCCGTACGACTCCTCGAGGCGGCGCACCGTCGGCCAGTACTTCGAGAGCTTGTCCACGCCCGCAGGGTAGGCCGCGAGCTTGCGGTCGTAGGGGTGGTTCCATTCCTCGACCAGACAGGCCGCCGTGTGCGGGGCATGGTGCAGCACGCTGTCCGCTGCCGAGACCTCGCCGCGGGCCACCTGCTCGATCTCGCCGCGGATGGCGATCATGGCGTCGCAGAAGCGGTCGATCTCGACGAGGTCTTCGCTCTCGGTCGGCTCCACCATGAGGGTTCCGGAGACCGGGAAGGACATCGTCGGTGAGTGGAACCCGTAGTCGATGAGGCGCTTGGCGACATCGTTCACGGAAACTCCCGTGACGTGCGTGATCTCGCGCAGGTCAAGGATGCACTCGTGCGCCACGATCCCTTCGTTCCCGGAGTACAGCACCGGGTAGTAGTCACGCAGTCGAGCGGCGATGTAGTTGGCCGACAAGATGGCGACCTGGGTTGCCCGGGTCAGCCCGGCGCCGCCCATGAGCCGAACGTAGGCCCATGAGATCGGCAGGATGCTCGCCGAGCCGTAGGGCGCACCCGAGACCGGGCCGACGCCCGTGGCCGGTCCGGCTTCAGGGGCCAGCGGATGGTTCGGAAGGTAGGGCGAGAGGTGGCTGCGCACAGCCACCGGTCCGACCCCAGGGCCACCGCCACCATGCGGGATGGCAAACGTCTTGTGCAGGTTCAGGTGCGACACGTCGCCGCCGAACTTGCCCGGTTGCGCGAGCCCGATCAACGCGTTGAGGTTGGCGCCGTCGACGTAGACCTGGCCTCCGACCTCATGGACGAGCTCGCACAGCTCGGTGATCGTGTCCTCGAAGACACCATGAGTCGATGGGTAGGTCACCATGATCGCCGCGAGGTTCTCCCCGTTGGCCTTGACCTTGGCCCGCAGGTCCTCCATCTCGATCTCGCCGGTGGTGGCGGTCTTGACGACGACGACCTTCAGCCCGGCCATGGCTGCGCTGGCCGCGTTCGTGCCGTGCGCCGAGGCGGGAATCAGGCAGATGTTGCGGGACGACTCGCCGCGAGCCTCGTGATAGGCGCGGATGGCCAGCAGCCCGGTCAGCTCACCTTGCGAGCCGGCGTTGGGCTGGAGGGTGACCGCGTCGTAGCCGGTGATCTCGCACAGCCAGTCCTCGAGGTCCTTGACGACCGCCCGGATTCCCTCGGTCTGGGTCGTCGGGGCAAAGGGGTGCAGATTTGCGAACTCCGGCCAGGACACGGCCTCCATCTCGGTGGCGGCGTTCAGCTTCATCGTGCACGATCCGAGCGGGATCATGCCCCGGTCGAGGGCGTAGTCCCGGTCCGCGAGCTTGCGCAGGTAGCGCATCATCGCCGTCTCGCTGTGGTGCCTGTGGAACACCGGATGCGTCAGGAACTCCGAGGTGCGGATCAGGGCTGAGGGCCAGGTGAGGGTCTCGACAGCGGCGACGGCGGTCAGGCCCGGCACTCCGAACGCGGCCCACACCGCTGACAGGTCGTCGAGCCGGGTGGTCTCGTCGGTGCTCACGGATACATGGTCGGCATCGACCTGCCACAGGTTCACGCCTCGAGCAGCGGCCTCCGAGATGACCTCGGCGGCACGGCCCTCCACGCGAACCGTGACGGTGTCGAAGAACTGGTCGGTCTCGACCTCGATCCCGCCAGCCCGCAGGCCTTCGGCCAAGGCTGTCGCGTGACCATGAACCCGGCGGGCGATCCGGGCCAGGCCCGCGGGGCCGTGGTACACGGCATACATGCCGGCCATCACGGCCAACAGCACCTGGGCGGTGCAGATGTTGGAGGTGGCCTTCTCGCGGCGAATGTGCTGCTCGCGGGTCTGAAGGGCCAAGCGGTATGCCGGATGGCCGTCAGCGTCGATGCTGAGTCCGACCAGGCGGCCCGGCATCGTGCGCTCGAGGCCGGTGCGAACCGACATGAAGCCCGCGTGCGGACCTCCGAAGCCCATGGGCACACCAAAACGCTGGCTGCTTCCGACGGCCACGTCAGCGCCCCACTCCCCCGGAGGCGTCACGAGGGTCAGGGCGAGCAGGTCGGCAGCGGCGGTGACAAGTGCGCCCACCTCGTGTGCGGCGGTGGCCAGAGCCGCCCAGTCTCGCAGCTCACCGTCTGCCCCGGGGTACTGAACGATGACGCCGAAGACGGCCTTGCCGCCGGCCGCCGCGGTCAGTGCCTCGGCCGTGGTGACGCTGCTCAGGTCGGCTACGACGATGCCCAGACCCTGGGGCCTGGCGCGGGTCTGCATGACGCCGAGAGTCTGGGGAAACACGTGCTGGTCAACGACCACGACCGCGTCCGGCGCGGACTTGCTCGCTCGACGCATGAGCGTCAGGGCCTCGGCAGCCGCGGTGCTCTCATCCAGCAGCGAGGCGCTGGCGATCTGCAGGCCGGTGAGGTCGATGATGACCGTCTGGAAGTTGATCAAGGCTTCGAGCCGGCCCTGTGAGATCTCCGGCTGGTACGGCGTATAGGACGTGTACCAGGCAGGGCTCTCGAACACGTTGCGCCTGATCACCGCCGGAGTGACGGTGCCGTAGTAACCCAGGCCGATCATCTGGGTCAGCACCGTGTTGCGGGAAGCCAGGGCGCGCAGCTCCTCGATGACGGCTTCCTCGGTGGGGGCTGCGTCAAGGCGCAGGGCACGCTCGCCCCGGATGACTCCCGGCATGGCCGTGTCCAGCATCGCCTCGATGCTGGGCTGGCCGACAATCTTGAGCATTGCCGCGACGTCGTCGTGGTCGGGGCCGATGTGCCGGGAGATGAAGTCCGGCTCAATGGTCGGGGTGGAATCGATGGTCATCTGAGGCTCCTCACGCGGGCGGCACTGTCGTGCCGTGTGCGGTCACGGGCCTCCCCGCCTGTCGCCTGAAAGGGGCTCCAAGATGCCTGCCCGTGCGGTCCGGGCGCCTGAGAGGTTCCGGGGAGGTTTGCCCCTTCGGCGCCCCGCCACAGTGCGCTTCCCCAACAGGGGATCTCGCACGGCGCGGGGACTCTCCCGCACGGGGTAAACGGCTTGGCTACCTTAACACCGGCTCAGGTAAGGCGACTCAGCTGATCTTGCGCGCCTGGCGGCGGGAGGTGAGCTCGTCGTCGGGGTGGGCCGCTGGGGCGTCGTCCTCGGACCGCTGGCCCGAGGGTGACTCGCAGGGCAGTGATGCGAGCTCGCCCTCGACCTCACGCCAGACACGACCCAAGGCGATGCCGAAGACGCCCTGACCGCCCTGGAGCAGGTCGATGACCTCGTCTGCGGAGGTGCACTCGTACACGCTGGCGCCATCGCTCATCAGCGTGATCCGGGCAAGGTCCTCGACGCCACGTTCACGGAGCTGGCTTATGGCCACGCGGATCTGTTGCAGCGAGACGCCGGTGTCCAGCAGCCTCTTGACCACCTTGAGGACCAGGATGTCGCGGAAGCCATAGAGCCGCTGCGTGCCCGACCCGGTGGCGCTGCGGACCGAGGGCTCGACCAAGCCGGTCCGGGCCCAGTAGTCCAGCTGCCGGTAGGTGATGCCGGCAGCACGGCAGGCGGTGGGCCCGCGGTAGCCGGTGTTCTCACTCAGCACGGGAAGGTCGTCGGTGAACAGCAGCCCCTGTGCGGCGAACGGCACAGAACCCGTGCCATGACGCGCTTCTCCGGTGGAGTTCACGCTTACCTCCTCGTAACTACAGCCTCGTTGTTTGTCTTGACGGTACGGCGGGCGGCAGGTAAGCGTCAATCACCTATGCAGGTCGGCGTCCGGCGTGTCGCGGCTATCCGGTAAACCCTGAACATTGACTAGAGGTTTAGTCCTGAGCAGGGGGCCAGATCTCGGTCTGACCGGGTTCGCCGGGGTTGTCGAAGTCCTCCGCCGACACCTGGTCGAGGAACTCTCGAAAACGCTCGACCTCGTCGTCCTCCTCGTGGGCGATCGCCACGCCGGCTTCGTCCAGGAGGCTGTCCTCCACCAGGATCGTGGTCCCGGTGCGAAGTGCCAGAGCAATGGCGTCCGAGGACCGTGCACTGACCTCGACCGCCCCGTCGAAGACCAGGGTGGCGTGGAAGATGCTGTCCCGGAGCGCGACGATCCGGACCTCAACCAGCTCATGTCCGAGCGCTTCGATGACGTTCTTGAGCAGGTCGTGGGTCAGCGGGCGGGGTGGCACAACTCCCTGTTGGGCGTAGGCGATCGCCGTGGCCTCAGCCGCGCCGATCCAGATGGGCAAGTAGCGCTCACCGCCTCGCTCGCGCAGCAGAACGATGGGCTGGTTGGTCGGCATTTCGACGCGCACACCCAAGACATCGAGTTCTCTCACCTCGACAACGCTACTCGCTTATTCGGCGGCTATCGCGGCCTTGACCAATGCGGTGTGCAAGGCGATGCACTCCGCCAGAATCTGCGAAGTCGGATCGTGCGCGACCTTGACGCCGGTCCCCTTGGTTCGACCGCGGATGGGGGAAAGCACCTGCTGGACCAACCCGATCTCGCGGTCGGCCGCAGTCCGGAACGCCCGAAGGTGCCGGGGTTCGATGCCATATGCCGCAAGGGCGCTCGCCGCCCGGGCGACCGCGAGCGACGGCTCTCCATAGTGCCCACTCGAGTCGGGACGCACCAGCCCGAAAGTGGAGAGCGCCTCGAAGGTGGGCCTGTCCAGGCCGGAGGCTTCGCGCAGCTCGGCGTCTGTCATCCGAAGAGCGCCACGGCGGCGCAGCGCCGAGGCGCCGGGCAGATCGGGATCGGTCGCCAGAACCGGGACTTGTGGACGCGACGGTGACACGTCGCCCAGTGCCGGCAGGAGCCCGCGATCCAGCTTGTCGAGGGCCTCGGCGATGACCTTGAGCGGCCAGAACAGATCACGCTGGGCCGTCAGGATGTAACGAAGTCGCTCGAGATCGTCAGGCGAGAATGTGCGATAGCCAGAGCTGGTGCGTTCGGGAGTGATGAGTCCCTCCGCCTCCAGGAACCTGATCTTGGAGATGGTGACGTCAGGGAAGTCCGGCGCGAGCGCCGCCAGGACTGCCCCGATCGTCATCCGCCGGGGGGTCGCTGACGGGTTCACGCCTTGTGTCGGACGCTGGCGGTCACGTGGTGACACCGGCATAGAACACGAGACGGAACTTGCCGATCTGGACCTCGTCGCCGGTCCTGAGGGTGATCTCGTCGATCCGCTCCCTGTTGACGTAGGTGCCATTCAGCGAACCGACGTCGCGAACCATGAAGGCATCACCCTCGCGGTGGAATATCGCGTGCTTGCGAGAGACGGTGACGTCGTCCAGGAAGATGTCGCTGTCGGGGTGCCGGCCCGAGCTGACCTCGTCCGAGTCGAGCAGGAACCGAGCACCCGTGTTGGGTCCGCGCAGAACCACGAGCAGGGCTGTGCCGGGGACCAGCGCGTCAACCGTCGCCTGGTCCTGAGCCGACAGCCCGAGATCAGTGTCGGTCGCAGGCTCGACAGGGACTCCGACGCCGGGCAGACGCATGGTGGTGGGATCCCCCGCCCGCCCATGTTCCTGCTCGTGCTCGTTTTCCGTCATAACCTGTGCACCCGCTTCCTTTGTCGCCTCGACCGTGGAGGCATCAACCCTAGATCAGTGATCGAGGATCCCGCGAGGGATTCCGAGAACCACCGCGCGGTGGTGTGCCGGGCAGTCTGGTCCGTGATGCCATCAGGGGTCGAGGGTCAGCTCAGCAGGGCGCGGTAAGCCTCGAGATCGAGAAGAGACTCCACAGCGGCCGCATCGGTGATCTTCAGGTCATACATCCATCCCTGGCCGTAGGGATCGGAGTTGACCAGCTCGGGGGCGGACTCCAGTGCGTCGTTGACCGCGACCACCTCGCCGGACAGCGGCGCGTAGAGATCACTGACCGATTTGGTCGACTCAACCTCGCCGCAGGTGTCGCCCGCGTTCACGGAGTCGCCCACGGACGGCAGGCTGACGTAGACAACGTCGCCGAGCGCGTCCTGTGCGTAGGCGGTGATGCCGACGCGGAGGACGCCGTCGGACCCAGCGCGAACCCACTCGTGCTCTGTGGTGTAACGAAGGTCTTGCGGGTACTCAAGCTCGCGCATGCCGCTCCTTGTTTGAAATGTTATGACGCTGGTGATGACTGCCCCTGCGAACCAGGCGGTGAAACGAAAGCACTGCCAGGTCGCGGCGGAAGCCGGTTAGGGTACGGGGCGAGCGTAGCGAGGCTCGCGCAGCGTGTGCAACGCACCCACCACGAGCTCGGTCGACTGCGTGATGGTGATGCTCGCACCGAGCTGCCGGACGTTCTCCGACAGGCCTCCGGGGATCTGCATCGCCGAAGACAGTGTCTGAGGATCGCCGATCGCCAGAATGACGTACGGGTCGGTGACGGTCGTACCGTCGACCTCGATCCCGGATCCGGCCTGACCAAAGTACGAGCTGGCGACGACCCGCGCGCTTCCGACCTGTATGGCCTCGGCGCCGGCATCGCGCAGCTCCTCGATGGCGTCGAGCAACAAGGGTGGAGTCACCTTTGCTCCCGGGTCGCTGATCGTCATCCGTATGCCGGGGCCGTGGGCTTGGGCCGTACCCGCCAGGACCCGCAGCGTGTCGAGCCGTTCCTGCGCCGCGGTGAGTGCTGCGGCACCGTTGGTACTGCCACTGATCAGCTCATCACGGGTGGCCTGGAGCTCGCGGGCGTTCTGGTCCAGGCGGGCAGACAGCTGGGTCGCGTTGTCCAGAATGGTGACGAGATCGGCCTGTCGCAACGACTCCAGGCCCAGAACCTGGTTCTGACGGACCTGGGTTGCCACGGCGAAGCCGAGGAGGATGGCCAGCAGCGCGGCCAAGGCATTGGCTTTGGTGGCCCGAGGTCGAGCCATCAGGGCCAGTCGCTGCCAGACAAAGCTGTCCTCGCCTGCGTCGGGCGCGGTCGGAGGGGGGTCTGTCGGGCTCATGCGCGAAACAGGTGTCGGCGGATGGATGCGACGTTGGAGAAGATCCTGATGCCAAGAACGACGACCACGCCGGTCGACAGCTGCGAGCCCACGCCCAGCTGGTCACCGAGGAAGACAATGAAGGCCGCGACGACCACGTTCGACAGGAACGAGACCACGAACACCTTGTCGTTGAAGATGCCGTCGAGAACGGCGCGCACGCCGCCGAAGACTGCGTCGAGCGCGGCTATCACGGCGATGGGCAGATACGGCTGCAGCGCGAGGGGCACCGCGGGGTGCAGGAAGAGGCCGGCGGCGAGACCGACGAGCAGTCCAAGTGCGGGAATCACGGTGAGGTCTCCGTCGGTTGTGGGGCTTGTTTCGTTATGGGCGCGGTGGTCTTGCCCGCGGTGGTCGGGGGCGCGGTGGTCGGGACGGGAGCTTGTCTCGTGACTGCCGACTGCACGGGCTTGGCCATTCGCAAGGACAGCGCCGGCTCCCCCGGGACGACGACGGAGTCGTGCTCCTTGATGTCGCCGCGGATCCTGTAGTTGGCCTCGAGAGACTGTAGATAGCTGCCGCCATCGCCGGCCGCAAAATCCGCGCTCAAGCTGCTGGGGTCGCCGATCGCGGTGATGACGTAGGGCCGTGTGAGAGGCCGGTAGTCCACCAGGATGGCGGCGCCTGCAAAGCGGATGGCCGCCCGAGACGTGAGCCTGTGACCGTTGACCGAGATGGTTTCTGCGCCGGCTTGCCACAGACCGTTGACGATGATCTGCAGGTCTCGTGCGATCACCTTCCCCTTGTCAGGCACGGTTGATGCCAAGGGGTCGACATTCGGGTTCTTGACGCCGGCCTCAACTGCTGCATCGTCGACGGTGAGCACCAGTCCCGGGCCGGTGACGGGCACCGTCCCGGCCGCGAGCTCGAGTCGTGACAGCTCATCCGCGAGCAGCGTCTGACTCTGCCGGCTCAACGCCGCAGCCTGCGCGTTGTCGATCTCTCGGCGCACCGTGGCAATGAGGCGGGTCTGTGCCTCAACGTGCCCGCGCATGGCCTCGATCCGGCTCACGAGGTAGGTCTTGGCGCTGCTGGCGGTTGTCTCCGGAGCTCGCAGGGCCAGGGCGGATATCGCGAGCAGCGCCCCGATCAGGACGGCGACGAGGACCAACATGGGGCTGCGATGCCCGGTTGCGGGAGGCAGCCCCGACCTCTGCCGGCTCTCGGCGGCGGCGGCGTAACCGGGGTCGAGCGGTCGCTCCATCATCTCGGTGATCAACGTCATCGACCCATCAGGCCGACCTGCCGGTCCGCCCTGATGGCTGCTCACGTGACCAACCTGCTCGCCCGGGCGGCCCGCACGACGTTGCGCGTCTGGACGGCATACATGACTCCGGCAACCCAGTAGAGGGCGGTGCCCCACCATGCGAACGCCCAGCCGATCGGCAGAGCGATCGTCGCGAGGTTGCTGTCACCCTGGGCCAGGAGGATCACCGGAAAGGCCCAGAGCAGATCGAAGGTCGCCGCCTTGCCGATGAAATGCACTGGCAGCGCACGGTATCCGTAGTGGCGCACGACTATCAGGAGGGCCGTCCCGAAGACCTCGCGGCCAACCAGAACGGCGACCAGCCACCAGGGGATGATCTCGCGCCACGCGAGGCCGAGCAAGGTGGAGAGGATGTACAGCCGGTCGGCGAGAGGGTCGAGGAGCTGGCCAACGCTCGAGACCAGGTTGTATGCCCGGGCGATCTTCCCATCGAGGTAGTCGCTCACGCCCGAGATGCTCAGGACCACCACTGCCCAGTCGTCATGGCGGCTCAGGATCAGCCACATGAAGACCGGCACGCCGACCAGCCGCAGCATTGACAGGGCGTTGGGCACGGTCCAGACACGGTCAGTGACCGGAGGACTCTCCCGGGTGCTCCCGTCGACCTGTTCCCTCACGCCAGAGAGCCTAAGCGCTGTATGCCGTCCCGCCTCTCAGGACCTCGTTCGCCACGCGCGTGAACTGCGTTTCATGACAGGCAACGGCGACGCGGTTGCCTGTCATCGTCACTTGACCTTCTCCCACCCGCGTCGTGGGGCGCGGCTGCCGAGCTGGTCGTCACGACTGCGGTAGACGATGTAAGGGCGGGTGAGGTAGCCCACCGGGGCGCTGAAGACGTGCACCAGCCGGGTGAACGGCCACAGCGCGAACAGTGAGAAGGCAGCCAGAGCGTGCAGCTTGAACCCGATGGGTGCAGCCGCCATCAGCTCGGGGTGCAGCGAGAATCGGAAGATGCCACGGAACCAGACGGAGACGCCCTCGCGGTAGTCGTAGTGCCCGAAGATGTTGGCGATCACGGTGTTGACCAGTCCAAGCACGATGACCGTCGCGAGAAAGACATACATCGTCTTGTCCATGCGGGTGGTCGCCGAGAACACAGGCCCGACCGTCCGACGGCGGTAGATCAGGATCGCCATTCCCACCACGGTGCAGATCCCCGCCACCGCACCGACGCTGACAGCCATGAGGTGATAGGCGTCTTCCGAGATGCCGACGAGCTCGGTCCACGCGCTCGGCACGCCCAGACCCATGATGTGACCACCGAGGACGAACAGGATGCCGAAGTGGAACATAGGGCTGCCCAGGCGCAACAATCGGCTCTCGTAGAGCTGCGAAGACCGTGTGGTCCAGCCGAACTTGTCGTACCTGTAGCGCCACCAGTGCCCGACCACGAACACGGTGAGACAGACGTAGGGAAAGACGACCCACAAGAAGGTGTCGAGGCCGCTGGTCATGCGTGGGCTCCTCTGTCGGCCGGCTCACTGTTGCCCATGTTCGCTCCCGCACTGTTGCCCATGTTCGCTCCCGCACTGTTGCCCATGTTCGCTCCCGCACTGTTGCCCATGTTCGCTCCCGCAAACGTCGGGGTGGGCAACGAGACCGGGCCGCTCGAGCCGCCACCTGGCTGCGGCATGTATTCCGGTGGGGCGAATGGTGCGAGGCCGACCTCCTCGGCCGGTGGACCCTGCGCCGCGAGTCTCATGACCGCCTCGCGGTCGCCACCGGCCAGTGGCGGCAGCGTCGCGCTGATCGCCTGAAGCACGTGCGCCCAGGGCGAGTGGGCATCCTCAAGAGCCAGACGCAGGAGCTCCAGACCGGCGCGATGCTCCAGAAGAAGCACCCGCGCCACGTCCACATCGGCAGTGGCACCGAACTCGAGCAGCACACCCAGATGATCGGGCAGCTCTTCGTCGGACAGGATCATGCCCGCCTCGCGGTATGCCGTCTTGAAGCGGAGCATGGCGATCCCCCTGTTGCGGGTGTCGCCGTACTGGAAGTACGTCAGGTAGAGGCAACAACGCTTCTGGTGGTCGAACGTGGCCACGAAGTCGGCAGCCAGCTCTGGCAGGGGGGTGACCTCAAGATGTGTCAGGAAAGCCGTCATCGGCTCCGAGACCGCAGACGGGAGCATCGACGCCGCGTCCCGCATCATCGGGACGCGGGCCACGAGCTCCTCGTTGGGGTAGCCCAGCAACAGCGAGGTGCTCTGCCAGGCCAGAACCAGCTGCTGATCGGTCAACCCCGACCGTGACTTCGATGAACGTGCCCTGACCTTCACGAGCGTCCCTCCGTCGCCTCTTGATCTGGTGGTGAATCCAGCTTGATCGCTGAGTCGCCGGTCTGCCGGTCCTTACGCATCTGAAAGTTCTCCAAGGCGATAGGGATCGGTCCCCTGGATCCCTCACCGAAGGGTCCTGAACCACCCATGCCCGGGCCCCCTTCGAAGTCGAGGCTGCACTCGGTGGCGAGCTCCTCGAGGGCATGCGCCTGCTCGGCATGCGCAGGCGGGATGACGTACCGCTCGTCGTACTTGGCGATTGCCAGCAACCGGAACATGTCCTGGATCTCGACGCCCGTCATACCGACGGCTGCGGCCAGGGACTCGTCGGCCGGTCGGCCCATGTTGATCTCGCGCATGTAGGACCTCATCGCTGCCAGACGTCGCAGCACCGCATCCACCGGAGCGACATCACCCGCCGTGAAGAGCTCAGCGAGGTACTCGATCGGGATCCGCAGAGCCTCGATCGCGGCGAACAGGTTCTCGCCGTCCTCCGCGTCGTGGCCCGTGTCCCTCACGATGTCGACCACCGGCGACAACGGCGGGATGTACCAGACCATGGGCATGGTGCGGTACTCAGGATGCAGGGGAAGCGCGACCTTGTACGTGTCGATCAGTGCCCACACCGGCGAGCGCTGCGCGGCCAGGACCCAGTCCCGAGGTATGCCGGCCGCCTCCGCCTCATGCATCACCGCGCGGTCGAACGGGTCGAGGAAGACACTGCGCTGCGCCTCGTACAGGCCGTGGTCGTCTGTGGTGGAGGCGGCTTCGAGGACCTTGTCCGCGTCATACAGCATGAGGCCGATGTAGCGAAGGCGGCCGACACACGTCTCGGCGCACACGGTGGGCAGACCCACCTCGATGCGCGGGAAGCAGAAGGTGCACTTCTCGGCCTTGCCGGTCTTGTGGTTGAAGTAGATCTTCTTGTAAGGGCAGCCCGTGACGCACATGCGCCAGCCGCGACACCGGTCCTGGTCAACCAGGACGATTCCGTCCTCCTCGCGCTTGTAGATCGCGCCCGAGGGACAGGACGCAGCACACGAGGGGTTCAGGCAGTGCTCGCAGATCCGCGGAAGGTAGAACATGAACGTCTGCTCGAACTCGAACTTCACCTTGTCGGCGATGTTCTTGAGCATCACGTCCTTGTGTCCGTGGTCGACCGAGCCGCCGAGGTCGTCGTCCCAGTTCGCGCTCCAGGCGATGTTGATGTTCTTGCCCGAGATCAGCGACTTGGGTCGGGCGACCGGGGTGTGCTCCTGGGCCGGCGCGTCGGTCAGCGTGCTGTAGTCGTAGGTCCACGGCTCGTAGTAGTCCGAGATGATGGGCAGCCTGGGGTTGGAGAAGATGGTGGCGAGCTTGTGGAACCGGCCGCCGCCCTTGAGAGCCAGCCGGCCTCGGCGGTTCAGATTCCATCCGCCCTTCCACTTGTCCTGGTCCTCGTAGCCACGCGGATACCCTTGTCCTGGGCGGGTTTCGACGTTGTTGAACCAGACGTACTCAGTGCCGGACCGGTTGGTCCACGCTTGCTTGCAGGTGACCGAGCAGGTGTGGCAGCCGATGCACTTGTCGAGGTTCATGACCATCGCCATCTGAGCCATGACCCTCATGAGTACTGAACCTCCTGAGAGCGACGGCGGATCATCGTGACTTCGTCGCGTTGGTTTCCGGTTGGGCCGAGATAGTTGAAGGCGAAGCAGAGCTGGGCGTACCCACCGATCAGGTGGCTCGGCTTGATCAGCAGGCGAGTCAGCGAGTTGTGAATGCCGCCCCGCTGGCCGGAGGTCTCCGCGATCGGCACGTCGATCAGCCGGTCCTGCGCGTGGTGCATGAAGACGGTGCCCTCAGGCATCCGGTGGCTGACGATCGCACGGGCGACCACGACGCCGTTGCGGTTGACCGCCTCCATCCAGTCGTTGTCGTGGATGCCGACCTTGGCCGCGTCCTCCTTACTGATCCAGATGGTCTGGCCACCGCGGGACAACGAGAGCATGAACAGGTTGTCCTGGTACTCCGAGTGGATGGACCACTTGCTGTGCGGGGTCAGGTAGCGAACCATCACGCCCAGCTCGCCACCCGGGCCCATCTCTCCCGTCTGGCCGATCTTTGGTTCGCCGAACAGCGCCGACATGTTCAGCGGTGGTCGGAACACCGGCAACCCCTCACCGATCTCGGAGATCCAGTCGTGGTCGAGGTAGAAGTGCATCCGCCCCGTCAGGGTGTGCCAGGGCTTGAGCCGTTCGACGTTGATCGTGAACGGTGAGTAGCGCCGCCCGCCGGACTCCGAGCCGGACCACTCGGGAGAGGTGATGACCGGCACGGGTGCGCCTTGGGTGTCCGCGAAGGTGATCCGCTTGCCCTCATGCTCGGCGGCAAGGTCAGCGAGCTTGACCCCGGTCCGCTTCTCCAGAGTCTGGAAACCCTGCGTGGCAAGGTGACCGTTGGTGGTGCCGGACATCGCCAGGATCGCTTCGCAGGCATCGACGTCACGCACCAGGGATGGGCGGCCATCGGCGGGGCCACCGCGAACGGCGCCGTTCTTCTTCCGGAGGTAGTTGATTTCTTTGTCCAGCTGGAACGTCACGCCCTTGGTCGTGGCGCCGAGCGTGTCCATCAACGGTCCGAGGGCTGTCATCTTTGAGTGGACCGCGCCGTAGTCACGTTCCACGACAACGAGCTTGGGCATGCTCACCCCTGGGACCGGCTCGCACTCCCCCGCCTTCCAGTCCGCGACGATGCCGTGGGGGTTGGCCATCGCATCGACCGTGTCGTGGGTCAGCGGCACCGCCACCACGTCCTTGCGGACGCCGAGGTGTTGCGCCGCCAGCTCGCTGAACCGTTTGCCGATGGTCATGAAGGCGTCCCAGTCGGTGCGCGTCTGCCACGGCGGGCTGATGGCTGGGTTGAACGAATGGACAAACGGGTGCATGTCGGTCGTGTTGAGGTCGTGCTTCTCGTACCAGGTCGCTGCGGGCAGCACGACGTCGGAGAAGATCGTGGTGCTGGTCATCCGGAAGTCCAGGCTCAACAGCAGGTCGAGCTTGCCGGTGGGCGCCTCGTCGTGCCAGACGACGTCCTTGGGCCGGTCCCCCTCACGTGTCTCGGTCGCCCTGACGCTGTGGTCGGTGCCGAGCAGATGCTTGAGGAAGTACTCGTTGCCCTTGGCAGACGAGCCCAGGAGGTTGGCCCGCCAGACCGTCAGCACGCGTGGGTAGTTCTCCTCGGCGTCCGGGTCCTCACAGGCGAAGTTGAGCCGGCCCGCCTTCAGCTCGTCGACCACGTGGTCGGCGACCGGTCGCCCGGCCGCCTCGGCCTCGTCGGTCAGGTCGAGCGGGTTGCGGTCGAAGGTCGGGTAGGAGGGCATCCATCCCATCCGGGCCGACGCCGCGATGATGTCGGCAGTCGTCTTGCCCGCCAGCTGCCCACCCGGCCTGGCCGAGACCAGCGTGTCCGCCCCGAATTGGTCGTAACGGAACTGGTTGCTGTGCAGGTACCAGTAGGCCGTCTGGATCATGTTTCGTGGCGGGCGGGACCAGTCCAGGGCGTTGGCGATCTGGTTGTAGCCGGTGATCGGGCGGACCTTCTCCTGGCCGACATAGTGCCCCCATCCCCCGCCGTTGACGCCCTGGCAACCGGTCAGGTTGGTCAGGGTGAGGAAGGCCCGGTAGATGGTGTCTGAATGGAACCAGTGGTTGGTTCCCGCGCCCATGATGATCATCGAACGCCCCTGGGAATCCTCGGCATTGGCCGCGAACTCACGGGCGATCCGAGCTGCGGCCGAGGCTGCGACACCGGTGATTTTCTCCTGCCACGACGGCGTGTAGGGCTCGTCGGCGTCGTCGTACCCCGCAGGCCAGGTGCCCGGCAGACCATCCCTGGCAATGCCGTACTGCGCGAGCATCAGGTCGTAGACGGTGGTGACCAGGTGCCCGTTGACACGGCGGACAGGCACACCGCGACTGAGCATTTCGGGTGCCCCGTCGAGGCCGTCGAAGCGCGGCAGCTGAACCTCCACGGCGGGTTCGGTGCCACCGGCGGCGCTGAGCATCGGGCGGACATCACCCAGGTCGAGGTTCCACTTGCCGATGCCGGCATCGCCGTAGCGGTGTCCCATCGAGCCGTTGGGCACCACCGCCTCCTCGGTCTCCGCATCGAGGAGCACGGTCTTGAAGGCGGCGTTCTCGCTTGCGGCCTTCTCGCCGCCGAGGTCCTCCGCAGTCAGGAACTTGCCGGCGAAATAGGCGCCGTCACGTTCGTCCAGCCGCACCAGGAAGGGCAGATCCGTGTAACGAGATACGTACTGGGTGAAATACGGGACCTGGCGGTCGACGAAGAACTCCTTGAGGATGACGTGGCCCATGGACATGGCCAGGGCTCCGTCGGTCCCCGGCTTCGCGGGCAGCCACTCGTCGGCGAACTTGACGTTGTCGGCGTAGTCCGGTGCCACTGCGATGACCTTCTGCCCGCGGTAACGCGCTTCGGTCATCCAGTGCGCATCAGGGGTTCGGGTGACGGGCAGGTTCGAGCCCCACATGATCAGATAGCCCGCGTCCCACCAGTCCCCGGACTCCGGAACGTCCGTCTGGTCGCCGAAGACCTGCGGCGACGCGACCGGCAGATCGGCATACCAGTCATAGAAGCTGAGCATCGAGCCGCCGATGAGGTTCACGAACCGGGCACCGGCTGCGTGCGAGACCATGGACATCGCCGGAATCGGTGAGAACCCGGCCACGCGGTCGGGCCCCCACTTCTTGATGGTGTGCACATGGGCCGCCGCGACAATCTCGGCGGCCTCCTCCCATGAGGCGCGCACCAGTCCGCCCTTGCCACGCGAGGCTTTGTATCGCTTGGAACGCTCGGGGTCTCCCACGATGTCCGCCCAGGCGAGGACCGGGTCACCGAGGCGAGCCTTGGCCTCGCGGTACATCTCCAGCAGGACGCCGCGGACGTAGGGGTAACGCACGCGCGTCGGCGAGTAGGTGTACCAGGAGAACGCGGCCCCGCGGGGGCAGCCACGCGGCTCGTACTCCGGCCGGTCCGGTCCGGTGGATGGGTAGTCGGTCTGCTGTGACTCCCAGGTGATGATGCCGTCCTTGACGTAGACCTTCCACGAGCAGGACCCGGTGCAGTTGACACCATGGGTGGACCGAACCACCTTGTCATGAGCCCAGCGGTCACGGTAGAACGCGTCGGCCTCGCGACCGCCGCTGCGATGCAGCGTGCGAAGGTCCTTGGACACCTCCGCCTTGGTGAAGAACCTCCGGGTGCGCACCAGAGCCTGTGTGAGCGGATCATCCAATCCATCGCCGGACGCCCCAGCCCACTGGTCGGTACTCACTCGCTGTTCCTCTCGTTGGCTGCCATTGTCGTTGTGGTTGTTGAGATCTGGGCGCGAAGGGCCTCGATGCGCTCCCACTGGTCTGCGTCGAGAACGAACAGGGCGGCCGGAAAGACCCCGTCCTGCTCCTTGAGGATGTGCTCGCGCAGCATCTGCAGAACGCCCAACAGCCGGTCCGGCCAGGTCGGGTCAACAGGGAAGCCGTCGGCAGCCTCACCCAGCACCTTCTCGATAGCTCGATGCTCAGAGCGCAGGAGCTGGATCTGTTCGGGAAACTCATCTGTCATCTCGGGAAACAGGCCTTCTTCCTCCACCACCGTGTGCGGGGCGAGGATGTTGAGGATCTCTCGGCAGCTTGTGGCGACATCCTCAGCGGCGTGATCGCGTAGCGAGCCGTGGATCCGACCCACGAGCTCAACCACGGCATTGTGTTCGCGATACAGCTCGGCGATGGTGGCGATCTGCTGGCAGCCGCAGTCTTCACACATTGGCGTCAGCGAGACGACGTTGAGCGGCGGAGCGCACAACGGTGTTGGTGAACATCAGGGTTGATGCAGCCACCACGGCCAGGAGCGCCAGGCCCCAGCCATACGACCCAGTCCTGCCGTAGACGTAGCCCATGACCAGCGGGGGGACAAACCCGCCCAGGCCACCGGCGGCGCCGACCAGCCCGGTGACGGACCCAACCTTGTTGGCCGGCGCCACCTTGCCCACAAGAGCGAACGTGGCACCGCTACCGGCACCGAGGGCAGCCGCCATACTCAGGAAGGCGATCGTGCCCAAGGGCATGAGGTTGGGGGTGAAAGACTGCACGACTGCCCCAGCCGTCAGGACTGCGTAGACGGCCGTCAGAACCGGGATCGGGCCGAGTCGGTCCGAGAACCACCCGCCCACGGGGCGCATCACGACGGCGACGATCACGAAGCCAGCCATCCGGTTGGCGGCGTCGGCTTGCTCGAGCCCGTAAGCGGTCCGAAGGTATGCCGGCAGGTAGACCGAGAAGGCCACGTAGCCGCCGAACGCCACGGCATACAGGATGCAGGCCTGCCAGGTGATGGACAGCCTCGACGTCGCGGCCAGGCGGACGCCCAGGGGCTCGGTCGGCACGGTCCGCCCCGGTGCGTCGCGCATGACCAGCCAGGCGAGCACGGCATACAGGGCAAGGACACCCGCGGTGATCAGGAACGGTGCGGACGCCCCCTGCGCCTTCACCAGCTTCACCGTGGTCAGTGCGCTGATCGCGGTCCCGCCCATACCTATCCCGAAGACGCCGATCGCGAGCCCGCGTCGCTCCGGCGGGAACCAGGCGGTCACGAACGGAACACCCACTGCGAAAGCGGTGCCGCCGATGCCGAGGAAGAACCCACCGATCAGCAGCGTTGCCATGGACTTCTGACCGGCCAGGCCGATGAACAGGACCGGCACGACTGTGGCAAGAGACACCAGGGGGAACATCACCCGGCCGCCGTACCGGTCGGTCAGCGCCCCGACCGGAATCCGGCCCAGCGCCCCGACAATCACGGGCACCGCGACGATAAGGGCCTGCTGAGAGCCGGTGAGGCCCAACAGCTCCTTGTAGCGGGGGCCCAGCGGGCTGAGCAGCGCCCAGGCCCAGAAGTTCAGCGCGAAACCCAGCGTGGCAAGAGCCAGCATCACCATCGGCTGGCGACTCCCGGAGCCCGGCCGCCGTTCCGTGCTGTCGGAGTTGCTCATCGTTGGTCCGGTGGCTGGCATGGCAGTCCCACAGTTGGAGTCGGCATGGGCGCAAGTCTGTCTTCCAGGGATATGACAGACAAGGACCAAAGGCCTGTGTTCGATCACGTCTCCGCGATGGGACAGTTCGGTCACCACGGCAAGGGCTCGCGGGCGACGAACGAGCGTAGAATGGTGCTTAGCATGTGGCGCCTGAACGGTGACTCACGATCCTTTGATGGTATCCGTCCCGCGCTGCGGTGAGCCGCCAAGTCGGCGGCGTAAGCCGAGGGACGCACACGGTGTACGACCAGTCGCTATTCCTGCAGACGTTGTCGAGATTCGCCAGGGTGCTGCCTGCCCAGTACGACCTCGAGCTGGCGTTGGTGGAGCTCACGGAGAGCGTGGCAGCGGTGTTGGGTCTGGTCGGCAGCGGAGTCACCATGGCCGAGGATGGGCGACTGCGGTTCGTGACCGCGGTGAGCCAGGCCTCAGGGGAGCTCGAGCGGATTCAGGAGGAGCAGCAGGCCGGCCCATGCCAGGACGCGTACGACACTGGTGAGGTGGTTTGGGTGCCCGACGTGCGCGTGGAAACCACCCGGTGGCCAGAGTTCGCGGCCACGGCCACCCGGCTGGGCGTAGCGGGCGTCGCCGGGATCCCGATGCGACTCAGCAACCAGATCATCGGCGCGCTCAACCTGTACTCGTCCACGCCGCGTGAGTGGTCGGAGGAGGACCTTGCGGCGGCGACGGTGTTGGCCGACGTAGCGACCAGCTATGTGATCAACGCGTCGAAGATGCGCCAGCAGCAACAGCTCAGCGAGCAGCTGCAGCAAGCGTTGGAATCCCGGGTCGTCATCGAACAGGCCAAGGGGATCACGGCCCAACAGCACGCGGTCACGGTGGATGAGGCCTTCCATCTGATGCGCGGACACGCACGCAGCAAGAATGCCAGCATCCGTGCGGTCGCTGAGGCAATCGTTGCCGTGGGGCTACAGGTCTGACCACCAGAACAATCGAATCTCTGGCTGCACGTTTTGGCGGTTTTGAGTGTATTGTTGGATTTGCCGCGCCTCTCTAGAACCTTGGCCGCGTGGACTCGTCCCGGTGCTGCTCCGGAACCTCGGTGGCTGCCGTTCTGTGTGCAAGGACAACCGAATCGAGTGCGTAATGGCGCAGCCAACCAATACCCCTCCCGATGTTCCCGCAGGCCCACTGTCGCTGGTCAGAGCACAGATCATGCGTGACGTCGTGGTGCTCGAGGTTGTCGGACGGCTCAGCGATGTCGTCGAGGATCTCGACCTCGCCATCCAGCTGGCGTTGGCTGAGGGGCCTCGCGGTGTTGTCTGTGACCTGTCAGCCGTGCCTGAGGGTGCCGAACCCGATGCGCTGGCGTTGCTTGCGACCGCAGGCCGGCATGTGCGCGACTGGGCTGCGATCCCCGTGGCGTTTGCCTGCCAAGACCCCCAGGTTCGTGGGGCACTGAGCTCTCATCCCCTGGGCGGGCACCTCATCGTGACCGCAACGATGGCGTCTGCGGTGTCTGCGGTCTTGGCGATGCCCATCCCGGCCGTTCACTGGCTACGACTTGCGCCACACCCGACCGCCCCTCGCGCCTCACGGGACTTCGTCACGCGCGCGCTGCTGGACTGGCGGCTGGGCAGGGTCATTCCCGCGGCCTCCTTGGTGGTCAGCGAGCTCGTGACCAACTCGACGATGTATGCCGGCACCGACATCGCCTTGTCTGTTTCCTGGCACCGTGGGGCACTACGTCTGGCCGTACGGGACAACAGCTCCAGGCTCCCACGCCAGGTCTATTCCGTCCTTGACCTGCACGGGCGAGGACTCACCATCGTGGCTGGCCTCTCGCGTGCCTTCGGCGTCCTTCCCACCTCTGACGGCGGCAAAGTCGTCTGGGCGGTCCTCGATGCACCGAGGCCACGGATATCAGCCCGCGCAAGCCGGGTAAATCCTGCCAGCAAGGAGTCACCCATGGTCACCGCCCCCCGCAGCCTCCCGCAGTTGGCCAGAAGCCCGCTGCCCACTGTTCAGCCAGAGGGCCACCACGCGTTCGCCCAGCGGGGAGCCTCTGGCCATCTCGCCGTCGAGACGAGACCCCGGCCTGCCCAGGCGCTCGCGGGAGCACGAGCTGTCACTGCCCTGCGCCGTGGCCCTGATCCCTACTGCGACCCCTCCAACTACCTCGGATAAGCGCGAGCGCACCTGCCGGACCCAGCGATCCTTCCAGATGGGGGAAACCGATTGTGAGCATCATCAGCGACGACAACGCGACCGTCGACACCGAGGAGTTCGACCGGCACGTCTGCCGCACGGTCCTGGCCATGCGACGGAGCCTGGGTGTCACCGTGGCCGAGCTGGCAGCGGCGTCCGGGCTTCCTCATGCCGACATCGAGGCCATCGAGCGCGGCGGTACGACGACGCGCGCCGAGCGCCAGGACATCGCGGTTGCCGTGTGTTGGCTCTCGAACAACGCCGTAGCCCACCAAGGCTGACCACGTAGCGAGAGGCCGCCCCCGATCTCTCGGAAACGGCCTCTGACCTGCTGCGTGTCCCAGTCGGGATGACAGGATTTGAACCTGCGGCCCCTTGACCCCCAGCACCTCGGCAGCACGTTCGTCGCTGTTCGCCAATGTCCGAATCCTGAGCAACGCCAACGATTCTGACCATGACGAACACTCACGGACTGCGGCGAAATCTGCGGCGTTGCTACACGCCTTGCTACACGGATCACGCGCACCTCGTCGTCGGACGGACACCCTGCTCAGAAGATGCGCGACGTCCTGTCATTGGCGGCCGATTCAAGGAGGTGGCTGGGATGGAAGTCGAGTTCGACGAACAAGAGATCATCCAGCGGGTGGCGGCACTGGATATCGGCAAGGCCGAACTGGTGTGTTGCGTGCGTGTCCCGGGTCCGGGCCGGCGGCGGATGCAGGAGGTGCGCACCTTCTCCACGATGACCCGGTCGTTGCTGGCAATGTCGGACTCGCTGACCAGCCTTGGGGTGACCCGGGTGGTGATGGAGGCGACCAGCGACTACTGGCGGCCACCGTGTTACCTGTTGGAGGGCTCGTTTCAGACCTGGCTGGTCAACGCCGGCGACGTCAAGCAGCTGCCCGGGCGGCCCAAAACCGACCGGTTGGACGCGGTCTGGTTGTGCAAGGTCGCCGAACGCCGGATGCTACAGCCCAGCTTCGTGCCGCCAGCGCCGATCCGGATCCTGAGGGACCTGACCCGCTACCGGGTGGATCTGGTCACGGCCCGTACCGCCGAGAAACAGCGGGTGGAGAAGCTGCTCGAGGACGCCCAGATCAAGCTGTCGGTCGTAGCCAGCGACATCTTCGGGGTCTCCGGCCGGGAGATGATGGCGGCGCTGATCGCCGGGGAACGCGACCCCAACACCTTGGCCGAGATGGCAGGCGGGCGATGCGAGCCAAGACCGCCCGCCTGGTGGAAGCGTTCATCGGACGGTTCAGCGACCACCACGCGTTCCTGCTGACCACGATGCTCTCCCGCATTGACGCGCTCACCGACATCGACGCCGTCCAGGAACGAACCGAGGATCACCTTGCCCCTTTCGCTGACGCGGTGGCCCGCCTGGATGAGATCCCCGGGATCGGACCCACCGCAGCCGCAGTGATCATCGCCGAGATCAGCGTGGACATGACCCGCTTCCCGACCCCGGGGCGCCTCTCGTCCTGGGCCAAGTTCGCCCCCGGCGTCAAGGAATCCGCCGGGCGCAAGAAGGGCAACGACGCCACCGGGCACGGCAACCGTTACCTGGCACGGGTCCGCGGCGAAGCAGCAGTCAACGCCGGACGCACTGACACCTTCTTGGGCGAGCGCTACCAACCTCAGCCTGCGTCGCCCAGACACGAAGCGTCTCAGGGTTGATCCCGAACTGGTCACCGATCCGGGCACACGCCCCAGGACGGCTCACCGGGTCCTTGCGGGCGTCCAAAGTCATCCGGATAGCTCGCTCTCCCAGCTCCTCCCTCCCGTTCAGGAGAACGTGATGCAGATGTACCTGCGAAGTGAGTCGTCGGGATGATTGTTTGTAGCAGTTAGCCGGGTGATGCTCTTAACTACGAACTAACCGACCGAACGGTCGGACGGTTCCCCTGCATCTTCCGAGGGAGAGACGATGGCGCGCAAGCAACCGATATATCCGGTGGTCGGCGAACCGGTGGCTCCGGCATCCTGGACGGCGGCAAGAGGCCAGGGCGGTCACCAGGGAGCTGACACGACCGAATCAGAGAACTCCGGGTTGCTCTACGACTGGAACGCCATCTCACCGCAGGTCGTATCGTTCGAGCGCCCCGAGCGAGTCGTGCTGAACGATGAAACACTCCGCGACGGGCTACAGAGCCCGTCGGTCCGCCAGCCGTGCATCGAGGAGAAGCAGGCGTTCTTGCGACTGCTCCCCCGCATCGGTGTCACCGCTGCCGACATCGGCTATGCGGGCGCGAGCGCTACGGCGCTGTCTGACGTTGTCGTCCTCGCGAGGACGATCGAGGAGGAGAAGCTCGGGATCGCCCCGAACTGCGCCGGCCGCACGCATCGCGCCGACATCGATCCAATCGTGGAGGCACAGCAGCTCAGCGGGGTGGCGATCCAGGCGGCGCTGTTCATCGGCTCGAGTGCGATCAGGCAGTGGGTCGAGGGGTGGGATCTCGACGGGTTGAAGCGAACCATCCACGACGCCGTCAGCTACGCCCACGGGCAGGGTCTGGAAGTGATGTTCGTGACCGAGGACACCACCCGGGCCCGCCCCGAAGACCTCGGGCCGATCTATCTGACGGCCGTCGAGGCGGGAGCCAGCCGCCTCTGCATCTCAGACACCGTAGGCCACGCGACCCCCGTCGGGGTGCAGCACCTCGTCGGATTCCTCCGTTCCCACCTGAACGACGCAGGCTTTTCGCAGATCGCACTCGACTGGCATGGCCATCGCGATCGGGGCCTTGACGTCGTCAACTCCCTGGCCGCGCTGTCCGCTGGTGTCGAGCGGGTGCATGGGTGTGCGCTCGGAATCGGGGAGCGGGTGGGCAATGCGGCGATGGACGAGATGCTGGTCAATCTCGTGCTCATGGGCTGGATGGACCAGGATCTCACTGCGCTCGGGGAGTACTGCTCACTGGGCGGCTCGATGACCGGGATGCCGATCCCGCGCAACTACCCCGTAGTCGGTGCCGACGCCTTCCTGACGAGTACCGGGGTGCATGCCGCGGCTGTGGCCAAGGCCTATGCCAAGGGCGACACCTGGCTCGCCGACCGCGTCTACTCCTCGGTGCCCGCGAGCCTGGTCGGGCGGCGCCAAAGCATTGCGGTCGGCCCGATGAGCGGCAAGTCGAACGTGGAGTTCTGGCTCCGGGGTCACGGGGTGGAGTCAACCACCGAGCGAGTGGATTGCGTGCTCGCTGCAGCCAAGAGCACGAGCCACGTGCTCACCGACGCAGAGATTGCCAGGGCTCTGAGCCTCTTCGGGAAGTCGGAGTCCCCGGTACCGCGTGTTTCGAAACGGTCGAAACAGTCGAGACGGTCGAGACGCTCGAGACGGGTGGGCGTGTGATGACGGTTGATGCCACGACGCGCAAAACGCGTATTCGCCGACCTGAGGTCGAGATCGCGCAAGCGGAGGGTGACCTGGTCGGTGAGCCAGGGCGACTCGGCGGCGAGCTCCTGCTAGGGAACGAGGCAATCGCGCTGGGAGCGTTACACGCAGGCGTCACGGTGGCGACCGGCTACCCGGGGACGCCGAGTACCGAGCTCATCGAGTACCTCGCTCGCATCGCGGGCAAAGACGTCCAGGTTGGTTGGGCCACGAACGAGAAGGTGGCGCTGGACGAAGGGATCGGGGCGTCGCTAGCGGGGGCAAGAGCTCTGGTGACGATGAAACATGTGGGGCTCAACGTGGCCCTCGACGCGTGGATGGTGAGTCCCTTCGTCGGGGTGGGTGGCGGCCTCGTGGTCTTCGTCGCTGACGATCCCGGGATGCACAGCTCCCAGAACGAGCAGGACACCCGTGTCCTTGCTGCATTTGCCGGGGTGCCGGTCTTCGAGCCGTCGGACAGCCAGGAGTCGAGCCGTCGGACAGCCAGGAGGCCTACGACTTCACCCGAGCCGCCTTCGCCGCCAGTGAGGCCTGGGACACCCCAGTCCTCATCCGGTCCACGACAAGGGTGAGCCACTCGCGTTCGCGGGTGGTCGTCGGCGCCGTTGAAGAGACGCCAAAGAGCCGGTTCGAGCGGCACCCGGAGAAGTACGTGATGCTCCCGGGAAACGCCCGCAAGCGACATGCCGAGCACCTGCTACGCCTGGGCCTGCTTGGGGAGTGGGTGGAGGGTCATCCGGTCAACCGGGTCGAGCCTCGTTCCCGGTCCCTTGGCGTTGTCACCGGAGGTGCCAGCTACAACTACGTCCGAGAGGTTCTTCCCGAGGCCAGCGTGCTCAAGCTGGGGGTGATGTTCCCGATTCCCGAACAGATGATCACGGACTTTGCCGCCACGGTGGATCGCCTGATCGTCGTTGAGGAGCTCGAGCCGTATCTGGAAGACGGGGTGCGTCGTCTCGGCCTCGCCGTCGAGGGCAAGAAATGGTTCCCCCGGGCGGGCGAGCTCTCCCCATCGGCGGTCCGTGCAGGCAGTGAGGCAGCCGGGATGATCCCCGCCTCTTCACGACCCGACATGGGCAGCGCGCCAGCCAGCACGCCACGCCCTCCGGTGCTCTGCCCCGGATGTCCGCACACCACTCCGTTCCTCGTGCTTCGTGAGCTGGACGCGATCGTCGCCGGTGACATCGGCTGTTACACCCTGGCCGCCGGTGAACCGCTGAAGGCCATGGACACCTGCCTCGCGATGGGTTCGAGCATCGGGGTGGCCGTGGGAATGGCCAAGGCCGGTCCCTCGTCCAGGCCCATCGTGGCGACCATCGGCGACTCGACCCTGCTGCACGGCGGTATCCCGGCCCTGATCGATGCGGCCTACAACGACTCTGACATCACCGTGGTGATCCTGGACAACGGGACGACCGCGATGACCGGAGGCCAGCCAAACGCCGCCTCTGGTACCGGGATACACGGCGGGCCGACGGCGAAGGTCGACTTTCTGGCACTCTGCCGCTCGATCGGCGTGAAGTCCGTCGTGGTCGTCGACCCCTACGACCTCGGCGGCACCCACCGGGCGCTGCTGGGTGCGGTGCGAAAGCGAGGGCTTTCGGTGGTCATCACGACGCGGCCGTGCCGCGAGATGCCAATCAAGCTCCGAGGGCGCGTCTATGAGGTCGACCCGGGCGCCTGCAACGGCTGCCAGCTCTGCATGGACCTCGGGTGTCCGGGGTTGAGCTGGGATCTGCTCGGCGGCGATGACCACCGGCTGGTCGGGATCGACCCCGACCGCTGCAGCGGCTGCACGGTCTGCGCCCAGCTCTGCCCCCAGCAGGCGATCCACCCGGCCGGCGCCGGCAACGCCGTCCCCGGCAACACCGTCCCCCTCGCGGAGGTCAAGCGATGACCACCACAACGGGGCTTCTTGCGGACGCGAGCCCGGCAACCGACCTGACCCCCGCAACCAAGGGTCTTTCGGGCAGCGTGATGATCGTCGGCGTCGGTGGCCAGGGCGTGATCATGGCGAGCAACATCGTCGCGGACGTCTGCCTGTCGAACGGACTCGACGTGAAGAACGCCGAGGTTCACGGAATGTCACAACGCGGCGGCATCGTGACCAGCCAGGTCCGTTTCGGAGCCGAGGTCCACTCGACCCTGATGGAACCAGGCACCGCAGACTTCGTCGTCGCCCTTGAGTGGGCCGAAGCCCTCCGCTGGTTCGACTTCCTTGCCCCGCAGGGCATGATGATCGCGTCTTCTCAGAGGATCATCCCTCCGGCTGCACTCTCGGACCATCTGACCGGCCGTTTCGACTACCCGCTCGATGGGTGGACCGACCCGCGGGCGCTGCGTGTCGATGCCCTCGGCCTTGCGCAGGGGGCTGGCGACGTGCGCGCGGCGGCGACAGTGCTGTTGGGCGTGCTCGCGACCCGGATGCCTTTCCCGGTGAAGTCCTGGCACGAGGCGTTGCAGCGACGGGTGCCCCCCAAGGCGTACCAGGCCAACGAGCGCTGCTTCGAGCTCGGCCAGGGATGGCGCCCGAAGGTGGCGGCTCCGGCAGCGACAAGCACGGTCCGGCCCGCAGAGCTGGAGAAGACGTTCAGCGTGAGCGTCAACGCGAGCTGGTGCAAGGGCGCGGCCTGCAGCATCTGTGTGGACATCTGCCCCGAGCGGGTTTTCAGCATGGGACCCGAGGGCGTCGCGGTGCCAGCCGGAGCCCAGCGCTGCACCGGATGCAATCTCTGTATGAAGCTGTGCCCGGACTTCGCGACCGAGGTCACGGCGATCGAAGCCGGAAGGCCAGATGCTGGGGTTTCGGGAGCGCACGAGGAGGTCCGAAATGGTTGAACGGCGTCTGATCCAGGGTGACGAAGCCTGCGCCCAGGGTGCGATCGCGGCTGGGTGCCGGTTCTTCGGCGGCTACCCCATCTCCCCCTCTTCCGAGATCGCTGAGTACATGGCCCGAGAGCTTCCCAGGCATGGTGGCGTGTTCATCCAGATGGAGGACGAGCTCTCCTCTCTCGGGTCGGTGCTCGGAGCCTCGCTCGCCGGAAGCAAGGCGATGACGGCGACATCGGGCCCGGGTTTCACCTTGATGCAGGAGCACCTCGGGTACGCGACCCTGGCTGAGATCCCCTGTGTGGTCGCGGATGTGATGCGGCTCGGCCCGAGCACGGGCCTGCCGACGAGTCCCTCACAAGGAGACGTGATGCAGGCCAAGTGGGGCTCTCACGGAGACCGCGCCGCCGTGGCACTCGCCCCTGGCACGGTCAAGGAGATCTACGACCTCACGATCCGTGCCTTCGACGTCGCAGAGAGGCTACGCACACCGGTGACGCTTCTCTTCGACGAGACGATGGGTCACATGCGCGAGGGCGTCTCTCTCTCCGAACCAGACCCGAGCTCGCTGTGGCACAGGCCGGTACCGCAACAGGCTCCCGGGCACACGCTCGAGTCGTTCGTGCCCAACGCGGAAGGCGTGGCCCAGGTGCCCGACTTCGGGCGCGGGTATCGCTTCCACGTCACCGGGCTGATGCACGACGAACGGGGATACCCGACCAGCGACGGGGCTGTCGCCGCTGCCCTGCTCGAGCGCCTGGAACGCAAGCTCGCCCCGGTGGAGGACTGGTTCCCGCCGGAGGAGTACCGCCTCGACGACGCCGATGTGGTCATCGTCGCCTACGGGATCATGGGGCGGGTTGCCAAGCAGGCGGTGGACCGGCTGCGTGCCGAGGGGTCCCGTGTCGGGATGTTCCGCCCCACCGTGCTGTGGCCGTTCCCGGCCCGGACGGTCAAGCGAGCAACTCAGGCGGCCCGGCTCGTGGTGGTCGCCGAGATGAACGCCGGACAGTGGGCGATACCCGTGGAAGTCGCGATGGAAGGACGGATCCCGACCGTGAAGATCAACAGTCTGGGTATCGGGGTCGACGAGATCTGCGAGCAGGTCACCAAAGCGGCCTTCTCCGAGGCAGGTGTGTCATGACCCTGCAGAAGGAGCTGCTCCGTGACGAGATGATGCCGCATATGCTGTGCCCGGGCTGTGGTCACGGCATCGTGATGGGCGCACTGCTCCGGGTGCTGGCCAAACGGTTCGAGAACCTGGACAACGTCGTGCTGGTGGCGGGCATCGGGTGCTCGAGCCGGATCGTCGGCTACATCGACGGATGCACTGTCCACACCACCCATGGCCGAGCGCTGACGTTCGCAACGGGCATCAAGCTTGCCCGGCCCGAGCTCACCGTGATCGTGGTGACCGGTGACGGGGACGGCCTCTCGATCGGCGGAAACCATCTCCTGCACGCGGCCAGGCGCAACGTCGGGCTGACCTGCATCCTGTTCAACAACGAGACCTACGGGATGACCGGGGGCCAGCTCGCGCCGACCACGGTCCTGAACGCCTACAGCTCGACGTCTCCGTACGGCAATACCGAGCCGGCCTTCGACGCTGCCGAGCTTGCCATCGCGGCGGGGGCGAGCTTCGTGGCCAGAGGCCAGGCCTTCCGGACCGACGCGCTCGAGGACCTGCTCGACCAGGCCCTGGACAACGACGGGTTCTCGTTCCTGGACGTGATGACCGACTGCACGGAGTACTTCGTCCGCAAGAACGCCCTCGGACACGGCTCGGACATGCTCTTCAGCCAGGGTCTGGTCGACCAGGACATCCAGGCCGACCTGGCGGCAAGCCCGAGCATCAGGCCGGCCGACGGCTGGCCGATTCGCGACCTCCTGAAGACGGGCGTGCTTCATCAGGCCCCGCGGCCCTCCCTGAGCGCCCGGCTGGCGCGCTCGCAAGGCGGGCAACGAGATGAATGAGGGGACGAACCAGATGTGGCGCATAGCGATAAAGCTGGCAGGCGAGGGCGGACAGGGCGTGGGCCTTGCGGCGGCGGTGCTGGCCGAGGCTGCTCTGGGCAGTGGCCACGAGGTGACCATGCTGCAGAGCTACGGACCTGAGGCGAGAGGCGGAGCGAGCAGCGCGGATGTCGTCATCTCGAACCACCAGGTTGCCAACCCCAAGGTCATCGAGGCAGATCTGCTGCTGGTGCTCAACCAGACGTCCTGGGACAAGTTCGCGCGCGCGCCATGGCGAACCCCGAAGACAGTCGTCGTGGCGGAGGAAGGGCGCGTGAATCTGGATGGCCCCACCCACGGAGGCTCCACCCCCGGAGGCCCTGCTCCCGGCATACTGGCGCTCCCCTTCGAACGCATCGCCCGTGAGGAGCTTCGGGAGAAGGTGGCAGCGAACATGCTGGCGGTTGGGGCAGTCGGCGCCCTGGTCGGGTGCCTGACCTCGAGCTCGCTCGTTGAGGCGGGACTTGCCCGGTCCCCCGCTGCATTCCGAGAGGTCAACCGCCAGGCCATCGAGCGAGGCTGGCAGCTGGTGACTGGCAGCGCTGAGCTGGGAGCCCTGCGCGGGATGCTCGCCCACCTGGGCGCGCCGGTGATGAAGGAGAGCGACGCGGCCATCCTGGTGGGTACCCCTTGAGGCAAGCCAGCCCGGTCAGGCGAACGGGTCTGGGCAAGCGGTCATCGCCTCGCGGCGACGGCCCTTGTCCGGGCGAGCAAGCACCCGGGCGACGCTCCTCAGACGCAATGGCGCACCCTGGCCCAGGACAGCACAGCCTCGTGGATTCGGGGGATACCGTAGTCGACATGAGGGACACTGCGTTCGAGAACACCCAGGTTGCTGTTGGCACCCGAGAGCAGTTGAAGTGCGCCGCCGCCCGTCTCTTTCGCGAGCAGGGCTTCCACGGGACGAGCGTGGCGGAGATCGCGACGGCAGCATGGATCACCAAGTCCAGCTTGTACCACCACTTCGAGAGCAAACAGGCGCTCCTCGCCGAGATCCTCACGGACACGGCCTCCCGGGTGACGCCCACTGTCGAGGCGATCGCATCGGCCGATCTTCCGGCGGCGGAGCGGTTGCGTGCCGCCGCAAGGAGCCACGTTGTCGAGCTGATCCACGACCAGGACAAGGTTGCGTGCTTTGTCGAGGAAGGCAGGTTCCTGGAATCGGGTTACCGGGACACCTTCGTCGCCGCGCGAGACCGGTACGAGCAGTCCTTCCGGCGGATCCTCGACGATGGTGTTCGCAGCGGCGAGTTCCGCCCGATGAGCGTTAGCCTGGCGAGCTTGGCTGTGCTGGGCATGTGCAACAGCGTGGTGCACTGGTACCAGCCCAGTGGTCACCTTGACGTCGACACCGTCGCTGAGCAGTTCGCCGACCTCGCGGTCAGGTCCATGCTCAGCGAACAGGAGATCTGCTCGCCCGGAGCACGGGATGCAGCCAGCGCCAAGACCCCAAAGACTGTCTCGGCGTGAGCGGCGTGCTCGAGGGCGTGCGCATCCTCGACATCTCCCAGGGGGCGGCGGGCCCGACCTGCGGAATGCTGCTCGGGGACCTCGGAGCCGTCGTCGTGAAGGTGGAGCCGCCAGGTGGGGAGTGGGGCAGGGGGCTCGGTCCTCCCTTCCTCGGCGGGGTATCGGCTGCCTTCCTCGGGATGAACCGGGGAAAGCGCAGTGTCGGGGTCGACCTCAAAAGGCCGGCATCGGCGGAAGCGCTGCTTCGGCTGGCGGAGGGGTTCGACGTCGTGCTCGAGAGCTTTCGCCCGGGAGTGGCAGATCGTCTCGGAGTTGGTTACGACGCGATGCGGGCGCGCAACCCCCGGCTCGTCTACGCGGCGATCTCCGCCTTTGGTCAGGACGGCCCGTGGCGGGACCTGCCCGGAGTCGACGGTGTGGTCCAGGCGATGAGCGGTCTGATGAGTGTGACCGGGACAGCCGACGGCCCGCCGGTGAAGGTTGGAGTCCCTGCCGGTGACATGCTGGGCGGCATCTTCGCGTCTCAGGCCGTGCTTGCCGCGCTGCTTGCCAGAGAGCGGACCGGAACGGGTCAACGCGTCGACGTGAGTCTGCTCGACTCCCTGCTCGCGTTCCAGGTCGTCCCGTTCTCGATGTACCAGGCGAGCGGTCGGCAACCCGAACGACAAGGGAGCGCGGCGCCGTATGCCGCGCCCAACGAAGCGTTCGCGACCAACGACGGTCACGTGATGGTGGCCGCATACACCCCTGCGCGCTGGCCGGCTCTGTGCGACGTGCTCGGTGTCCCGGAGCTCGCAACCGACCCGCGCTTTGTCACCAATGGCGCGCGGGTCGTGGAACGCGCGACCCTGCACAGCATCCTCGAGGGGATCTTCGCCACGCGAAGTACCGCCGAGTGGATGGGTCTCCTGCGGGAGGCCGACATCATCTGCGGTCCCTTGCTCGACTACGACGGACTCCTGTCGGAGGAACACTTCAAGGAGTATGGAATGACTGCCAATGCCGAACATCCGGCGGTCGGTGCGCTGACGACTGTGCGCGGACCGGTCCGTTTCTCGAGCTCTCATGCTGAGGTGCGCGAGTTCACCCCAGCAATCGCCGGGGAGCACACGGTGGAGGTCCTGGCTGAAGCCGGCCTCACGGAGGCGGAGATCTCAGATCTTCTCGCTAGCGGGGCCGTCTTCGTCCCAGACCAAGAAGGGGACAGAGAACGTTCGTAGTGCCGGGCAAGACGCCAAAGGTGTTGGTCATGACCAAGAGACAGGTGCAGTGATGAGCTCAGAGCTGGGAACAGAAGAAGATCAGGTGGTGGAGCAACCCGTGCTCTTCGAGCAGGTGGGCGCGGTTGGCTTGCTGACCCTGAACCGACCACAGGCGTTGAACGCGATGAATGTCGAGATGCTGGAGTCGCTCCTCGCGTTTCAGGGCAAGGTCAAGGGGGATCGCAGCATTCGGGTAGTGGTGCTAAGGGCGTGTGGCGAGAAGGCATTCTGTGTCGGTGCTGACCTGAAGGGCCGCGCAAAGGACTACGACTCCGGGACCACCGAGGATCAGCTCGGGTTCCTGGTGCGCAAGGTGTTCCGGGGCTTCGAGCAGCTCGAGACCCCCGTGATCGCGATGGTCCAGGGATACGCGCTCGGAGGCGGGATGGAGCTTGCACTGGCCTGCGACCTGCGAATCGCGTCAGCCACGGCAAGGTTCGGCTTCCCCGAGTCCAAGATCGGCAGTATGCCGGGCGCGGGCGGCACGCAGCGCCTGACCCGTCTCGTGGGTGCTGGATGGGCAAAGGAGCTCATGTTCCTGGGCGGGCAGATCAACGCCGACGAGGCAATGCGGATGGGAATGGTCAACCGCGTGGTGCCGCAGGCTTCCTTGACTGAGCAGACCCTGGCACTGGCTGCGGAGATCGCGCAGCGGGCGCCCCTCTCGCTCGGACGGATCAAGGCCGCTGTGGACAAGGCGCTCGACACGGACCTGGACACCGGGCTCGCCTTCGAGGCGGACTGCCATGCGGTACTGCGAGCCAGCAAGGACCGCATGGAAGGGGTTAAGGCGTTCGTCGAGAAGCGCGCGCCCGAGTTCAAGGGATGTTGAGGGAGGAAGCGACATGCAGGTAAGAGATCGCGTTGCGGTAGTCACCGGTTCCGGTCAGGGAATCGGCGCAGGTATCGCCCGAAGGTTGGCGCTAGCAGGGGCGAAGGTCGTCCTGAACGACATCGCTCCGGACAAGATCGAGCAGGTTGGCAAAGAGCTCGATGCGGAGGGCGCGGTCGCGTTCCCCGTGGTCGCGGACGTGAGCACCAAGGAGGGTGCCGAGTCGCTGATCGCGCAGGCCGCCGAGCGTTTCGGGCGGGTTGACATCCTCGTGAACAACGTGGGGATCGCCCGGGACAAGTGGATCAGCAAGATGACCGATGAGGACTGGGACTCGGTCATGACGGTCAACTTGAAGTCGCAGTTCCTCACCTGCAGGGCAGTGGTGCCCCATATGCGCGAGCAGAGTCACGGCAGGATCGTCAACATCTCCTCACGGGCCTGGCTCGGAGGCGCCGGTCAGGTCAACTACTCGGCGTCCAAGGGCGGGGTGGTGAGCCTTACCCGGACCTTGGCCCTGGAGCTCGCGAAGTTCGGGATCACCGTCAACTGTGTCGCACCCGCGCTCGTGGACACGCCCCTGTTCCAGGCACTCGGCGACGAGACCAAGGATCGACTGGCTGGCACCGTGCCGATGGGCAGGGTGGGGACACCGGCTGACATCGCCGAAGCCGTGTCGTTCTTCGCTTCGGACGAAGCCTCATACATCACCGGTCAGCTCATCTACGTCTGCGGCGGACGATCCATCGGCGCCTCGTGACTTGCGCACCGAACCCGATGAAGATGATGACGCGATGACCGCGCACCCCAATGACCTGATGAAAGGCCGGTGGCCGAGATGGGCATGACGCTTGCTGAGAAGATCCTGGCGCGCGCGTCGGGCAGGGACCGGGTGGCCGCCGGAGAGTTCGTCGTTGCCACAGTGGACCTGGCGATGACCCACGACATCTTCGCTGCCCAGGTCTTCGACCACCTGGTGGACGCCGGGATCACCCAGGTCTTCGACCAAGAGCACACAGTGGTGGTCATGGACCACCTGGTTCCTCCCTCCACCGAAGCAGCTGCTGAGCAGCACAAGAGGATCCGCGAACACGTTGCCAAGTTCGGGATCGAGAACTTCTACGAAGCCGGCAGCGGTATCTGCCACCAGCTGCTCCCCGAGCGAGGGCACGTCTGGCCCGGAATGCTCGTGGTGGGGACCGACTCGCACACCACGACACACGGCGCCCTCGGCGCCGCGAGCACCGGGATCGGCACGTCGGAGATGGCCTACGCGCTGGCGACCGGCACTCTCTGGTTCCGGGTCCCTGAGACGATCCGGTTCGATCTGGAGGGATCGCTCGACGAGCACGTGTCGTGGAAGGACGTCGTCCTGTGGATCGCTGGGCGGTTCGGGTCGGACGTCGCCCAGTACCGTTCGATCGAGTTTGCCGGGCCGTCCGCTTCGCAGGTAAGCGTCTCGAGCCGGCTCACCATCTGCAACATGGCGGTCGAGATGGGAGCGAAGTTCGGCATGTTCGCCCCCGACGAGGTGACCGCAGACTATCTCGAGAACCTCGAGCACTCGGGGGTGGTCGAGGGGTGGCAGCAGCGCTTTGCCGAGAAGCGTGTGGAGGCCGATCCGGACGCGTCCTACCTTGCGGTGCACAGGGTGCCGCTGTCCGAGATCGGGCCGCAGGTGGCGCTCCCCCACGAGGTGGACCACGTGGTGCCCGTGGGTGAGGCGGTCGGCACCGTGATCCAGCAGGCTTTCATCGGCTCGTGCACCAATGGCAGGCTCGAAGACCTGGCGGCAGCAGCAGCCGTGCTCAAGGGTCGGCAGGTGCACCCCGGGGTGCGGCTCATCGTGGCCCCTGCCTCGCGGTGGGTCTTCCAGGAGGCACTGCGCCAGGGAATCATCCAGATTCTCGCCGATGCCGGAGCCTCGATGTTGCCGGCGGGGTGCGGTCCCTGTTTCGGCGGCCACGGCGGCCTGCTGGCAGCAGGGGAACGCTGCATCGGGACGCATAATCGCAACTTCGTCGGACGCATGGGCAGCGCCAAGGCGGAGATCTTCCTCGCCTCGCCCGAGACGGTGGCGGCCTCTGCGGTGGCGGGTCACATCGCAGACCCCCGAGAGCTCGCCGGGGAGAATACGCCACCTGCAGCGCCACAGCGCGGAACGAGAGAGGAAGACATTGTCCACGCAACCAGCCATCAAAGGTAAGACCTGGTGCTTCGGCGACGGGATCAGCACTGATCTGCTCTCGCCAGGGCAGTATGCGGTTGACTCCCTCGAGGTTCGCAAGATGCACACGCTCGAGTCAGTCAACCCGAGCTTTGCCGCCGAGGTGCAGGCCGGTGACGTGGTCGTCGCCGGGCGCGATTTCGGCTGTGGTTCGAGCCGGGAGACCGCGCCGGAGAACCTGTTGGAGCTCGGAGTGGCCTGCGTGGTCGCGGACTCCTTCGCACGGCTTTTCCTGCGCAACGCGGTCGCCATCGGTCTGCCGGTACTGCCATGCCCAGGAGCCTCGAGCGCGTTCTCGCCAGGGTGCGACATCGAGGTCGACCTGGCGACCGGCGAGGTACGTAACAACGACGCAGGGACCGTCCTGCACGGCGAGCCCCTGCCGGAGTCGATGCGGCGGATCCTCAACGCCGGAGGAATGCTCGCAATCCTGAAGTCCGATCGCCTCGAAACGCTCGAATCGCTCAGGCAGGAGGATGATGGGCGAGAGAGCGGGTGAATGACATGAGTCAGAGGCAAGAGTCTCGTAGTACGACCGGCGGCCCTGCACGTCTGCAGGCGATCCACGCCGAGCCGCTGGAGTCCAGCTATCTGGTCTCGGTCCTCTCTCACACTGCTGATGGGATGGTCGCCATCGACACAGAGGGGTGCATCCTCGGCTGGAATGCCGCGGCCGAGGGGCTCTTCGGATGCCCAGCCGAGGACGTCATCGGCCGGGCATGCAACGAGGTCCTGGACTTCGAAGACCGTTGCGGCAACACAGTGTGCGATGCGGAGTGCTCTCTGCATGGAGGGGCGCCGCAGGGCGAGGGCAGCTGGGTCGTGCCTACCCGGGAAGTTCTGGCCCGCACGGATTCGGGTCGGCGGTTGTGGCTCAGTCTCACCACGATCCTTGTCCCCCCGACGGAGGATGAGACCTGTTGCCGAATCCATCTCATGCGGCAGGCCGGAGTCACCCCCGAGCTCGAAGAGGCGCTCATCGAGCGCCTGACCCAGCCGAAGCGAGGCGAAGTGGACGCCTCGGTGATCGACCAGCTCACCCTTCGGGAGAGGGAGGTCCTCCGCCTGCTCGCCGAGGGCTTGGGCACCCAAGAGATCGCCGACCACCTGTTCGTGTCCGCGACGACCGCACGCAACCACGTCCAACACATCTTGAACAAGCTTGGCGTCCACAGCCGCCTGGAGGCCGTCGCACTCGCCTTGAGCAACCACATCTGAGGGACGCGCCGCTCACGCGACCGAGATCCGCCAGAACGGATTCATCCCTCCCAGGTGGAGCGCCTCACGAACGCATAACCCTCGGCGAGACGGCGTGCCGTGCGAGCGTAAGCGGCCCGCTCCACCACCAGTTCGCCCGCTGTGCTCCGCACGCGCGCCCAGATCGGCATGGTCCCGCTCGGATGGCCAATGGTGAGGGTATCCCCGTCGCCAGGGGCTGTGACCTCCGCGACGACGGTGCCCGGGATGCGGGCGGCGACCGCGGTACAAACCCCTGCGGTGCCTGGGTAAGCCTTGTGCATCGCCAACGGTATTCCTCCGACGACCCGAGCCATCAGGGACATCTCTTCGGAGCCCACGACCTGCCCGCTCCCGTAGGCGGTATAGGACGCCGGAGCAGCGACCGCCACAGGGATCGGCACGAGCCCACCGGTGGAGATCCCGAGCTTGCGTGCGGCGGCATACTGGATCGCCATCACCGCGGCGATCTGATCCCCGGTAAGGGTGGTGGAGTCCTCCAGGCCTGTCATTCCAGCGACCTTGGCGGGGAAGAAGACGCAGAGGTTGCCGATATCGACAAAACTCACCTCCGCAGTGGTGGAGAGCTCTGGTATGGCCAAGGAGTCGCGCTCGTGCCCGGTGGGCAGGAGCGCGCCGGTGGCCCCTCCGGCGGTGTGCTGGTAGTCAAGAAGGATCGGAGCTCCGGTTCCGGGGACACCATCCATGTGGAAGTCGCCCGCTATGGCGGCAAGTCCACCGACCACCGGGACCTCAGCCAGGAGGATTCGCTGGGTGTTGGTGTTGTACATCCGAACGTGGGCCTGGTCGTCGGCCGGCTCGACGAGCCCTTCGTCGACCGCATAGGCGCCAACGCCCGCAGAGATGTTGCCGCAGTTGATGTCGTAGCTGACACGCGACTCGGTGATGCTCACCTGGCCGAAGGTGTAGTCGAGATCAGCGTCGGTGGTGGCGGCCCCGATGATCGCGAGCTTGCTCGTCAACAGGTCAGCACCCCCGAGCCCGTCGATCTGACGGGCATCGGGACTGCCGAACAGCTCCAGGATCACCCGGTCCCGCCGCACCGGGTCCGCCGGCAGCTCATGGCGCCTCAGGAAGAGCGCCTTGCTCGTGCCACCTCGGATGAGAACGAAGCGAATCCTCATCTGCTCGCTCAGGTGCGTCATCGAGTCAGCGCACCAAGATCTGCACGGTGCATGCTGCGCCCTCAACTCCGGCAGCCTTGCCACCGCGGCAGTGGGCAACGCCGATACTCGGGGAGTCGATCTGGCGGGGCCCGGCCTCGCCACGTAGCTGGCGCACGACTTCGACGACCTGAGCGGCACCGGTGGCGCCCAGGGGATGGCCCTTGCCGAGCAGTCCCCCGCTGGGGTTGATGGGAAGTCGTCCGTTGATATTTGCCTCTCCGCGTCCGACCGCGAGCAGGTACGTACCTTGTTCGAAGAGCCCGAGCCCCTCGACCCGCAAGGCCTCCGCGATGCTGAAGCAGTCGTGCACCTCGGCAAAGTCAACGTCCTCGGGCCCGATCCCGGCGACCTCATAAGCGGCGTTGGCTGTGGCGCGGGTGAGCGGCTCGAATGTCATCGAGGAGGGCTCAGACTCGACCGTGCCGGAACGGAGGGAGGAGGCAGCAAGGCGTACGGCCCGGCCCATTCCGAGCTGGCGAGCCTTCTCGCCGGACATGAGGATCACAGCCGCGGCGCCGTCGCTCACCGGGGAACACTCCATGAGGTTCAGCGGTTCGGCGATGGGGCGCGAGGCGAGGACCTCCTCCAGGCTCACGATCTTGTGGTACATGGCAACAGGGTTCACCGCCGCGTTGGCCTTGTTCTTCACGGAAACCATTGCCAGCTGGGCATGGGTCAGTCCGAAGTCCGTGAGATAGCGCCTGGCCCTCATCGCGTAGACCCCTGGCATCGTGAGTCCGACGGCTCCCTCGATGTCGCCCTCCTCGGGTGCGAGCGCACCCTTGAACTTCGAGCTGAGGTGTTCGAGGCCGACTGCGAGGACAACATCATGCTCGCCGGCTCTGATGGCCAGCGATGCTTCACGGATGGCGGTCGCTCCGCTTGAGCAGACGTTCTCGACGTTGGTGACCGGGATCCCGGAGATACCAATGTGCCCGGTCACCCGCTGCCCGGCGTTCATTCCCTGGTAGACATGGCCGAAGTACGCCCCGTCGATCGAGCGAGGGTCGATACCGGCATCCTTGATCGCAGCCAGTGACGCCTCCGCTCCGAGATCGAAGGCATCCCGATCCGGATACTTGCCGAAACGAGTCATCCCGACTCCGACTGCGTATACCTCTGTCATGACTGCTCCTCCCCCGCGGTTGTAGCCTCGGGCCGAAAACGGAACCAGAGCACCTGCTCGCCATCTGCGCCTTCGCGCGGCTCGACCTGGGTCGTCAGTCGCATCCCGAGCTCGAGCGCATCGACCTCAACGTCAACAAGCTGGCCGGCGACACGTACGTTGTCGTCCAGGTCGACGTAGCCGAGGATGTATGGCGTCTCGAACTGCGGCAGTGACTGATGGATCACGGTGTAGGTGTAGAGGGAGCCCGAGCTAGAGAGCGGAACCCGTTCCAGGTCTCCGCAGAGGCAGCGAGAACAGACGCTCCGCGCGGGAAAGTAGAACGCGCCACACTCAGGACAG